>Ga0307489_10002430_pt1 | contig 12470 bp, 21 predicted proteins | sample SB12metaG_FD_202247 | JGI IMG/M metagenome (GOLD analysis project Ga0307489, IMG submission 202247) | Sea-ice brine microbial communities from Beaufort Sea near Barrow, Alaska, United States - SB 1.2 | ecosystem: Environmental > Aquatic > Marine > Coastal | place: USA: Alaska | collected...
AGCGGCAGGGCCTCCCAATCGATCCTCCTTCTCCTTCTTCTCCTCCTCCTCCTGCACCTCCTCCTGCTTCTTCTCCTCCTCCTCCTCCTCCTCTTCCACCTCCTCCTCCTTCTCCTCCTCCTCCACATTCTCCTCATTCTTCTCCTCCTCCTCCTTCTCCTCCTCCTCCTCCTCCTCCTCCTCCTCCTCCACCTCCTCCTCCTCCTCCTCCTCCTCCTCCTCCTCTCATCTGCCTCCTCCATCCTCCCATGGCCTCACACTCGTTCCCTTGTCTGCTCGACTCGAGCATCTTTGAGGGATGCTTTAAGTGGCGTCCGGGACAAATCGGCTCGAGCTTCAAGTTGACCTGAACAAGGGAACGATGGTAAGGCCCTGGATAGCGGCGATGTGCTCGGCGCTAATGGACGTGGAGGGGCCGTGCGTCGACCCTCGCGCCGCCGACGACGCCGACGACGGCGACAATGACGACTTCGTGATTGACGACGAGCTAGCTGGCGACAGCCCCGTGCCGAAGAGTGGCGCCGAGGGGGCGACGGCGCCGCTGGCGCCGCTGGCGTGTGAGCTGGCAGGGTGCGAGTATCTCCTGCTCCTGTTCCTCCTCCTCCTCCTCCTACTCCTGCTGCCTACTCCTCCTCCTCCTCCTCCTCCACCAGCTACCTCCTCCTCATCATCCTCCTAACTCCTCCTCTCCTTCCTCCCACCTCCTCCTCCTCATCCTCTTCCTCTTCCTTCTCCTCCTCCTCCTCCTCCTCCCCCTCCTCCTCCTCATCCCCATGCCCGCCACGTCATTTCACATTCCAGACCCTCGTTTACTACCTTAATTGTCATCGTATGACATGGCGCGCTTGATGTGTGTGGCCCTACGAGCGGGCAGCGGCGCACTTGAGGCGGCTGACGGCGGTGGTGTCGGCGGCGGGGGCGGCGGGGGCAGCGGCGGCCACGCACCGCGCGGGGCTGCTTTATGACTTTTACGGCGCTGTGGCGGCGGCTCCGAGGTAGAGACGTGTTTACACTCAGTGTCGGCGTCACTAGCGACGCTGTTCTGCTCGAAATCGAGGGTCTATTTACTCAAGGATCACGACCCGGTCGGACTGTTGGCGTGTCGGTCGCTGGGATTCTCAAAATGGACAATTCTGATTGGTCGAACGGGATTCGTTACCATATTTTCGTTACCAGACCCGACACTGAGTTTAAGTAGTGCTCACCACGCCACTTTATCTACCACAATGTCAGTGTAGAAGCTCGTTTATTGACGTAATTGTCATCCTACGACGCGGCGCGCATTGTTTACTCGGCCCCACTGTTAGGTTCATGGAGGTGAGTGCGGCTATGGTGCGGGGGACCGGGTGGGCGCGGGAGGAGCTGGCGGCGGAGGAGGCGGCGGAGGAGGCGGCGGCGCTGGCGGCTGCCGCCGCCGCCGAGGGCAACAGGGAGGCGGCGGCGGCGGCGGCAGCCGTCGCGGAGAACGCCTACGCCTCCGCGCGCCGCCACCACCGCGGCATTGGCAGCGCCGGCGCCGACGACGCAAGCGGCGCCGGCGCCGGCAGCGGCGGCAGCAGCGGGGGAGGCGACGGCGGCAGCGGGGTGGGGCCTACGCAGATATTGCCCACCACGTCATCGACCCCCGATAGGCGTTTTGAACCCTCGTTTCTTGAACGCAAATGGCATCCTGTGACGTGGCGAGTATTATCTAACAGCCCCTATGGCGGGGAGATGCTGGTATCGGCGCTGGCGGCGGCAACACTCGCCGGGTTGCTGTCGACCGACCCGGCCCGCCGCGCCGGCGCCGCCCGCTCGTTGGCCGCCGCGCTCGCCCGCCACGCGTGGGACGCCCGCTTGCAGTCCCCGGCTGGCCGGTGGGGTCCCTTCCCATTCTGTGCCCCGACACATCCACCTCCTCCACCTCACAGTGTGCCCGTATGTGTTTGACCTCCTCCTGCTCATGGTGCATCAGCACACATTGACCTCCTCTTCCTCCTAGTGTACCAGTATACGTTGGCCTTCTCCTCCTCCTGGTGTGCCAGTATACATTGGCCTCCTCCTCCTCGTAGTGTGCCAGCATACATTGCCCCCCTCCTTCTCCTAGTGTACATGTACACATCAACTTCCTCCTTCTCCTAGTGCACCTGTGCACATCGACCTCCTCCCGCTCATGATGTTTTCACTGACAAATATCAAGCCCTACGGCGCTCACCTGGTGAGCATCAAAGCCACCCCATCCTTCAGAACGCACGTCCATCGAAGCCCAAGGCGCGCACGTCATGGCATCTTATGACGCGTGGAGCAATATCTGGCGGGCCCTGGAGGTGGCGCCGCCGTGGGCGCCGTGCACGCACCGCTGCTGCGTCTGGTCATCACCCACCGCGACGAGGTAGGGTGGTGCAGGCCGACCCTATCAAACCCAAGTTGAAGCCGCCTGGAAGTAAGCGCTCGAAACAAGTCCTGTTGTACCGCTTTCAAATTTTGCTTTCAAATTCAACTTGCGCCGCTACAACGAGGTGGTGCCCGCGCTGCCGCCCGCTCCGCGCCGCGAGGTGCTGGCCGCGGTGCTGTCACTGGCGCGTGACGCCGATCAGCCGCAGCTCTGGACGTGGCTCGCCGCCGACCCGCAGGGAGTGGCGGGGGTGGGAGTGGCGGGAGTGGCGGGGGGCGCGGGGACAGCAGGGGCGGGTGGGGGAGTGAAGCGCCCCCCCCCGCGCCTCACCGCCTTCCTCTTCCTGCTCTGCGACTCCCTCGAGGCGTTCGAGCACCGCAACTTCTCCGCCCAGGTAGGGCGGTGCAGGTTGACCCTATCAAACCCAAGTTCAAACCGCCTGGAGCTAAGCGCTTGAAACTCAAGTGTGATACAATGCTTTGAAACTTTGCTTTCAAATGCTGCTTGCGCCGCTACACCCAGGTCGGAGGCGGCGGCGCCGCCGCTGGCGCTGCGTTCGAGATGCGCGCGCCCGGCGGCGGGCCCGCGGCGGCCGCCGCCGGCGACGCGGCGGAGGGGCGCGTGGCGGTCGGACACCTCAGCACGGCGGTCACCCTCTCGGTTTTGGCGCTGGTGCAGGCGGGGCAGGCGCACCTCGGTAGGGCGGTTCAGATTGCACCGATGAAACCGGTGTCGAAAGCGCCTGGAACTCAGAGCTTGAAACTGAATTATGATGATCCGCTTTCAATTTTTGCTTTCGAATTCAACTTGCGCCGCTACAGCTCGGGTGGCGCCTCGCCATGCTCACCGGTGACCAGCCCGGGAAGAGCGCCGGCCAGGGCGCCAAGAGCGGCGGCGGCGGCGGCAAGTGGCGGCAAGCGGCTGCGGCGACAAGCGACGCGGGCGGCAGCAAATCCTTCCTAGCCGGCGGCCCCGGCGCAACCACCGCGGCGCGCGCCGCAGCCCGAGTAGCAAACAGGCCATCCGGCCCGGTCAGCGGATCATTGTTCACGCGCAAGGACGTGATGAGCAAAGCGCAGAAGCCGACGGACGAGGCGGCGGCAAACGACTTGGCAGCAAAAGCGGCGGCGGCGGCGGCGGCAGCGGCGGTCAGCCCCGCCATGGTGTTCCTGGTTGGGCCACGCAGATGTTGCTCGCCAAGTCATCCAACGCCAGTTCAAACCCTCGGTTCTAAACCCCAAACTCTAAACCCCAAACCCTAAACCCTAAACCCTAAACCCTAAACCCTAGACCTGTCATCCGACGCTCTTTTGATCCTCGTTTCTTGAGTTCATGATATCCTATGACGTGGGGCGGAACATCCGGCGGGCCCTGGGTGTAGGAGGGGTCAATGGGGGTGCTGCTGGCGGCGATGCGGCGGCAGCAGAGCGTGGCGGCGTGGTGAGCACCCCGTCCACCCTCACCTCCCATCCTGCCAACGTGATTTCCTTCCCCCTCTCCAATTATATGGCTAGGTTGGGTAAACTTCTACGTGTATTAGTAGGTCACCGCTCTGAGTGACCACATCCTTTGCCCGCATGATCCAGGGCCGTCTGACTGTGCACCACACTCCCAACCTTTGTGAACCCAAACTCCTATGGACATTTACCTGGCATCCCATCAATTGGAGTCCACCACGCAATAAAGGGGTGTTTTTCGTTTCAAAATATTTAGTCTAGATCGACGAAGGTACTGAGACGGAGTCCACCACGCAGGCGCGCGCTGTCACCGCTGCTGCGCCGCCTGCTGTGGGACCACCGCACGTCGCTGCTGGCGCCGCTCATCCGCGGCACCAGCGCCGGGGCCGGGGGGACCGCCGCCGCCGCCGAGCCCTTCCCCCCGCCGCCCGCCGCCGCGCCGGGCGAAAAGCCGTACCCGTTCCTGGAGAAGGCGTCCACGTACCTGCTCCGCACCGCCGCGGCGCCCCTCCCCGAGCTCCGCGCTGAAGCCGGTCGGGCCCAGTCAGTAACTTCTGCCACGTCATAGACTCCAGTTTAGATCCTCGTTTCTCGAGTTCACCGCCTCCCGTGGTGCGGCGAGCCCACTCATTATTCACTCATTACGAGTATTCACTCGTCATTCTCTTGGTACTCACCCGTTGCTCGCTCGTGATCCACCGGCCCTGGAAGGCGCTTCGTGCCTGCGCGCGCTGCTGGAGGCGGCTCTGAACGCGGCGGGCGCGGTGACGGTGCTGCGGCCCATGCTGACCTACGCGCTGTGCGCCGCACTGTACTCGCCGCTGGGTGAGGCGGCGCGGTGGGGCCTGCCAGATATTGTGTGCCACGTCGTTTAACGCATTCGAAACCCTCATTGCTTGATATCAACTCAGTGTAGGGGCGACTAGTCGCCCTCATCTCCTCTCAATCGAGGGTCTATTAAATCAAGGATGGCGACCTCGTCGGACTGTTGTCGAGTCGGTCGGTGGGATTGTCGAAATGGACAGTTCTGATTGGGTGAACGGGATTCGATGCCACATCTTCGATACCAGACCCGACACTGAGTCAAGGCGCGTGCTGTGACGTGGCGAGCAACTTGAAATTTAAGACGGACAAATATATCTGGCAGGCCTTACGGCGCGGCGGGGCGCGTTGGCGGGGGAGCTGGCGGCGCTGCGGGCGGCGGACCCGGGATCCACAGTGTCGGAGGGGTGGGAGGCGGCGGCGGGTGCCACCGTGCAGGCGCTGGAGGCGGCGGAGAGCCGACTGCGTGAGCTGGCGCGCGCGGCCACGGTAGGGCGGTGCAGGTTGAACCTATCAAACCCACGTTGAAAGTGCCTGGAATCAAGCTCTTAAATCTGAAATCCGATAAACCGCTTTCAAACGTTGCTTTCAAATTCAACATGCGCCGCTACACTACGGGGCCTGAGGCCAGCTCGGACGTGGAGGCCGTGGTGGAGATGGAGTGCGAGGCAGGGACACATGCAAACCCTCGTTCCTTGGGTCCACTTGCAGTAGATGATGACGTGACGAGTCTCTTGAGTTCGCTCGCATTAGATGAGGTGGTGAGGAGGTGATGTACCCGGCCGTGGCGAGAGGTGGCAGCGGCGTTGTCGTGGGCACCCGCGGCGCATTGCAAGGCGCTGCGATCGCTATCGGCGCGTCTGGAGAACGGGTCGCACTGGGTGGAGGCGGCGGAGGCGGCGGCCACGGCGGCGGGGGTCGCCATGCAGGCAGGGGCTTACACTCGTTCCCATTTCCGCTCAACTTGAGCTTCTCCGTCCACCGAATGACCCAGCTTAACTCATGAGTGTGTCATGGAGTTGCTCAAGTTAAGCTGTCACTTGAGCAAGTGTGAGCCCCTGCATGCAGGCGCTGGCCGCCGCACACGCCGCCGCCGGCGCAGCCTCCGCGCCCTGCGTCTGGGTAGGGCGGTGCAGATTGACCCTTTCAAACCCATGTTGAAACCGCCTGGAACTAAGCGCTTCAGGCTGAAATGTGATGAACTGCTTTCAAGTTTTGCTTTCAATTTCAACTTGCGCCGCTACGTCTGGGAGGACTCCGACGTGGACGCCCTGCGCGGCGTCTGCGCGAGCCTGGCGCCGGCGCCGCGGGGGGGTGCGCGGACGCCTGTTACGCCCGCTACTTCCGCCGCCGCCGCCGCCGCCGCCGCCTCCTCCGCGCGGTGCGGCGTGGAGGAGATCTCAGAGGACAAGGTGCTGGCGCACATCGCGGAGGCCGTGCGCCTGTTCGTGCGGGGGGGGCACCTCGAGGTCAGGGGCTTCATGTATCACGCTCGCCACGTCGTCCACATGACTAATTGAGTGAGTGAGTAAGAGAAGGAGGGAGGGAGGGAGGGAGGGATACAGGGAAGTAGGTAGGGAGGGAGGGAGGGAGTGAGGGAGGGAAGGAGGTAGGGAGGTAGGGAGGTGGGGGGGACTGAGTGACCGAGCGAGTGAGTGGAGTTGAACGAGTCACCCCCTGACGTGGCGATTACCTTTGAGTGGTCTCTGTACGGCGGCGGCGGTGCGGGCGGCCAAGGTGGCACTGGCGGCGTGGGAGCGGCGCCGCGCCTTCGGCGACCTGGCGCGCGCGCACACCGGCATCGCCGCCGTCTACCGCTCGCTGCACCAGCTGCCTCCCGCGGGTAGCTCACGTCAATACTGCTCGCCACGTCATCCACCGCACCCGGAACCCTTGTTTATTGAATTAAACTCAGTGTCGAGGGAACGTGATGCCCGAATTTCCGTGCTGTGATTGGTCGAGATGATGAATCACCGGATGCACTTGATTATTTGGTTTTTGGATTGGAACGATCTGAAACGTCGAAACTCTTCGAGTCGGTTCAAACCCCACACAGAATGTAAAACGGCATCACATGACGCGGCGAGTGGCAATGAGTTGGCCATCAGAGCGGGCGCCGCGGGGTCCGGGGCGTTTGGGAGCTTGCCGCCGCCGGCGGGCCCGCCGCCGCCGCCGGCCACGTACTACCGCGTGCGGCTGGTGGGACAGGCGTGGGGCGAGGACGCCGCCGGTCGGACGTGGGTGCACCGCGAGCCGCGCGACCGCACCCTGGGTGACATGTTGCGGCGCCTGCAGAAGTCGCTCACCGCCGGGCTGCCCAAGGGGACCCCCGTGGTGCCGCTGCCGTCGGGCGCAACCGACGGCGACGGCGACCCCGTGGTAGGGCCACACAGATGATACGCAGATCAGCACCCGGACATACTTGCAGTTAGTCCGCCCGACCGGGCGTCCAAATCGGCTCTTCATGTGCTATCGGCACCACTCTGATGTGTCGTTTCGGGAGGCCGTCTGCCGAATCACGATTCTGACTGTGTCCAGCCACCTAAACTCTAGTCGCAGTTAGGTTCGGGTGATGAACAGCGTGGTACTGACCGCCACGGCATCCAACGCATCTTGAAGCATAGGTTATTGAAATACATGGCAGCGTATGACGTGGCGAGCAATGTGTACGAGACCCTAGTCCGGGGCGCCGGAGGGCAAGGCGTGCGTGCAGGTGACAGCGGTGGAACCCGTGTACGACTGCGGGGACCTCGAGGACGGGGGTGGGGAGGAGGAGGCGGGGGAGGCCGGGGAGGGCGGCGGCGGCGGTTGTGCGGGTGCGGGTGCGGGTGCGGGTGCGGTGGGCGGGGGGATGTTTCCCACCACCTCAGTAGGGCGGTGCAGGTTGACCCTATCAACCCGATTTGAAACCGCCTGGCGATACGCGCTTGAATCTAAAGTGTGATATACTGCTTTCAAATTCTGCTTTAAATTTCAACTGACGCCGCTACACCTCGGCGTTCATCTTCGACACGCCGTTCGTGCCCGGGGGCGGGTACCACAGCGGGCAGGGCGGCGGCCCGGTCGGCGCGCTGCGTGTGCAGTGGCGCCGCCGCACCACCCTGCGCGTGCACGGCCGCTTCCCGGGTAGGGCGGTGCAGTTTGACCCCAGGTTGACCCTGGTTTGATGGCGCTTGCTTTCAGCGCTGGAAGCCGAGAAGTGATACACCGCTTTCAAACTTTGCTTTCACTTTCAACTTGCGCCGGTAACCCCAGGCCTGCGCGCGCGCCTCGACGTGCTGGACACCTCCGTGCAGGAGATGGCAGGGTTCGCACACGGGAGATATACTAAACCCTAAACCCTTCACCCTAAACCTGCAAACCTCATCCCTAAACCCTAAACCTGACACACGCTTCACCTAGCGTCATCGAGAAGGACACACATTTAACCTCTCGCCATCAACACATGTTTAACCTCTCGTTTATTGAGTTGAATGTCATAATGATGTGGCCAGCATACTCCGTGACCCTAAGCCCGAACCCTCAACCCTCAACCCTAAACCCTAAACCCTGACCCCCCCGTGATGGCTCTAGTTGATGTCGCCCGCGGCGTCGGCCGCGGAGATGCTGCGCACGCAGGCGCGAGCCATCGCGGCGGCGGCGGAGGCGTGGGAGAAGCAGTACACGCAGGGGATGGCGGTGGCGGGCGTGGGCGCCACGCCCGACGACGTGGCGGCCACGGCGGCGGCGGCGGCGGGCTCTCTGGGGGCGCTGCAGCGGTCGCTTCAGGGCAGCCTGGCCGCGGGTGTCAACGGCGGCATCCCTACCATGTGCGCTGCATTCTTCCCCGAGGTACGGCCAGCGGCTTACCCTAAACCCTAAACCCTAAACCCTAAACCCTGAACCCTAAACCCCCCATCGCCACCACGTGTGCCGCATTCTTCCCCGAGGTACGGCCTGCCAGATGTTGCCCGCCACCTCATCCACCCCCGGCACGCATATTCAACCTTCATTTCTTGAGTGAAACAGCTTCCCATGACGTAGCGGGCAACATCCACCATTCCCTATCCGGAGGAGCCGGTCAACAAGCCGCCTGCTCCGCCGCCTGCTCCGCCGCCTCCTCCGCCGCCTGCGCCGCCGCCTCCTCCGCCGCCGCCTCCGTCGCCGCTCCAAAGCGATCCAAGCCTGGAAAGTCACGCCGTGGCCAAGTCCGAGCACTCCGAGCACACCGAGACTGCCGAGGGCGCCGGCGCGACGGGCGACAGTGCCCCAGGCGACAGTGCCCCGGGCGACAGCGGCGGCGAATACGACAGCCTCAGCGGGGAGGAGGATAACGCGGTAGGGGCTGCCAGATATGACTCGCCCCGTCATAGGACTGCATATATCTTAAGAAACGAGGGTGTGGAGCGAGGTGTATGACGTGGCGGGCTTCATCTGCCAGGCCCTAGAACGCGGCAATGGAGGCCCCCGAGACTCCCACCCCCCCGGCGCCGGCGCCGCGGCTGCCGCTGCAGTCGCCGGCGCCGCCGCCGGTGGGGGAGATGGCGAGGTTCGAGCCGCCGCCGCCGGAGATGTCGGTGGAGGATCGCGCGGCGCTAGTGGCCGCGTTGGAGGGGTTCCATGCGGCGTGCAGCCGCGCCGTGGAGGTGCACGGGCTGGCGGCAGGGGCTTACACTTGTCCACTTCACAGCTCAACCTGAGCCGTCTTTGTCACTAAACTCCATGGCCCACACAGCGTATCCTACAAAAGGCGCTCATGATGAGCCAAAAAGTGGACGAGTGCAAGCCCCTGGCTGGCGGCGCGCGCGGCGGGTGAGCGCGGGCGCACCACCGCGGCGGACCAGATGCAGGGCATGTTCGTGCGATGCCTGTCCGAGATCCGCCGTGACATCGCGCTCGCCACTTCGCGCTGAAACCTAAACCCTAGACCCTAAACCTGGAAGGTGAAGCGAAGGGCGTGGTGCAAGGCCATGGGGCGAGCGAGTGCATGCCATACGGGTGAAGTCGTTGTACATTTTATAATAACCAAAGTTGGTCCTCGTGCCACTAGTGGGGGGGGGGGTCTCATACAATAGCCTGGTAGCTTCATACAGTATACTGGTAGCTTCACACTAATGAACGACATACAGTCTGTCAGTTTGTCGTGTTGGGTCTCGCCCGCTTGCTCTCTCTCTTTCTCTTTTCTCTCACTCTCTCGCCGATTTCTCCCTCCGATCTCTCTCCCTCCTGATCTCGCACTCCCTCTCTCTCTGTCCCTCTCTGAATCCGTCCACCGGTGTCTCTCACCAGTCGAAGTCCATGTTGACCTCCATGCCGCATGCGTCGTCCACAAAACCCACGATCGCCGGGGCAGCGGCCGCGGGGGGAGCGGCGGCGGCGGCGGCGGGGGCGGTGGGGGGGGTTGCGGAGGCGGAAGCAGGGGGTGCGGGGTTTGCAGCGGGTGTCGACAGGGCCTCGGGCGGAGTGGGCTGCTGCTGCCCCTGCTGCGGCAGCCGCTGCTGCTGCGGCAGCTGCTGCTGCTGAGGCTGCAGGTTGTGCTGCGGTGGCTGCTGCGTCGGCGGCGGCTGCATGTCCAACTGCTGCTCCGGAGTGTACTGCTGCGGCTGTTGCAGCTGCTGCGGCTGTTGCTGGTACTGCGGCTGCTGCGGCTGCTGTTGCTGCTGCTGCTTAGGCTGCGGGTTGTATTGCGGCGGCTGCTGCGGCGGCGGCGGCTGCGGCGGCTGCACCCTCGGCACCTTCGCGGGTCTATCTGCAGGGCCGGCGTCAGGCCCGGCGTGGGAGTCAGGCCCGCCCCACCCCTCCGCCGTGCCGTCACCGGCGCCCCCGCTGCCACCCCACCCCCACGCATCGCCGCTGCTTCCGCCGCTGCCGTTAGTACCGCCGCCGGTGCCGGTGCCGCCGCCGTTGCCCCAGCCGCCGCCGTCGCCGCCGGCACCACTGGTACCATCGCCGCCGTCGTCTCCTCCCCAACCGCCGCCGCCGCCGCCGTCACCACCTGTACCGTCGCCGGCGCCGCCTCCCCAACCGCCGCCGTCGTCGTCCCCGCCCTGATCGACCCACGCGCCCTGCGCAGGGTCCACATCTTCGTCCCCCCAGCCCCCAGGTAGCAGGGAGCACAACACACATTAGTAATTGCACGTGGTGAGACCACCGCACATCACCCAACATCACCCAACACCACACAGAGGCATTCATTGAGACGCGCCGATGGCGTTTTATGTCGTATGGGCGGCCGCCTCACCGTCCTCCGCTGCTGCTCCGGGATTGGACGCCAGGGCCCGGTGCGCCGCCGTTGCCGCCGCTACCGCCGTCTTCGCCAGCGCCTTGGCCGCCGTCTTGGCCGCCTTGGCCGCCTTGACAGTCCCGATGCTGAAGTCCTCGGCGGCGTAGTCGTTGGGGTCGTCGATGTCGCCGTTAGCACCAGCCCCCCCCTCGCCGCCGGCGCCGCCCCCGACCTGCGGCGCAAGCGCGGGCGCGGCACGCGGCGCCGTGCAGGAGAGTCATTGAGAGTAAGCAACCGAACTGAAACCGGAGCAAGACTTACCTTCAGGGTGATTACTCATACTTTCAGACAACGTGCGGATGAAGAGGAGTTCAACGTCGGTGGAGTGCTTGTTCTCACTAACCCCCCTGCCCGGTGCTTGAAGCTCGGCGCCCTCTCCATGAGAAGCGGCTCGCTCCAGGTGACGCCAGGCCGGGTGCCCGCGGCGGCGGCGGCGGCGGCGGCAGCGGAAGGGGGGGCGGGGGCGGCGGGGGCTTTGCCGGCGGCGGCGGGGGGGCGGGCGACGCCGGGAGCTATGGCCTTTCACTATTTCCTATTTGTTATAATGCAATCAAAGAGTCACGGTAACCTCTTTGAGTGGTGGGGAAGGGGCTTACACTTTCTTGAGCAGTTTCAGGGACAACGCGGCTTAAAGTAAGCTGCGACGGGGACTAGAGTCAGGCCCTGCCGGGAGGAATGTAGCGGAAGTCTTCAACGTTTTCCTTCGCCGACGGTTGGGAGGCGCCGGTGCCCCTGCCGCTGCCGCCGACGCAGGCCTCAAAACCACCGCCACCGGCGCCGGCGCCGGCGCCCCGGTGCCCGTCCCGGGCGGGACTGGCGGTCCGCGGCCCCGGCGGCTGACCGGGCGGTTCCCGCCCCGCTGAAAACGGCCTCACAGGCAGCACGTTTACCGGCTTAACTGTATATCAGCTGTTCGATCCATTTGAGTTAACCCACTGTCCACTGTCCATGGGTTAGCTCAAAGATATTCAAATGCCAGCTGAAGAATATGGGTAATAAGGCCTGCCGGCGACTGGTTTACACGGGGCGGCCCGAGCTGCTGCTCCAGATGCTGCTGCTGCTGCTGCGGCTGCCGGGGCTGCTGCTGCTGCTGCTGGGAGGGTATGACACGTGACAGTGCTGAGAATGCTTGGCGCTCAACTCAACGAACGAGGGTTCAACACGTGGTGAATGATGTGGCAGGCACTCATCCCATATTGCTCCACCTGCTGCAGCTGCTGCTGCTGCTGCGGCGGGTTGAGCGGGGGCTGGGGCGCGTCGGCACGCGGCGCAGTATAGTTGCCGCCGCCCGGCCGCGTGTTGGCCACAAAGCCGCCAGCCTGCATGTAGCGGCGCAATTGAAAATGAAAGCAACATTTGTAAGCAGTTTATCATATGCTATCATCAAGCACTGATACCAGCGCTTGATTCAGCACGGGTTCCAATGGGTTTGAACGTGCACTGCCCTACCTGCAGCGGCGTCATGCGGCCGTGGTGCGGCACGCGGTGCGACATGACGTAGCTGACGTCGCGCCCCACGCAGTTCTCGAAGATGAGCCCCACCACCAGGGGCTTA
>Ga0307489_10002431_pt1 | contig 12469 bp, 15 predicted proteins | sample SB12metaG_FD_202247 | JGI IMG/M metagenome (GOLD analysis project Ga0307489, IMG submission 202247) | Sea-ice brine microbial communities from Beaufort Sea near Barrow, Alaska, United States - SB 1.2 | ecosystem: Environmental > Aquatic > Marine > Coastal | place: USA: Alaska | collected...
TTTGTTATGGGGAAGGTTCACGGCTCTCTTGCCCGTGCCGGCAAGGTGCGCGGCCAGTGCCCCAAGGTGGCGCCGCAGGACAAGAAGAAGCAGCCTAAGGGCCGCGCCGGCAAGCGCCTGCGGGTGAGTGCGAAAATCCGTTCTCCGGTGTTTGCTTTCTCTAGGGCTCAGAGCTCTCCCGCGTCTTCCGGAGCTGCGGGGACGCTCCCCGCTGCCTGTACGGGACACGGGATCGCGGTAACAGTGCTGTGCGGCGGCTTACGTATTGGACGCCTCAGGCTGGGGCATCAAGCTGACAAAACGGGGGCGCCGGGGCGGTTTGAGTGCGGATCGCGAAAGAGAGCTCTTGTTGCGATTGCCCTCGGAAGCGTGAAATATCTTTGCAGGTGCTGACCCGTGAATGACGTCGCTTCCCACCCCCCGCCCCATCGTGAACAGTACAACCGCCGCTTCGTGAACGTCGTCGTGGGTCTGGGCAAGAAGCGCTCGCCCAACGCCAACACCTAAACGCCTCAGGCTCAGCTCCGCCCAGTGGGAGAGGCGGGAGATGTGGGCGCGCGTGGCGAAGCGATTCGTTGCGAGCGGGGGAGTAGGAGGAGGAGGGACGGGGACGGAGGTTTCTAGCAGTAGATATGCGGCCGGGGTACGCGGGTTCCTTCAGGCAGGGGCGTGGAGGGCGGTGTCCTCCGTCTCTGCGGCTCACAGGGCTGCAGGTGAGTCGCGCCGCCTCGGCGTCGCATCACCCGTACTTCATTTTCTCGCCCATCCAAACCCTATTTTTTTAGATGCAGCTGTGGGGAGGGTCCTTCAGCTTGGATCGAAGATCACCCGAGGAGGCGCTCGGGTGGGGGCGGCGGGCGGGGGAAACCTCAACCGCGGCGTAAGGGGCAATTGAGGAGAGGCGGCGCAGTCCCCGCCGCCTTTGCTTGCCAGGCGCCGCGGGGAAGAGTTTCCCCAAACCTGGGTACCGTTCGCTGGAGGTCCAACTCCCAGGGCCTGCTAGGAGCCAGGCACCCACGGGAGAAAAGTAGAAAGAGAGACAGCCACGGGGGAAAAGTAGAAGAGAAAGACCGCTTGTTGCACGGATGGGACCTGCCAGCTTGCACTGCACCGAACGACCCCACGCGGGGGTGGGGCAGGAAGGGCGGGCCCAGCGCAGGGATGGGGCGGGGAGCGTGTTGTAAACTTGCGCGTTGTAAACTTGCGCGTGTATTGCGACGACGGACAGCCCGTTCGGAATCGAAACTGTTGCCGCGCCTCCGTGGCTGACCCCTGTTGCTTCTTTCCTCCTCCCTCCCGACAGGGTCGGACGGCAGCGCCGCCGCGTCGTCGTTACGGGTGAGTCCGCAGGGTGCGGCGAAGGACGGGGACGGCGACATCAAGCCGGACCTGGTGCGGCAGTACCTGAGCAGCGAGCAGTTTTCAAAGGAGGAGAACAACCGGCTGAAGCTCCTGCAGGTGCGCACCGAGTTCAGCCGCCACTCTGCTGACTGCGGCTCCACCGAGGCGGGGCCGCGTATTCGCTCCCTGATTGGTACTCATTGTGCACCGGTGTACTAGTACACACTTGCGCATCATCCTCCACGGCATGGCCATTCATTCCCTGACTGCTTGCTCACAACGCACCAGTGTACCCGTACATGCTCGCTCCATCCTCCTCTATGGCCTGGCCACTAGTTTCCGCTTCAGCTCAAACTGACTGTTTGAAGGAGCCTCGCGTCACGGCCCTGTCCACCGGTCCAGATTGCGGCGCTCACGACGCGTATCATGTACATGACGGAGCACCTAAAGATCCACAAGAAGGACAAGAGCTCCCGCCGCGGGCTCATCCAGATGCTGGAGGACCGTAAGAAGCTTCTCAAGTACCTGCGCTCCAACAACGGCGACCGCTATGGTGATGTCATCTACCGCCTGGGACTGAAGGACCGCAGCTTCGTGGAGGATAAATACAAAACTCTTAAGTGAACATAGTGATCTGCGGATTTTGATACATCATACCATGTCCAATCACACGTGGCCTCGATCGGTCGATTGGGATGAGTAATACGCTCACGCTCGCCCAAGCGCCAAGCGGACATAGTGATGTGGGGTTTGATGATTGACATAGTCAGCGCCGCAGCCCCCCTTCTGCACGCCGCCCCCATGCCCGTGACGCCACCCTTGCCGGACCCCTTCTTGACAACCCCCGCACCCGACGCCATTCGCTCCGGCCCCCAACTTCAACATGAGCGCGTGATGCTCGGCCGCCGGCGAAGGCCTGGCAGATTTTCATCCGCACGTCATCGATTGTCATTTCATTTCGCTCGAGAAGAGCCGGCCACAATGTTCACAGCGCATGTCGATGACGCAACAAACAGGGCTTCCAATGACACGGCGGGCAATGGGCAGCACTCGGTGGTCCCTACCACCGGCCCCTCCGGCGGGTTGGCTGCGGGCATCTCAAAGAGTGCGCGGAGCCCGCTGCGGCACTCCTCGAAGCCGCCGCACTTTAGCATCGCCGACCGCAGCCACTTCGGCAGATGACGGGTGAGGTCCTCACGCCGCCGTGCGCGTACCGCGCATCAGGTGCTTACACTCGTCCACTTTTCAGCTCAACCTGAGCCGTTTCTGACGCAACATACACCCTACACACCCCCAAATACCCCGTAACACATCGTAAACAACCCCTAAATGCACCCTGTATCCCAGAGAATGCGCTGACGTTGAGCCGAAAGGTAGACGAGTGTAAGCCCCTGCCGCTCATCCGCCAGCACGACGGCGCCGTGGTCCGTGCGGTGGCACTTTAAACCCTCGTCTCTTGAGATTAATGGCATCCTATCACGTGGCATGCATAATCCGCCTGGGCCTACCTGGTTGCTCACGCGGACCGCCTCTGACTGTACCATTGGTCACCGGGGAGCAAGCCTGGCACACTCCCTCGTGCAGGGACTGGCAGACTTCTGAGTTTGGTTCCAGTTTTGATCATATGACACACGCTGCCCGATCATCAAGCCCAGTGAACGCAGTGACCCAATGCCAGGTGAGCGCAGACAACCAATAACCATTTGAGCGCAGTGAAGCTGTGACCAAATGTCAAGTGAACTTGGTGCTGGAATCACATGCAGCCTCGCTCGCCGCAGCCTCCTCCCTAGCCTGCGCATTCGTTTGCTGACTGTTTGTCGTTGTGTGTGCTAGTGTCCCAGCAACTACTCGCCGCATCCTTCTCCTGGCCCGGCAGCCTGGCCACTCGTTCGTGTGGTGCTCAACTGCCAGCATCTTCGGGGTGTCAAGTGGGGAGAAAGTGAGTGACATGTGGGTTTTGATATGTATCACACGCAGCCTCGATTGTTCCATGTTTGGCTCACACGCAGCCCTGCACTGTTCGCTCGAGCGCTCGCCTCGTGCACGTAGTTCACAGCAGCATCCTGTCAGCCTGTGGCTTTTCGGTCCCACTGAGTCTTGGTTCCAAGAGGAGTCACGCAGCCCCGCACTCTAACCTGGGAAATACAGTGATGCTCCAGACTGCTCTCATGGTGTGCCGGATCCGTATATCCGCACGGAAAGTGTTCTCCTACCAGTAGCTGTTTGCTCAATCTCGCTTAGCACGAGAGCAAATTGCTGTGGAATCCGTGTGTTTATTGTGATGCTACAGGATACACATTTGCACGCAATCGCGTTCCGTGCTGATATATGAGCGAGCCCGCGCCTTGCCCCTGAAGCACGCAAGGCGGGGGTTGGGCGTTCGTGTCACAAATGGTGCGTATACTCCTCGCTGCCCGGACACCCCTGCTCTATTGCCCACCTCAGCACCTCCGGTACCCCGGACTGAGCGGCGACATGTTTGTCCAGCCCACGGGCAGTCGTGCTCCCGCGCCCATTTTAACACCTCCAGACGCCCTTTCTTAGCGGCGTTACCCACACGTCATCTCATCCCACTGGCAACCGTGCTCTCAGGCCCACCTCAACACCTCCAGGTGCCCGCCTCAGTGGCGAAGGCAGGCGTCCACTGCGTCGGCGCAATTGAGCGCGCCGGGGACGCGGCGAAACTTTGAGGTGTGTACGATACATAGTGTGCGAGCCGCGCGGCTCTGTGAAAACGGTCGGTTGCGGCTGCGGCGGCCGGCGCGCTTCGTGGTTTTTGTGGGCTAGCCCTGCCTCGTACGAGTGGAATAATCCGTCAATCCGCTGCTGCTCTCTCTGATGATCTGAGTAATATACCTATTCAGCTATAGCTCTACGCCTCCCGCGCGAGCGCCAATGACTTGGGTCGCCTGTAGAATGAAAAAGGCTGTCTTGAGTGGTGAATCGGCACGAATGACGCGCGAATAATGATGTACGATGTATCGGCGGCGGCAAATCCGCCGCAGACAACCCCCTTTTTGATAGGCATTCGCGTCGACACGCAGGGGGGGAATGGCGAGTATGACCGCCGCCGTGCCTCGGGGCGAATCACACATTTGGACCGTCAAAATGGGACACATGACACAAGAAATGGGGAAGCGGCGAAATGGCGCGGCGGCGGCGATATGCCCCATTCCCACCCGCGCATCGATGCGAATGCCTAGAAAACGTGGGGTTGTCTGCGGCGGTTTTGCCGCCGCCGATGTTTCGTACGTCATTGCTCGCGCGTCATTTGCGCGTCATTCTCGCGGATTCACCACTCAAAACAGCCTTTTTCATTCTACTGGCGATGGCGACCCAAGTCATCGGCACAAAGCGCGCAGCGTATTATCATACCCTACGCGGCCCACGGACCCGATGGTGGTCGGACTCCGGTCGGCGATTACGCTAATTAGACGGTGTCGGCCGGTCGGATGGCTGGTCGTGAGTTTTGAGTCATAGTGACCACCCATTTAAGATGTGTTAAGAATCAATCTTTGAGAGGGGGTAGCATTTAGCGGAAATGGAAATTGTCGCGCGCAGCGCGAAAAAAGAATTGTGGGCCACGCAGCTCCGATTCTTTTTACACCCGCCTCCAGAAAACTGCTTACACGCAGGCTAGACGCCACCGCCGTTACGCCGCCGGACCCCTAGAATAACCATGTTATGCGCCGCTATGTCCGCGTCGTCGTCCCCGTCCACTGCGACACCCGCGGGCGGTGCTGCCACCCGTGAGGCTGGCAGCCCGTGACCGCCTTCCAAGCTTGAAAGATTTCCCCCACATTGCCTACTGCCAGCCCACACCGAGCCTCAGACCAAATGCTCATACGGAGGTCAGATTGAATGACATTATAGACGTCGGCGCGATTCTGGTCAGTACGGATCGAGTCGCGCTCTCGCCCCCCTCCAGTTTCGAGGGCGCTGAGTGCAACCGTGCAGTCAAACCCCAACATGCATGCCTCGTTGCCCTTCAAGTCAAGTTCCCATCGGAAATTGAGGTGCTGACTGTGCTGCCAAGAGGGGGCTGGCCGGGCGTCAATTTCACGGCGCGATCTTGAGCCTCCGCGCCTCGGGATGAACCCGCCGCTTGGGCCATCTGTGTAAGATTCAATCGACTGCCGAGGTGCGCGCTCGCGCGTGCGTTCGCAACGCCGTGCGCGTGCGTTGTGGCCGCGCAAAGGTACACGTTTTCGTCGTATGGGTATTTCCGGATTTTACTCCTGAATGCTCCCCCCTCTCAAAGATTGGCTCTTAACACTTGATTTCGGAGCGATGTTTTGCGATTCATTTTGCCTCCATTTTGGCTCTCGGCCGTTTTGGCTATATCCGTGTGGGCTTCCGATGACATTGCTTTTTAGACTGTTTCGGGGGAAAACGAGACCTGCTCTCGAACTTTTTTTGTTATTGTTCAGTTTGGTCGTCCCTTTTTCCATGTCTGCAGCCATCGCGTGCGCCATCGCAAAAGCTTCGAGTCATTTTTACGACCACACGCACGTTGCGCACCGCACTATGTCGGACGCATCCCCATGGACCCAGACTGCGCCGCGCCGATCGCGCGACGGCGCTCCGTTACTACGCGCCCTCCTTGCCACCGCTCTTGTGGTCATCGCACGGCTCATTGCACAGTCCGCTTTGACCGCGGCGGCCGCCGCCGCGGCTTGGGCAGCGACCGCGGCCGCGGCGCCATCACCCGCGGTCTTCGTCGCCGCCCTTTCATGCGGACTCGAGCTCCCGGGGCGTAGCAAGCCAAACTTCCTCAGTGTCGTCGTTGTGGCGGATGCGAACTACACCGTTTTTCAAGGTTTCGGCGGGCGTGCTGCAGAGTCGGATAACACAATTACCCCAGTCACGACGCCATTCGTGACAATTTGACTGGGCAAAAATGGGTCCTCGAAAATCGTCGATAAGGAAGTCTAATTTATCCGCGTTTTCTTATCCGCTGACTGTGTACAAGCTGCGCACTGCGGGGTTGCGGGAGGTGGGCACGCTGGGCGCCTAGCAGCGTCGCGAAGGCGGGAGTCCCCCGGACATGGGTGGGACATGGCTAAACCGTGGTGCGCGCTCGCCTCGGCGCCCCGTGTAGCAATACCATTTGCAAATTGATACGAACATACACTGCATTTTCCGGCTTTCAGGCTTTCCGTTTTGGGAACTGCCTGTCCTAAGTAGGGTTCGAACCCGCGCGGCACGGGGTGCGCGGGGTCCTGAACTAACATATCACGCACCTCCCGCAAGGCGCTCGTCAATGTGCGTGTGTCGCGCCGCCAATGGCGGCGACGACGGTTTCGCCTCGTTCATTCCGCTGCTCCTGGCCTGTGCTGATTTCGAGTTTTGCCAAAACAGGCTCCGGGGTTGTGATTCTCGGGCCGGCATTGGCTGCAATCGATCCAAGGCGTCCATGAATCCCAGCATAGCCTTCTCGCTCTGCCCCTTTGCGTGTGTCGCGCCGCCAATGGCGGCGACCACGGTTTCGCCTCGTTCATTCAGCTGCTCCTGGCCTACGCTGTTTTCCAAGTTTGCCAAACCCGGCTCGGGGCTTGTGATTCTCGGGCCGGCACTGGTTGCAATCGATTCAGGGCACCCCTTACTCCCATATTAGCCTTCACGCCCCTCCCCCGTGCGCGTGCGCATACTACTTCCCCGATATGTGTCGTTTATCAGGCGGGAGCATCCTGCTACATGCCGCGGCAAAAATGGAAGAAACACGAGAGCAAAATATATCGAAAAGTATAATTTATTGCTCCGACAGAGCCTGGTCGGAAAGGGACCGGTTTTGTGCCCGAGTTTGTGCCCGGGCAAATTTTGGAGCAAAGATGACGAGTAAAACATCGCTCCAAAATCAAGTAATAAAACATCTTAAATGGGGGGTAATTCATGCCTCCGCCAGACCATGGTCGGAATCGGGACCTTTTTCAGCATTTAATCCGTTTTTTGCCCTGGTTTGTGCCCGGGCAAATTTTGGAGCAAAAGTGACGAGTAAAACGTCGCTCCAAAATGAAGTAAAAAAACATCTTAACAGTCAATCTTTGAGAGGGGGGAGCATTAGGGGGCAGATTTCGGAAATACCCATACAGCACTTGAGATGTAAATTTTGACGGACGCGAATCCGTCCTTCTGACTGTTTGCCCATACGAAGCACAGTTTCGCCGCTTTTATTTTCGTCGGAAGTACCGAAACCGGCTGACGCGCTGCGCAAAAGTGCTTCCATCGTGCTTCGGACGGGCACACAGCAACGCACGGCGCGGGGAACGCGCGCGCCTCCCTGGCCTTCGTTTACACATTGGTTACCAGCCGGGATAGGCTGGGTTAAAGGCGACGCGCGCTTGATCCAGCGGCGCGAAGGGCGATTCGTGGCAATAAAAGTGCTGGTAAGGCCGCCGCCACGTGAAACTGCTCCCAATTTACCTCCCAACGCATGCAAGCAGGCATGCATGTCGGATTTCAACGCCGGATTCGAACTCAGCGTCCTCGTAATCCCCGGGGGCCGAGAGCGCAACCCATTCCGTGCGGACCGGCGCGCTTTCCACAGTGTACTTCAATTTGTAATCAATTTGCCGGCTGGTGGCTATCTATGCGACGTTTTGTCCTGTCACTGCTTCCTGTCACTGCGTACACGGCCTTCCACCGCGGGTACGGCGGCGTGTGGGCCACAGGAGCCACCGCTAGCAGACGCGGCGCCGGCGCTGCTGTCGACAGCCAGCCCCGGACGCACCCACTGGGTCACGCAAGGCGCGAGCGCGGCTGCGCACGCTCGTTTTTTGGCTTCATTTCATTTGGCTCCACAAGTACCACCAGGTGGGCCGAACGCAGTAACACCACTCCCCATATGTGTGTACTACTTGTTCCGTGTTGTACCTGATCCACTTGAAATTTTCGACGCTTCTGCCGGTTAAGCTGCCCCGGGAGCGTGTGTATGTACGGCCCTGCAGAGCGGTGGTCCTCCAGCCCGGGTGCAATGTCTCGCGCATCGCGCTTACTGCTGCATCGATGACAAAAAGGACAGTCAGGTGGTGCGTGATTTATGGCAACACTTGCAGCTTGAGGAGGGGGGACGGGATGGTTGTCCGGCAGCAGAAGGCGGGGCTCGGCGTCGCCTATTGGGTGGGTCTGCCGGGTATTAAGGGGGTCAAATTAAACGCTCGTAATGTTACGTTGCCGGTCAATGAACACAAAAATGACGAGCTGAACGAGGAGGAGGGCAGTGTGGGCTGGACGTGTAATGTATACCAACGCGTGGAGAACTGCGACTGCCATCGAGGCCGGCAGCGCCTACCTACCGCCGCCGCCGAGCTGGAAACATTGCGTGCCGAGGGAGGCGACCACACACGCCGCGCACGAGGTGGCCAGTGACGCCTTGGTAAGGCCTGGGTATGTTGACACGTCATCCACGTGTTTGGTCACGTCACTCAATACTGAGGACCGATCTGTGTAGCATCAAAATGTGACGTGGCAAGCATAATCCAATCGACTCTACGCCGTGGATGAGGTTGAGCGCTTGGAGACCGCCGCCGCCGTGCAGGCTGCCACGCAGCTTCAGTTGGACGACGCGCTGGTAAGGCTTCATTTCTCTGCCACGTCATCCATGTCTTTGCTACGTCACCCAGTACCGTCAGACTGGGGACGCGCTTGGGCGACACACAATACAATATGAGGTGGGGCGGTGTAACACTTGGGTGTCAAGTTGGTGGGCGGCTTTTACTACAAAGCAAATCGAGAGTAATCGACAACAATTCGGAAAACAGAAAGCTGCATTCGAGAGTAAACACAAGAGGTCTTTCGAAAAGGCGGCGGCGGATGGGGCTCGGATGGTGGCCGACCGCGACGCGGCCGGTGACGACGACGACGACGACGAAGAGGATGACGAGTAGACTGAGCATGTAGATTTTCATGGGCCCGGCGGCGGTAGCGGCTGTGGCATCTAGCACCTGAGAGGGACACGCATATGCACGTATAAGGAGGCACCAGGGTTTCGCACTGAGCACACATTAGCCGACCAATCAGGGACAAAGGGAGATGATGCAATGTCCATTGACCAATCAGAGACCAGAAAACGATCACGATCAGAATTGGCCAGATTTGGTCAGATTTGGTCAGATTTGGTCAAGGAGTTCAAGCCAATCACAGCTCTCCGAGCCGCCGCGAGGACCAATCACAACAGGGTCTCCAGGCACTCGCGAGTGCCGGAGACTGGGTTTAAATGGGGGGGTTATGTGACAGTCAAAATAATTCCCCACCCCCACGGTGCATTCTGTACCCGGGGAATCCCCCCTTTTATTGCCCGTAGTGGGGACGTCAATTTCGGGGATTCCCTGGGTATTACCGCTTTTGACGTTTTGACGCGACGGTCGCCGGGAGGCGGCGGCGGGGTTGAACGTTACTCAGACGGTCATTCTATACGTCATAGACCCTTTGTTCACCCCATTTGACGCCCTGGTCACGGAGATACGGGTGGAGAGCAGGGCCTTAGATTCGCGGGTATTCAGGCGAGTGAGTAACGAGTGTGGTCTGTACTCGGGGGAGTCAAGGCGAGTGGGTAACGAGTATGGTTTGTTTTCGTTTGGTCAGGGCGAGTGAGTAACGAATATTTTGAGTGTTTTTGAGGGTTTTTTGGGGATTTTTCGGCGGTTTTCGGGAGTCTGGGCGAGTGGGTAACGAATATGGTCAGTACTCGGGGGAGTCAGGGCGAGTGGGTAACGAATATTTGCCGTATTCGCTACCCGTATTCGCGAATATACTCGTTACCCGTATTTGCGAGTCTAAGGCCCTGCTGGAGAGGGGGTATTCCCCGGGTACGCCTGAGGGTATTTCCCCACGTAGTGGCAGAAACCAGTTTCAAATCCCCCGGGTACGCCCGGGGGTATCCCCCGGGTATTCCGCTATTCCCTGGGTTCAGAATGCACCGTGGGGGTGGGGAATTATTTTGACTGTCACATTATACCTGTATGACAAAGGGAATGAAGGTGTTGACGTGTTGACGATCGATCGATCGATCGATCGATCCATAGACGTTGTTACCGGTTTTCATCGATTTGACGCTGCTGTGATTGGTCGGCAGGTCGAGCCAAAAAACAGTTGAGCTGTCGACCAATCACAGCAGGTGGAGATCGATCGATCGATCGATCGATGGTTAGCACCTTCATTCCCTTTGTCATAGTGACTTCGTCTCACCTGTACACAGTTCAGATCCTAATTATTCCGCATACCCATACGAGTACCAGTACCCCCCCCTTCCGTCCCCCCGGGGTGAGCTTCTGCATGTCCTGCCGACCGCGGCGTCCTGCCGACGTCCTGCCGACCGCGGCGACACAGCCCGCCTGTTTACAGACCCAGCGCTAAATGTCCGCTTGCAGAACGGTGTGCGAGTACGCAGCCTGCGCCGTTGTGCCTGTCGAGCACAGCATATCCCCATATCGTCCCCATTAGACCAACCTGCCCGCGCGATTTGGTCTCCCCCAAGTGCGCGCCACGCAGTGCCGGGTTTGCCGCAATTCGTGAATCATTTTGGCTCATTTTATGGTTTTGGGACACGGGGACGCGGGTGTCAGCGGCGCCGCGCACGCAGAACCTCAATTGCGCGGGCAGAGCGCGTTCTATGCGACCAAAGGCGTCGTTCCATATCAAAAAATAAAATAAAAATGGAGACTGGACACCCGCACGCCCACCCACGCGACGGGTCCATGGCCGGTTCCTGCCACGATTCCTGACCCCAAGAAAAGTGTCGAGCCAGAATCGCACAACCGACAACCCCGCGTGTAACGAAACAAAGTCGCAAAAACGTTACGCGGAGTCCGTCCGGAGGCCCGGTCGGTCCGGACATGCAGCTGCAGAGGCTCACGGGTGCCGGCCCGATATTCAGGGGCACAGGCGACGGGGTCGACGACGGGGGTGAGTTTTCGTATGGGCTGTACCCAGCGGATAATGATCGCACATTTCTGAATCGATCTGAATCGATTCTGAATCGATTGAACCTCCACCCACGAGTCAAACTGGAAGCGGGGGGAACGTTCGAAACACGCATAACCCCATAACGCAACTTTGTCGAAACGTTGAACCGATCTGAACATAAAATAAAAAACTGAGTTAGAAATGCAGGGTCGCCGCGTTCTGGAGGTATTTGTTCGAAATGCCGCGTCGCGCCCTGCACCATCGCGAGAGTTCGGGGTCGCGTGGGGCGCTTGGCTGATGCACCCGCGCTCCGCGCGTTTCTTGATGGACTGTCTATTATTGTAACACAACCCCGAAGACCTGTTCTAGGAAACCATGCCAGTAACGCGTCATTATCCGCTGGGTACAGCCCATACGAACACTCACCCCCGTCGTCGCCCCCGTCGCCTGTGCCCCTGAATATGCCGGCCCGTGTGCCGTCCGGTGGTGTTCTGCACTTGGGCCCGGACCGTTTTGGCGTTTGCGAGACTTGTCCGGGCTTTTCCGGATTTGTGTCCGACCGGCCAGGTTGCAGCGGCTCACCGGGTGGCTGCTACGCAGTTTTGCCCTCGGTACTTAGTTCGGATGGAGTCCCCCTATTTTCAGTGTGAAAATCTGAAATTGGACTCGACACTAACTCGACATCACGAAAAGATATTTCCGCGAGCCCGGGCGATTTTCACGTGTTCAGTGGCAAAACACGTGATCACACGTGTTGTAACAATATCAGGATCAGGAACACGTGACATCCAGGGGTGGCAAAATTTGCCACGTGCCATCCGAACTAAGTCCGGGTCTCAAAACTGCGTCTGCGACGCACCCGCGTCGGTGCGCACGACGAACGTCGTGAATGTGGCCTGACCACATGCAGGGTCGGCTGGGAAGGGCGGGGTGGAAACAAGGCGCCGCCTCGCTCGCGGTGCTGGGCGGCGCTGCCCGACAACAAGCATCGCGGACTTCCTAGTGGGCGATGACGTCAAACCCTAACCAAACCGGAAATATCTTCCACCGCGTAACCCAAAACCCGGAGATGGCGGCAACCGGTCCCCGGGGGGGGGGCGCGAACCGAGCGGACACGGACGAGGGCGACGAGGTGGAGCGTGCTGGAGCGGAGGGTGCGGCAGCTCGTCACAAGACCTAGTGCGTACTTGGACGCACGAATTCGGTTTTGGGTGAAGGGGAGAAT
>Ga0307489_10002432_pt1 | contig 12459 bp, 24 predicted proteins | sample SB12metaG_FD_202247 | JGI IMG/M metagenome (GOLD analysis project Ga0307489, IMG submission 202247) | Sea-ice brine microbial communities from Beaufort Sea near Barrow, Alaska, United States - SB 1.2 | ecosystem: Environmental > Aquatic > Marine > Coastal | place: USA: Alaska | collected...
AGTGGGGGGGGGGGGCGTGGCCCGGGGCCGCACACTGCTCGCTCGTGCTGCACCGGCGCACACTCCCCGCATCCTCTTCCCTCACCGCGCCACTCGTGCCCTGACTGTCTGGTCATAGCGCATCTTCACACACTCGCTGCCTCCTCCTCCTTGGCCTGACCACTCGTTTCCTGAATGTTTGCGCATAGTGCACCTGAACAAACTCGCCGCATCCTCTCCCTATACGATGATAAAGTGGGGCATAACAAATTCGCCCTTGATTATCTCGAGGCCGCTCAAGTTAAGTCCCGACGGGAATAAGTGCAAGACCCTGGCACGTGGCAGATAGTGCCGAGCAACGCGCTGGACGGCACGGGGCTGCAGGAGGGCGTCGACTGGCTTACCAACTTCCTGACCAAATAGTGTCAACGGGTACATTGGCACACTGTGAGTGAACAGTCAGGTTCATCCGAACATCACTTGAGGCGCCGAAGTGAAGTTTGGAAGCGGCCGAGTAGCTCTAGTTTGATGTGATACGGGAACATTTATGGATTTATAGGCGGGAACCAAAACGGGGGGAAAGGGAAGGGGGAGGTGTGAAATTGTTGATAGAAGGGACGCGCTTCGCTTGCGTGTGTGTAATTACAACACGCGACGAGCTTTAAGAGCGCCGACGGGGGGCTCACTGCGGGACCGCCAACACCGTGCTTCCTTCCATCGAGGGTCCGCGCCGCGCCGCGCCAGGCTGCCTTTTGTTGATGAGAATTACTTGGTTTCCCATCACAAGTCTCTGACTGTTTGCTCATAGTGTACTCGCACACGTCTGCAACCGTCATCACCTGCTTTCCCATACAAGTCTAATGATCAAACACAATGTAGTAACGAAACACGAAGGCGATCCTTTGGCAGTGCCCCCCGCATAGGCGACCCTCAGTCAACCCCTAGAGAACGCTATGCCATTCACCGCGTAGTCCTGTTGCCGCCGCTCGCTCATTGGTCCGTTCGGTTGTACACGTGCATCGCTTATTGGGCCGCCATGGCGGCGGCCTGCTGGTCGGCCGCCTCCTGCGGTACCCACACCTGGCTCAGCAGGCGGAACGCAGGTCCGTACTGCAGCCCCACCGTGCCGCAGGGACCGCACGCACCAACCACACATTTGAGTTATTCAAGTGTCGACGTTGATCGAGCCCCCAAGGTCCTCTCGTGGTGAGCATAACCAAGCCCATGCGCCGTTTCCGGTGATCGTACCAAACGGTCGGTCGGGATACAAGCTGTTGAGACATCCGCGCACGCCGCCCACGATTGGCTCCCGTCATAGATCCTTTGAATGCCGTGGCGAGCCCCGTACACAATATGCGGTGTGTCACGTGGCAAGCACCGGTACACTATGCAGTGTATGACGTGGCGAGCACCGGTGCAGTATGCAGTGCATGACGTGGCGAGCACCGGCACAACATGTAGTGGATGACGCGGTGAGCACTGGTACACGATGTGGTGAACGATGGTAGGGAGTACCGGTACACAATGGGCGGCAGAGGAGCAGTAGCCCCCTGCCTTGAGCATGTTCTCATACAGCACGGTGGGGTCGCGCGGCACGGGGCACTGCGCGCGCAGCAGGTCCGCGCTGGTCATCTTGCAGTTGAGGTCCGCGTCCGCCTCGCGCTTGGCCTCCGCAAACAGCATCTTCAGCGTCTCCTGCACGGCGGCGGCGGCACACGCACCCACGTGCCAGGTCCCCGTCAGTCGATGTGGATGTCTTGCTAACGTTTGTCGAGCCGCAAGGCGCTCACAACGTGACTACTAACTCACTCCATCCACCATTTCAAGCGGATAGAGCCAAACGGTCTATCCGGATTAATTGAGGCCGTATTGAGGCCGTATCAAGGGGCAAAGTAGGCGTAGACAAGACTTATTTTGGTGGGGTTCAGATTGACACCTGACAGTGAGTGCACAAGAGGCAGCACGCGCTCGGCCCGCCGCCCTTGTGTTATCGCGGAAAACATTGGTTGTCGACTCGGCGCTCTAGCTTCGCGTATCGCGCTTCGCACCGAGGGGCTCAACCGGGAGTGGCAGGAGTGAGGGTGACACTTGACAGAGTGACAGCACACCTCGCTCCTCGGGTTGCACGCACCTGGATGCGCGCGGTGTCGTCACCGAGCAGCGCGGCGGCCAGCTCCTTGTCCGCCTCGATGACGCGCAGCTTCTCCGGGTCCGCCATCAGCGCGTCGCGGAACGCGATTGGGTCAACCGCGGAGCCATCGGGGTTGTACGCGAAGGGGTTGCTGCTGCTGGACGCCTCGGCCATTGTATCTGGGAAGACGGAAGACGAAGGAACGAGAGAGGAGGGGTCGCGGTCACCGTCAGCTCATTCCGTTACCGAACAGATCCTCGTCTTCGCCACTCGTTCGGGCGGGGGCAGCGCAACAGCCGGCGGAGGCGTAGGCGCCGCAACCGCGAACATTTCCGCCGCACATCCGCGGGAGGCTAGGCGTCGACGAGGAAAGCCGTCGACGTCGCCGCCTCCTTTGCTCCCGAACGCAGGCGCGGTGGAATTGTGAAAACCGAGGCGCATTATCACAACCCCCCCGGGGGAATCCGTTATCGTGGCGCCGGGGGCGGCGCTCAGAGTCTAGCGGGCGGGGATGCGATCACACCTGTTTTGTGGGAGTGCGGCGGGGGCGTTGCGGGGCGCGGTGCGGGTGGCGGTGGCGCGAACTCAGGAGGCCGCCGGCGTTTCTCCGTTCGAGGTCCCGAGCTCTTCCAAGGGATCGAAACGCCTCCTATGAAAACGGTCTGCTGGGAGGCGAGCAGTTATTATGCGGGATTCATGACCATGACTGCATACCGCATACCATTGGGGTGCATTTTGCAAGGGAACGTTATCCTGTGGCCGACCTCCATTCCGGGTTCGCTATTTTCTCGCGTTTTTCGGCGGCTTCAACAGCGGCCGCTGGCCGCTTCAACTGACAACAACGAGAACGGCCCCTGGTCCTGGAGCCGCCGTCCAGCTCCCCGCGCCCGCCACGCTTGGCACGATGGCGAAGAAGACGTCGAAGATCCGGCTTGCCAAGGAGATGAAGACGTTCATGATGGAGCCGCCGCCCTACATCCCCCTCGTCAACGTCAACGAGAAAAATGTTTTGGAGTGGCATTTGCTGGCAGGGGCTTACACTCGTTCACTTTTCAGCTCAACTTGAGCGCTGGGTATGGGATAGGGGGTGCGCGAAGGGGTTGTGTAGCCCGTGTTAAGGGGGTGTTTGGGGGTGCGTAGGGTGTGTAGGGTGTTTCCTTGTGTCAGACACGGCTCAAGTTGAGCTAGGAAGTGGACGAGTGTAAGCCCCTGCCATTTGATGGAGGGGCCACCGGACACCCCGTACGAGGGCGGATGGTGCGTTGGCACGGCGCCGCGTGCACCAGCCCCGCCGCCCAACGAGCCGGCGGACGCGTAGACCCCCTCGCACCCGCACGTCGTCTGCGGCTCAAGGCCCTACAACAGACGAATCACGCAGAGGATGCGCTGGCTAGTAGGCACGGTCCGACGGTGTTCCCCCGTCTTTATCTTTTTGTGCCTGTGCTGAATTTGTCTCGGTCCGCCTCCGAAGCAGGTACGTGGCCAAGCTGAAGTTCCCCGCGGACTACCCGTTCAAGCCCCCGTCCATCTACATGTGCACCCCCAGCGGCCGCTTCGCCACGGGGCAGCGCCTGTGCCTCAGCATGAGCGATTTCCATCCCGAGACGTGGAACCCTGGGTGGTCGGTCGCCACGGTGGCGACCGGCCTGCTGTCCTTCATGTGCGAGGATGTGGCGGGGCCGCACCACATGTTGGGGGGACCGGGCCCGCCGTGTCGTTCACACGCATTCGAACCCTCGTGTCTTGAGTTAAAGGTGTCCTATCACGCGGCGAGCAATATCTGCCAGGCCCATGCTAGCCTCGTCTTGGACACGCGTTGTGAGTCCTGGTTTCTTGCGTCCGCCCGGCCCTGGCCTGCGGTCACCACGGGCGCGGTGGTCAGCACCGCGCCGCAGAAGCGCGCCATGGCGGCGGGGCCGCACCTTTGCTTGTCATCCACAGCTTTACCCGGGCTGCAACAGAATGCGTCTTTTGTCCCTCAAATCTCCGCAGTTTTGCCATCTTGAACCGTCGAGGCACAAGTTGAGCTCAAAAGTGTTGTGAGTGTGAGGCCCTGGGTTGCGGCGGCGAGCGTGGAGTGGAACCTGAGCCACGGCGGGTTCAAGGCCATGTTCCCCGAGCTGGAAGGTGGGCTGGATAAGATTAAAACACACGTTCCTGGGGTCACCGACGCCGCGAGTGCGGGGGTGGGGGCGGGGGCAGGGGTGGGGTCGGAGGCAGGGGCAGGCACAAGTGCGGAGGCAGGTGCAGGGGCGGTGGCGGGGGCGGGTGGGGTGGATGCGGCCGGGAGCGAGGCGGGCGTGGGGGAGGGTGCGAGTGGCAGTGGGGGTGGGCGCGGGGGCGAGAGGGAGGGTGCGAGTGGCAGTGGCGGTGGGGGCGGCGGGGGCGGGGCTGGGGCCGGGGGCGGGGGCGGCGCCGCGGAGGCGCTGGGGAAGCTGACCCTCGATTGACAACATAAAACATAGAGACCTCGGGAGGGTCGACAGAATAGCGGTTTGTCACAAAGTCACGCGTGTACGATAATAGTCCGGGCGCGTTAATCAATACATCGATCTTAGATACAACATGATGAAGCTATGCCCCTCGATACATAGCGGCAATCACAACACCAGGCCATCCAGCTACGGCCCCGGCTGGATGAAGCTCCGCACCGCCTGGAGGAATTCCTCCGGGCTCTCCTCTTTCTAGGGCCGGAAAGATATTGCTCGTCACGTCATCGGACGCTATTCGACGCAACACATGGAGGTTCAACATGCATGTCGATGGCGTGACGTCATCGGGCGCTATTCAACGCAACAAATGGAGGTTCGACATGCGTGTCGATGACTTCTACGCGGTCGGAGCCCCTGTAACCTAAGAAACTGGAAGGTTCAGTGGTGTGTTCCCGTGTGTCGGGAACAAACGACCGACACCCGGCCGACCGGTGTCGAGTTATCAAACCCTAAACTGTAAATCAGTGTGATCTACCCCTCAGTTTCTTAGGGTAGAGGGGATCGTACCGCGTAGTTGGTGGACAATGTGGATGGCCCGGCCTCGTGCGGCATGTGGCCCGCGGCGGGCAGCACGACGAGGTGGCACACCGCGGGCCCCAGCATCGCGGCCAGCTTGCGGGAGTTGGCCAGGGGCACGATGCCGTCTAGTGCGCCGTGCACGATCAGCACGCGGGCGCCGCTCGCTGCGAGCACCTGCGCCGGGCTCAGCTCCCTCTCCGCCACGGGATTTTTCCCCGCGGTCTCCTGCGCCCCTCCCTTCCCCCCTTCTCGCCTCCCTCCCATCCCTCCTCCCGTGGCTGCTGACAGCACCAAGGGCCTGGTAGATATCGCTCGCCACATCATAGGGTGCAAGTGAACTCGAGAAACGAGGGTTCGAGGTGCGTTGGATGACATGGCGGGCAGTGCCTAGCAGGCCCTGTAGCCCCACCAGCACCACGCGCACCATGCCGAGGTCCCAGCCCTGGACCGCGGAGGGGCGCCGGTACCCGTCCACCCACCGCGCGTCCATCCGCGGTGCGCTCACCCGACCGACCGCCTTGCTCAGCCCCTTCCGCCAGAACGCCGCCGAGCGCACAATGGCGCGGAGGAAGAGGAGGAGGAAGGGCGCGGCGGCGTAGGCCACCACGGCGGCGGCGACGCGCCCCGCGGAGGCGGCCGCCGTCTAGAGCCCCGGCAGAAATTGGGTTTCAAACGTCACTTGGGCGGAATTCAACTAAAGAAACGAAGGTTGGCAAATGTGTTGAAAGGAGGGCCCAGCAGAGAAAACTCAAAACGTCAGGCGGGTGAAGTGTAACTCAAGAAACGAGGTGTGATGACTGTGTTGAATGGTGCTTTGAGCGATGTCTGGCGGGCCCAGCCAGCGCCGCGGCGACGCGCACGGGCGCGGGCGGCCGCCGAGTTGCGGGCGGCGGCGCCGTGTCCGCTCCCGATCCCGCTCCCGCTCCCGGTGCCGCCGAGGAGCCACTGGCCATGACCGCCGGCGCCACCAGCACCACGTCGTCAACGTCGCCGTCCGCCGCCGCCAGCGCCGCCGCCAGCCCGCCCGTGCAGCAGGGTCGTCGAGAACAAGCACTCCAACCGAGATCGAGCACGACTTACCTTCGCAGTTAGTGCTCAAACAGACGCGCGGACTCGGTTCGTCCCCGATTCAACATTTTTCGGGTGCATGTTCTCAACAATCCCCCTGCCATGGAGTGCCCCACGATGATGCGGCGGCATCGCCCCCGCCCGCCCTCCGCCTCCGCCACACCCAGCATGGCACGCACGATCTTGGCGTTGTGCGCGGGAGTGTACTTTGACAAGTCGGCGACCCGCTCCGTCAGCCCGAAGCCCGGCGAGTCGTGTGCCACCACCGTGGCGCCCAACGCCGTGGCCAGCGGCTGCAGCACCGCGCGGTCGAACGAGTACGTGTTGGCGCCGAAGCCGTGCGCGCAGCTCACCACCACACCGCCGCCGCCGCCGCCGCCGCCGCCACCGCGGCCGCCGCCACCACTGCCGCCGGCGCTGGAACTGGAAGGCGGGCGTCTGAGCTTGTAGTGCACGGTGAGCCCCTCCACGTGGGCGAAGAGTGAGTCAGCATCCGCCGCATCCCTGGGCGACAGCAGCCGCGCCTGCTCCTGCGCCTCCCGCGCCACCCGCACCTAGGGCCTGCCAGGTATTGCTCGCCACGTCATAGCATGCCACTTGACTCAAGAAATGAGAGCTCAAAATGCGTGTCGATAACGTGGCTGGCATGGCAATATCTTGTCAGGCCTTACCCACCGCGCCACCCCATACCCCGCCGCGAACAGCACCGTCGCAATGACGCGCTGCCCTATCGACATGTTGCGCTCCACGTGCACGCGCAGCACGAGCAGCGCGTACAGGCCCGCCGCCGCCGCCGCCGCGAGGAGGCACCCCGCGTGTTGGGCGGCGGACAGGCGGGGCGTGAAGTCCAGGTCCAGGTGCGGGTACAGCGCCGCCTCCGCCGCAGAGCTCGAGGATGACGGGGTGCCGTTGGCGGGGGATGGTGAATCCTCGCGTCCCTCGCTGGGGTATCCTCCCGCGGCGGCGGATGCGGCGGCGGGGAGGGTGTCGCCGCGCGCTGCGAGCAGGAGGGGGTGGTGCTTCGCGCTGCGGTCCCTTTGCGCGGAGGGCGAGGACGCAGTCGACGGCGCCCTCGACAGCGCGGAGCCGGCGGCGCCGGAGGCCACGGAGTTCGCCGTGGAGGTGGAGCGGCGGCGGCCTGGCGACGCGCGACGGACGGACCCCACCGGGCCCGCCGAGGCAACCGTCGTGCCCGCACTGCGAAGGATGCGAGTACTCGTTTTGCGAGCAGTGCCCGGCGCTACCGGTCTCATGAGCACCGCGCTGCCGCCGTACATCCCGCGCCGCGCCGCGAGATGAAGTTGCCTTCGATGCCGAGCCCACCTGGGTGCTGCTGTGGCGTGTAGCGCCGGGCGCGGCGCACACGGGCGCAGGAAGTGACGTCATTCTCCGAACAATCGCCGTTGTTATCCAAGGAATCCACGTGGAGCGTTTGGGTCGTTTGACAGGACAGCCAGATTTTGCTCATCACGTCAGGAAATGCCATTGACTCAGGAAACGAGGGTTCACAATGCGTCTGATGACGTGGCGTGCACTGTCATCAGCCCTCCCCCTGCTCCAATCATAATGTTTTGCGCGAAAATCTGTTTCCCACAAAGCTGCAAGCTCCACGTTTCCGCCGGCACTCCTCACCGCAGCGCGCGATGGGCTCTACGTGCGTCAGCGCCGCCCGGGCCGCGGCCGCCGCCAGCACCGCGCCTCGCTCGCGGCGCACGCCCGCTCACGCCGTCGCCGCCGCGCGCGTCCACCGCCACCGCTCCTCCGTCGCCGCCGCCTCGGCCGCCGCCCCCGCCTCCCCCGCCCCCGCCCCCGCCCCCGCCTCCTCCTACGCCTCGGATGGTGTGGTGGAGGTGTTCACCTTCGACTTGGACGACACGCTGTGGCCCACCACGCCGGTGGTCCAACGCGCCAACCAGGCCTTTGTGGACTTCTGCCAGACGCGCATCCCCGGCTTCCCCGACTGCGATGGCATCAACGACTACATGCTGGTACGCCGACCTCGCATTACTTAAGTTTGGTGTTTGATTTTGGGGGTCATGTCTTGTCAGACAAGGCGAAAGTTTATGGTGAATGGGAAACGCGGCCGGAGCCGTCGGACGTGCAAGACCCGGCGGCGGAGGAGCGATGGTGTTGGCACTTCTGCCGCGCGGCCGCGCGGCCCTGCGGGTGTTGGGCGGTCGTCCGCTTCGGCTCGCCCACACGGGCCCGAGGACTGCCACAGAGGATTTGTCATTGTTAGGGCAGTGTGGCCGTCTGTGCAAAGTGCCTCCCTGGCCTGACACTCGCTCCCTGACTGTTCGCTCATAGTGTACCAGTGTACCCGTACACACGAGTAGGGTGGAATTGCTGTCGCTGAGTGTGTCCAATGCGCCTCCTCGGCATGACGCAGGCGGTGCGGAAGGAGCGGCAGGCGGCGTCGGAGGCACGGGGCGAGCGCCACTTCCCGCTGTCCTTCGCCAGCCTGCGCATCGCCGCCGCCGCGCGCGCCGCCGTCGCCGCGGGCTTCCCCGAGCCCGACGCCATCGCCGTCGTCTCCCGCGGGTACCATATCGCGTGGATCCCCGCGCGCGGCGCCGCGGGCAAGGAGCTCCTGTTCCCCGGCAGGGCCGGAACACGCCAGCACCTGTTTCCCACTGGCACTTGAGGCATGCGAGTTGGAGTACTCTAATATTTTCAGGGACAAACGGCTTAATGTCAAGCTGAAAAGAGCACTCGTGAAAGGCCCTGGGCGGCAACAAGCCGGGAGGCAGCGGCAGTGGTGTAGTGGTGCACTATGAGCGAGCAGTGAGGAGTGGTGCGGTGGCCGGCCCTGCCCCACGGCGCGGTGGCCGCTCTGCGCCGCCTCCGCGCACAGCACCCGCGCGCCGCTTTCGGGGCAGGGGCCTCCGCCCCTCATCCCCTCACCCCCTCACCCCCTCACCCCCTCATCCCCTCACCTCACACCTCACACCCGCGCGCTGCCTTCGGGGCAGGGCCCTGCGCCTCACACCTCACACCTCACACCCGCGCGCCGCCTTCGGGGCAGCGCCCTCAGCCCCTCACCTCCTCACCTCGTACCCGCGCGCCGCCTTCGGCGCACGGCCGCCACCTCACCATATGCTTCAGCTGATGCTCTTGCTGAGTGTTTATGAGGTATTCATGCGGCAGTCAGAACATATTCCTGAGCCCACCGTCGGAAGGATACCAGGTCCTGGGCAGAATACGCTAAAAGTGGTAAATCTCTGTGGTTTCGAGGAAACCGGCTCAGAGTTCAAGTTGTAAAAGTACTGAGGTGAGGGCTCTGGTTCGGGGTGATCACCAACGGGCTGGGGTCCGCGGCGGGGGCGGGGCTCGGGGAATTCTTCGACTTTGAGATCAGCGGTGACGCACTCATGGACGAAATGATGGTTCACGGCGGGGCCAAGCCTTCTCACCCTCACTGTTTGCTCACTGTGTGCTCATGTCGTTCCAGTTTACCTCATTACCCGCGCACCGCTGTCACTAGCTAAGCTAGTCCACTTCTCAGCTCGACTTAATCATCTTCGAGTGAGGCAGCCCGTGGTGAGAAAGGAACACTCCCACAGCTCCCATAACTCCCATCGTTCCCATAGCGGTGACGGTTGACGGTTGAGCTGAACCGACGACGGCGCGGCGCGACGGCTGCAACAGCGGTCGAGCTAAGACGGGTACCACATGGCGGTTCGGGCCCTACTTTTCGGCGATGATGCGCGCAAGCCGGCGGCGTTCCCCTTCGAGCTGGCGATGAAGTACGCTCGTGAGGGCGGGGCGTGGGGCGGCGACCCCCTCCGCTGGGTGCACGTGGGTAGGGGGGGCTGTCCCGCGCCCGATCCGCCCTGTACGCTCTGTCCGCGCTGTCCGCCCTGTCCGCCCCGTCCGCCCTGTACGCACTGTCCATACTGTACGCTCTGTACGCCATGTACGCTCATACCGCACCTGTACTGCACTGCCGCCGTCGCCGCCTCTCATATGCCCGTAATACACCCCAAGGACACCCCTCACATACACCCAATAAACCAAACCCCCAATACACCCCTTACACATCCCTAATACACCTCTTATACCCCCCCCTCGTGCACCTTGTCTACGACTCAACACCCCTGGCACACCTCTAGTACCATATGATACACCCATAGTACGCCCCTCATGCAACCTGAACGCACCGCGAGCACACCAGTGCACGGCCCGGCGCGCGGGTGACGACCTGGTGAGCGACTGCGCGGGCGCCAAGCGGCACAGCTTCAGAACCATCCAAGTGGCGCACCCTGGCGTGGTGCCCTGGCCCCCGGGCCCGGTGCCGGTGCCGGTGCCGGGGCTGGGGCCGGGGCCGGGCGCCGCACCCGCCGCACCGGCGGGGCTGCCACACTTCACTGTGTGCTTGTTGTATACCAGTGTTCCCGGGGGAGGTGCTGTGTCAACTGCGGCCGGGTGCCGCCGCCGCCGCCACCTACGCGCAGGGGCCCTCACACCTGACTGTGACTGTGTGCTCCTCATGTACCAGTGTATCCGGGGGATGGGCGTCCCACCTGACTGTTTGCACACAGGGTAGCATTGTAGCTGTACTAGTCGGGCGGCGGCAGGAGCCACCCGGCGGGGGGGCGCGAGCGGCGCAGCCAGTCTCATGCCCTGCCCACCATGTGAACGCCTTGGGCCTTTGGGCTCGATGAACGTTGGTTGTTAACACAAACATATAGCTAAGTTTAAGTTGGGGACTTAGCACGGCCCTGGCAGTCGGGGGCAGCGGCACGGCAGGGGAGCGGGGTGGACCTGGAGGCCGCCGTCGATGCCAAGGTCGGGCCACGCCACCGCCGCGCCACGCTGCCGCCACTGTTTTCTTTCACTTGCCATGCTAAGCCGTTTTGTCCCTGAAACCACTTGAGTTGTCCTGTCCCATGTTACACGTCACACGGCAACGGTACTGGCAGTCAAGTTTGAAACTGTAACAGGCAAGGCTCTGCGGTGCGGTGACGTCGCTGATGGAGCTACCGCAGGTGGTGGCCGGCTGGGGGAGCGCCGCGCGCTACCAGCGCTTCGGCGAAATATTGGACAGGTGGTGGCGCGTGCAGGGGCCGTGATCATCGAGAGGTGGGTTTTGAGGTACTTTCATGTAGATGAGCCGAATCGAGCGGTCGGCGGGGAGCCGTGGCTGTGGGTTCTATGAAGTGGGGCAAGCTCTGCGCCGGATGGATTGAATCAGCACGGTGCCGATGGAGGCTACGCGTGCGTGCGGCGGCGGCTTCTGGACCAACGGTGATTGACGGAAGCAGGTGCGGGGTCCTGTAGAGAGAGAGGCTTAGAGGCGCGGGCTCAGGCGGTGGTTCGTTGTACATTCGTGGTGAGAGAACTTAGCGTGGTTTAGACGATTAGTAGCTGTGTAGTGTGTACTTGTGCTCGTGGCTTAACACGCTATCGATGACTCCAGTGTCAGCTGCACCGACCTCCATCCTGCTCTCAGGAGATTTACTCTTGGCGGAGCAGCCGACGAGCAGCGTATTTGTCGACCACCGCACTGAACGGCATGGAACGCGGAATGACACAGAAGACTGCTGATGGGCTTGGCACTCCAGGCATCAAGTGTGTTCCCCCAAGGTGTGGATCTGCGCTAAAGACCCGGTGCTGAGGTGCCCAGTCCCCAAAACGGGCATGGAAAGCGGGACCTGAAAGGTGACCCCTACAAACGCCCCCGGCGTCACAGTACTCACACGGCCTTCGGGGCCTGATGCGGTGGCACGGCTCGCGGCCTGGCTGTAAAGGAGGCCAATCCCCAACTGGGCAACCCCGTAAAATGTGGCACCTTGCGAAATAATTAGGGTTTCTAGCAACTTGCAGGTGGATGCGGGGGCACGGTCGCGAAAGTGAACCCAGGCGACAAACACCCCCAGGCGTTACAGCACTCACAGGCGAGGCGGCGCGAGGATGAGGGAAGACGCAGGGTCCCAGGCTGTGAAGGAAAGCTACGCGAGTGTTATTACACCAGGGAGCAGCTCTATAGATGAGGCTGTCGATTGTGAGGAACAAACCCCAGAGCTCACGCGTTGAGGAGGTCGTAGTCGTCGAGCTTGTCGTTGTACGCCGCCACCTTGCGCTTGATCTTGGAGGTGTCCACCCACGTCACGAAGTCCTCGAAGTTGCGCGTCACCAGGTACGCGGGGTCGCTCACCGTCTCAGGCCCCACCCGAACATGCCCCTGCTCGATGAACGTCACCGCCTCGCGCAGCGTCTCCGCCGGCGTCCAGGGTCGGGCTGCAAGCGCTCAACACGTCAGGCGGGTGT
>Ga0307489_10002433_pt1 | contig 12452 bp, 17 predicted proteins | sample SB12metaG_FD_202247 | JGI IMG/M metagenome (GOLD analysis project Ga0307489, IMG submission 202247) | Sea-ice brine microbial communities from Beaufort Sea near Barrow, Alaska, United States - SB 1.2 | ecosystem: Environmental > Aquatic > Marine > Coastal | place: USA: Alaska | collected...
GCGGATGTCGGTCAAGGTGGCGGCGGCGGTGGCGGCGGACGATGCATTCAAAGCGGCCAATGGGGAGGCGCCAGCGGCGAAGGCGGCCCATGGGCAGGGGCTTACACTCGTCCATTTCGTGGCTCAACGCAAGCAATTTCTGTGGGATAGGGGGTGCATTTATGGGTTGTTTGGGGGATGTTTAGGAGATATTATAGGGTATCAGAGGGTATTTAGGGTATGTTTTTCTGTCAGAAACGGCTCAAGTTTGAGCTGATACGTGGACGAGTGTAAGCCCCTGCCCATGGGAAGTCGGCGGTGAAGGAGCAGACGGCAGCGCAGGAGGCGGCAGCGGCGAAGGAGGAGGCAGATTCGGCGGCGGCTGCCGCGGCGGCCGCAGCGGCGGCTGCAACGGCGGCGAAAGCATCAACAGCGGCCGATGAGGAGGCTCCGGTTGTTGAGGTGGCCAATGGGGACGCGGGTGCGACGGCCGGGTCAGGCAATGGGAAGGCGGCGGCGACGGCAGCCAGTGGGGAGGAGGCGGCGGAGGTGGTGGCGGCGGTGGCCAATAGGAAGGCGCCGGCGGCAGAGGTGGCCAATGGGGCGGCGGCGGCGGCGGGGTCAGCCAATGGGATGATTGCGGCAGTGGCCGTGGCCAATAGGAAGGCAGTGGCGGCATCAGCGGCGATGAGGGTGACCAATGGAGAGGTGGCAGCAGCGGCAAAGGCGGCCAATGAGAAGGCGGCAGCGGCCATGATGGAGGCGGCAGCACCAGCCGGGAAGACTGTGGCAGCCAATGGGGAGGCAGCGGCGGCGGGGGCAGCCAATGGGGAGGCGGTGGCGGCCATGGCAGCCAATGGGGAGACGGCGGCGGCGGTGGATGCAGCCAATGAGAAGGCGACGGCGGCCTTGACTGCGGCGGCAGCGCCAGCCGAGAGCGGGAAGAGTGAGGATGCTAAGGCGGAGACTGGTGCTCTCGGGGCGAGCGAATCAACGGCGATGGCGGCAGCGGCTGTGAAGCAGCGGGCGGCGCAGCAACAGCGCCGCGATGAACGGTCGAACACGCGGGGCGATGAATGGGTGACCACGCGGGTCACGGACCGGGTCGTTGACAATGCGAACCATAGGGCTGCGGACCGGAAGACGGAACGTGCCGCCAATAGTGCCACTCACAGGGCCACGCCGGGCGGCAGGGGCTCACACTCGTCCATATTCCGGTTCAACCTGAGTCCTTTTCGTCACTGACCAACCAACGTACCGCACAAAAAGTGCTCACGTATCCCTTTAAAGTACTCACGTCAAACCGAAGTGCACGAGCGTGAGACCTTGGTGGATGGCGAGGCGGCGACTCACAGGGCCACGCCGGGCGGCAAGGCGAGCCTAGGCGTGTCGACGGGGGCGCTGGGGCACACTGCGAGCAAACAGTCGGGGGCGGCGGCGGCGGCGGCGGCTGTGTTTGGCGGAGTGGCGGTCGTGCTAGTTGTGGTAGGGCCTGGCAAAAATTGGCCCGCCACGTCATTCGATGCTCTCATATGCCTCGTTTATGGTGCCTAGTGTGCCGTAGTACCGTCGTAGTACCTGGTCTTACCAAAATCATATTTGGTTTTTGGCGAAATCACCAAACGCGAAAGAGCGACAGGTAATCCAAATGCTACCTGTGGTACTCGTTTCAGACGGTGTCTTATGACGCGGCGCGCATTATCTGCCTGGCCCTAAGTTGCGGCAGTGGCCGTGCTGATGGGGCGGGGGCGGCGCGAGGTGGCACATGCGGAGCGGGCGGTGTTGCTACACCCCGAGACACCGCTTTCGAGCGCTCTGAGCAAATCCTGCCGGCGGAAGTAAGCCGTGAGCAGCACGATGCAAATCACGTGCTTACATGTACAAGATTGGCAAATGCTCACCACGTGAGCGCTATGGGGCTTCATAAACGTTAGTAAGGAACATAATAGATGTATGGTGTACGAATACAAGTGTGTGTATGCTTCAACGTTGATGCTCGTACGTGCGCAGCGCCCTCGGCGCTTCTCGTGCGCTGTGCAGTGCTATGTCCTTCCCCATGTTTTCCTTGTGTTGCAGTTTTATAATCCTAGCCAATTGAGGGTGTCCACCGAACGCATTAAGCACGGGCTAGCCGATCCCGATCACTTCCACCCAGCTGACCAACGCGTTGACCAGGCGGCGATCGATGAACTCATGGGCGCGACCACGTACCCAGGATTTAGCGCAAGTGTGCAAATCGTTGCCTATTTTCGCCTGCTTCTGGCCAATATGCAGAAATTTGTTGCACGAGATAGTCTAGCTAGAGTCAGTAACTACATGAAATCGACGGTGCCAATTGTTTACCTCAGGAGCCTTTTAATCTTGCCGCCAAACGCTACTGTACCCGCCTGCAATAGTGGGAGGGGAGTCAGGACAGGGGTTAGTGGAACACAGCTGACAATACTCATACGCTACTGAGCCAACCTTCGCGGCAGCAAATTGCAATGCAACGAGACAACTCAAGCATGCGGTATTATTGCCGCCATACCCCTACACACCCATAATACACCCGCCATACACTTGTCATACATCCCCCAATACATGCCTAAGACATGCCTCATACACCCTTAATGCACCCGTAATACATGCCTTATACACCTCTAATACACTCGTGATACAACCCCTAATACACCTTAAATACATGCCTAATTCGCTCCTAACACATCCCTCACACACCACTGAATACACCCCTCATACATCCTAAACACACCCCTATTACGCACCTTGCCACGCTTGTTGCCGAAGACGCCGGCGCCACGGTACCCCGAGCCCCAGGGCCCGGCACATATTGCTCTTTCCACTTCACAGCATGCCGTTTACTCAGCCAAACGAGGATTCAAGCCACGTGACGATGTCGTGGCGACGGCGGGCATAACTTGGCAGGCCCTGCCACCGCCGCTGCTCGAACCCGTTGCAATGCCGCCTCAGCCCGGCCTCGTTCAAACGCTTGGCCCATTTTGTTCTGACCTTTATTCGGGCCCACCCCGCAGTAAGGCCGGGCAGAAAATGCTCACAACGACGCTCAAAACTTTTCAAACCCCCGTTTCCTTCTAAACAGACCACCCCGTGATATTTGGAGCAATATCGGCAGGGCCCTTGCAATGCCGACGGCCATGTGCACCCCTGGTTACCACCCCCCTACATGTGCAACCCCCGTATACTGGGCACCTCACTCCCCATGATGGACACCTGACCCCCCTATGATTGTCACGTAACCCCCCTATATTGGGCACCTGACTCCCTCATGATGGGTACCTAAGCACCCTATGACGGCCACCTGAACCCCCTCTAATGCGCACCTGACCCCATACGAGTATAATGGGCACCTGAGCCCCCGGTAATGTGCGGTGACCCCCCTACCATGCCGATTGCGCAGCCGATGGCGGCGCCGACAAGGGCACTGACGGCGGGCAGGGAACACAAACAACTCACATGCTTCCAGCTTAGATGGGCACACTTTAGGTAGCTGCAAGTCTGGTAGATGTGTAAGAAGGCGGTGGGGAGCGCCGTATGAGGCAGCCGTTTGCGTAGACCACTGCTGTGTTGTGCAAGGTATAGGTTCCTTCGGTGCTTGTTTGATGAAAGGTAACAGGGAAAAACAGCGACAGCCCTACCGGCGGCTCCCACGTAAAAGTTGGTTGATATTTTGTCCTGGAACACTCCCTTGAACGGCGGGGGCGCTGGCGCTGCCGCCTGGGAAGTCTTCATCGTGGCGATGGTAATGTGGTTGGGCGGCGGCTGCAGCGCGGCCAGGCCGGCGCTGTTGGCGTCGTTGGCGTTGGCTGCAGCGGCCACAGCTGTGAGTCCACCCTTGTGGTTGCGAGTAGCGCTGCTATTGCGTCGAGGAGGAATGCTGGTGCATGCCCGCCGCGAGGACAGCGCGCGGTGTGGGGCGGCGGCGGTGGGAGCGGCGCGGGCGGCGAGGGTGGCCATGGAGGGGAGTTGGCGGGGGAACACGCTTGGTTCCGATGCCGCGAGTCGCCTGTCCAGGGATTGCAAGAACTGCTGTTACTCGCACCTTATGAGCGGAGGCGAAGTGTCGACCGCGCAGGACAGGGTCGGAGGACACGGGAGACGTGAAGCCCGCGCCGAAGGTTCGAGGAGCCACCCACGCAGCTGCCGACCGCCGCGCGCGTCCAGGTGTGACTCTCCCACCCCGCGCGTTGGATGCGTCCATCAACTCGGCACCTAGAAACCCTAAGCACGAAACCCTAACCCACGAGAACGTAATTTTTGTATTTTCAGTGTTTCCCTGCGCAATTTGTTTCCCCCTGCTTCCGCACCCGAGCATTGCGCGGCGCCGACGACTGACGCGATCCTCGACGGGACTCTCGACACCGTGCGTGGCTCTCTGCGTATCGGCCCTCACCTCGCCGACATTTGGAACGAACGAGTGGTGGGACTCCCCTTCCTCGCACAACCGTCAGACTCGAATGGCGTCCCGTCACGAAAGGCGCAAAGCTGAGCGCGATGCCGCCAAGCGCTCGCCGGCGCAGGCGGGAGCCGCGGCGCAGGCGGGAGCCGCGGGAGCTGCCGCCGCGCTCGCGAACTTACGTGTGGACCCGGGCGGCGGTGACTGGACCACGCAAAATGCACACCCCGCCGTGTTGGTTAACGCGATCGCAGCCAGAGGGTTGACGCGCTCGGAGACAGAGGGCATCTTGCGACAGAGGGTTGACGCGGGCGACATGGAAGCCCAGTTCAGCCAGGGCGGTCGTTTAGTGCGTCAAGAGTTGGATGGAGCGGGCCTTTCGGGCGCGGCCGGCAGATCGCCAAAGGTGGAGGCAGGGTTAGCACATAAAGCACCCTCCTGTCGCTCACCAGACCGAATTGTCGTTGGCCACCTGACCACCAATTGATCATTCAGGTGCCGACCACCAATTGCTTTTGAGGTGCCAACCCTAGGAGGAGGAGGGCATGGCGCTTCTGGAGAAGGCGGCGGGGCAAGGGCACGCGCACGCTATGTTTCTGTTGGGCCTGCTTCACCGCGAGAGGAATGAGCACGAGCAGGCCGCGGAGTGGTACACCAAGGGTGCGGAGGCCGGGTTGCCGCAAGCGATGTTCCAGCTCGGGTGTCATCTCGACGATTCGGAGGGCGTGGCGCAACCCGACCACCCGGCGGCGGCGTGCTGGTACAGGCGCGCGGCCGACGCTGGCCACGGGGGCTCGGCGATGAACCTTTGCGATATGTACAATGTCGGCCGCGGCAGGGCCTGGCACAAAATACATGTCTCAGATTAGACATTTTAGACCCTCGTTTCTTCAGGATAGGGTATTATGTGACATGGAGAGCATTATATGCCAGGCCCTAGGGCTCGGCGTCACGCGCAGCAAGCGGCGCGCGATGCAGTGGTTGCGCAAGGCCGCTGACCTCGATAACGCCACGGGGTGCTTACGACTCGCCACCATAATGTACGGAGACGAACCCTACGCCCGCGAGGTTGGGCATGTGATGGCGGCCGCCGGGGTCGCCTCGTCGGCTGGGGTCATGGAGGGTCACGACGTCCCCCCGGATGTTTTGAACGGCGTGGCACACTGGTTTCGGAAAGGGGGATATGGTATAGTAGCCCATCTGCAAGAATTACGCAAAATAGCGCGAGAGGGGGGTAAGTATTGCTACAACGACGGGTGCGAGGTTGTGGGCCAGCTGAAGGACTTCAAAGTTTGCCCGCAGTGCAAGACCACCCGGTATTGCGGCGATGCGTGCCAGAAACAGGACTGGACGACGGGTGGGCACAAGGCAACATGTGGCACCCTCCACGGTTCACAAGTATCCGCTCTCGCTCGGCCGGGTTGGACAAACTGCTAGCTAGTTAGAGAAGTACACAAACACATTAGCATGTGCGAGTGCATTGTTTCAATGATGTTCCGTACCCACCCAACAGTCTGCAACATAGGTGTATGTTGGGCATTTACCTGCACTGAAACCGCCCAAAATCGAACATAAACGCCGAAAATTGACGAAAATCGCCTCGTACACAGCCCAAAACCCTCGGAACAACCACGGTGCGAACCTGGCTTGGAACATTATTGAAAGACGGCGTTGGTACATGCACTTATGCTAGGTGTTGCGAAGTCTTCTTGTGCATCAGATAGCTAGTAGCATACAAACTTATCTCACAACCACGCAGCACCACCAACCCTATTCCTCACCCCTCGGCTCCGGCAGCGTCACGCGCCTTCCGCGCCTCGGCGCTGGCACTCCGCGCGGTGCCGCGACACCCAGTCCTCGCGTTGGCACTGCTCGCTGCAGTAGTGCGCGCTGGGACCGCCGGCGGGGCCGCCGGAGCACTGCTTGAGGCGCGTTCTCACGGAGAGGCCGGGGGACGTCATGCCGCATGTGCTGCAGCACCGCTTGCAGAGCGCCGCGAACGTCTCCGCAAAGATGGGGTAGTGGGCGGTGCGAAGGCGCGCGATGTCGAGCGCGGTGGACCCCGCGTCGATCTCGAGGGCCGCCCGGGTGGTGGTGCTGGTGCCGTCGGCGCCTAGCTTGTGGAGCAACCTGACGAGGCCGGCGTGGTTTCCCATCGCGGCGTACATGAGCGGAGTGAAGCCAGGGCAACCGTGGCGGGGCGACGTGGAGTGGTCGATGTCTGCGCCGCGGTCCAGAAGGGCGACGGCCACCTTCTTGGCGAGGCCGTGGTTGCAAGCGAGGCAGAGCGGGGTGACACCGGCGGCGTCGACGGAGTCGGGGACTGTGCGCGGGAAGGAGTATGGACGGGTTAGTCAAACAGATCAGCCAAAGAGCTAGCACATATGTGGGGCGGGGGGAGTTGTGTCAATCATGAGGGTTGCCCAGCCAAAGCCCAGAGTCATGGGTGGGCGGTGGGGACCGAGCCTGGCCAGTGGGTTGGGGCGCGCGGGTGAGGGGGATAGCATACCCGCGCCTAGCTGGAGCAGCGCCTTGACGGTGGCGAGTTGGCGCACGCCGTCGGGGTCGGGGTCGCGGGGAGGCTGGTCGGGGTTGATCTGCCCGACGGCGAGGCGCAGCGGGGTGAACCGCTGCCTGCCCGCGACGTTGACGTTGGCGCCACGGTCAGCTAGCAGCCGGAGGGTATCGGCGTGGTGAAACAGCGCCGCCATGCACAGCGCTGTGCCGCAGATTGCACCAGTGTGGTCCACGGGGGTGTTGGGGGCACGCTCGAGTATCATCCTCACGATCTCTATATGCCCGCCCTCGGCCGCCACCTTGAGTGGCGTACTCTTGCTTATTGGCTCCTGGAAGGCTGGCCCGCTCAGGTTGCGAGGCGTGCCGCCCGCGGGCAGCAGCCTGCTCACTGCCGCGGCGTCGCCGCAGTAGCACGCGTTGTACAGAGCCTGGGCGTTGATGTTCGGCATGACCCGTCGACTCGGATCGGCGCGGGGGGAGGCTTAGGCGGGGGCGGCGGCGGCGCGCGGGGGGGGAGTGAGCCAAGCCACAACGATGTATCGGGTTGCGTCAGCAGAGGGTTGCCGTCCCCTTTTATTTGGTGGTTCCAATGAAACTGCCAAGGTAGTGACTGTCCGGCAGTAAGCCATAAGAATTCTCGCCTCTCGGTGTGTCGGGCGGCTTGCTTGGAGAGGAACAACAAGGAGTAACGGTGCTTTTGAACCAGGAGGTGAATGTGAACTATGTGCTCGCTGCTAAGAAGGGTGTCCCGGTGGGCGCGTACGCACAGCTGGCGGTGGAGTGAGAGGAACGTGTGGTCTTCGCTGCTGCGTGCGGGCACCCTTCCCTCCGGAGTTGTTGCGGCGCTCCTGAAGCCATGACTGCCCGTGAGATGAGAGCGATGAGTGTGGCGGTCGGGCACCTGCACATAGTGTTGCGGTGGATGCAGGAGTTGCATCACTGCCCGAAGAATGCATGAACGAGCTCCAGGCAGCGGCGGGCAGGCACTTCTTAGAACCGAGCTGATTGACAGTGATATATTTTCTGACAAGTTGTTATGTGGGACAGCCTCCGCCGCAGCCGCCCTCCCGGCACCTACACGCGCCGCGGGCTCTCCCCGTGGAGGATCATGATGTCATAGCATCAGTAGTGATACGTTTGTTGATGTAGGGCATGTGGGATCGCATGCAGCTGTGCGTATCGTCAGTCGCACATTCCAACGTTTCCCCGGCTCATACCCCGGTGCCAGCAACCTGCTGCGCCCGCCGCGCCTCGACGCACTCCGCGCGGTGCCGCGACACCCAGTCAGCGCGCTGGCACTGCTCATTGCAGTAGTGTGTGCTAGGACCACTTGCGGGACATCCGGAGCACTGCTTGAGGCGCGTTCTCGCGGCGGCCAGGCCGGGGGACATGAGGCCGCACTGCTGCAGCACCGCTTTCGGAGAGCCGCGAACGTGTCCGTAAAGCCGGGGTCGCGGGCGGCGAGACTACGCGCGATGTCGAGCGCGGTGGACCCCGCGTGGATATCGAAGGCCGCCCGGGTGGTGGTCATGGTGCCGTCGGCGCCGCACTTGTGCAGCATCTTGACGAGGCCGGCGCGGTTCCCATCCGCGGCGTACATGAGCGGCGTGTAGCCGGGGTAGTCATTGATGCTAGCCGGCGTGGCGAAGTCGATCTTTGCGCCGGCGTTCAGGAGGGCGACGGCCACCTTGCCGAGGCCTTGATAGCAGGCATCGTAGAGCGGAGTTGATCCTTCGGCGTCGACGGGGTCGGGGGCTGCGGGGGAACATGAAGGATGTGCAGGTTAGTATGATGCATAAGCGCTGCCGTGTCCTGAGTTGTGACCGGAACACGGATTTCCAGGCGGAAGAGTTGAGTTGAACAGGGTTGCGCTGGGGCGGCGGAGTCAGAAGGGGGGAGTGGCAGAGGGCTGCGTACCCGCGCCAAGCCGTAGCAGCGCCCTCGCCGTGGTGAGCTGCCGCGCGCCTTTGGGGTCAGGGTCGCGCTGCTGAGGATCGTCGACGTTGATGCGCCCGACGGCGAGGCGCAGCGGGGTGCTCCGCAGCTTGCCCACGACGTTTATGTTGGCGCCGCGGTCAGCCAGCAGCTGTAGGGTTTCGACGTGGTAATACTGCGCGGCCACCGTCGCAGCCGTGTCACCGATCGCGGTCGCGTGGTCCACGGCAGTGTTAGGCGCGCGGTCGAGTATCAACCGCACGATCTCCGTGTGCCCGCCCATAGCCGCCGCTGTGAGTGGCGTATACTTGTTGACCGGTCGCTGGTAGCTCGGCCCGCTCAGGTTGCGAGGCGTGCCGCCCGCGGGCAGCAGCCTGCTCACCGCCGCGGCGTCGCCGTAGTAGCACGCGCTGTACAGAGCCTGGGCGTTGATGCTCGGCATGGTCCGTTGACTCGGATCGAAGGCGGGGGCTGCGGCGGCGGCGCGCGGGGGAGAGTGAACCAAGCCACAACAAAATATCGTGGGGTGAGTCAGCATAGCTCTAGATAGGGTTGCCGTGCCCTCCTTCAGTTTGGTTGTTCCAATGAAAATGCCAAGGGAGTGACGGTCTGGCGCTAAGAAGAACTAAGCAAGAAGTATCGCGTCTTCAGCAGTCGGGCGGCTTGCTTGGAGAGGGAAACCAAGGAGTAACGGTGCCCGTGGACCAAGAGGTGAATCTGAACTATGTGCTCGCCGCTAATAAGAGTGTCGCGGTGGGCGCGTTAGCACAGCTGGCGGTGGGATGAGAAGAACGTGTTGCTTCTCCGCTGCGTGCGGACACCCTTCCCTCCGGAAGGTGTTGCGGCGCTCGTGAAGCCATGACTGCCCGTGGGATGAGTTCGACGAGTGCGGCGGGCGGGAAGCTGGAAGAAGTGACGCGGTGGATATTGAAGCATGACTGCCCCTCTGCCCGAGGCATGCGTGGACGAACCCCGGGCAGCGGCGGGCGAGCACTTCTTATAATCGAGCTGATTGAAAGTGTTATATTATCTTACAAGTCGTTATGTGTGACAGCCTCCGCCGCGGCCACCCTCCTGGCTACAACACCTAGGCACTCCCCGTGGAGGATCATGATGTCATAGCATCAGTGGTGAACCTTTTGTTGTTTCAGGGCATGTGCGTTCGCATGCAGCTGTGGGTGTCGTGAGTCGCACGTTTCAGGTCGTCCCCAACTCAGACCTCAGCTCCGCAGCCCGCTGCGCCCGCCGCGCCTCGGCGCACTCCGAGCGGTGCCAAGGCACCCAGTCGGCGCGCTGACACTGCTCGTTGCAGTAGTGTGCGCTAGGACCGCCGGCGGGGCAGCCGGAGCACTGCTTGAGGCGCGTCCTCGCGGCGCCCAGGCCGGGGGACGTCATGCCACACGTGCTGCAACACCGCTTGCGGAGCGCCGCGAACGTCTCCGCGCAGTCGGGGTCGCGGGCGGCGCATCGACGCGCGATGTCGAGCGCGGTGGACCCCTCGCCGTGCTCGAGGGCCGGCTCATGCCATTGGAACGCGTGGGTGATTGTCTTGGTGCCGTCTGCGCCTCGCTTGTGAAGCATCTTGGCGAGGCCGGCGCGATTCCCGATCGCGGCGTACATGAGCGGCGTGAAGCCGGGTAGCAAACTAGGGGGCGGCGTGGCGAAGTTGATCTTTGCGCCGGCGTCCATGAGGGCGACGGCCACCTTGGTGAGGCCGAGGTTGCAGGCGATGCAGAGCGGGGTGAAGCCCTCGACGTCGACGGAGTCGCGGACTGCGAGGGTGGACGAATATAGACGGGCAGTCCGGTTAGCTGAATAGTTGGACGGCACAGGTCGTGAGCCCCACGAGCGTGAAAGTGAGACACGGGATTTTGGGGGAAAGGATCTCAGGATATTGTTGCACGGGGGCCGGGGGTTTTGGAGAAGGGCTACGTACCCGCGCTGAGCCGGAGCAGCGCCCTCACGGAGGCGATCTGTCGCGCGCCGTCGGGGTCGGGGTTGCGGCGAGGCTCGCCGGGGCGGATCGGCGCAACGGCGAGATGCAGCGGGGTGAAGCCACCGGGGCCCTCGATTCGTGAATCGCCGCCTCGATGCGTGAACCGCCGCTGGCCCGTGAAGATTAAGCTGGCGCCGCGGTCAGCCAGCAGCCGAAGGATATCGGCGTGGTGATACTGCGCCGCCATGATGAGCGCCGTATCGCCCATCGCGTTCGCGTAGTTTACGTCGGTGTTGGGCGCGAGTATCATCTGTACGATCTCCGTGTGCCCGAACGCGGCCGCCGCTATGAGCGCTGTACTCTTGATGTCGCCCTGCTGGAAGCGTGGCCCGCTCAGGTTGCGGGGCGGGCCTCCCGCGGGCAGCAGCCTGCTCACCGCCGCGGCGTCGCCGGCCGCGCACGCGTTGAACTGCGCCTGGGCGTTGATGTTCTGCATGATCCTTCGACGCGGATCGCGGGGGGCGGAGCGCGTTCACGAGGGGGGAGCGGCGGCGCGCGGGGAGGAGTAAGGCAAGGGCGAAGAGGTTGGGTTAATTGCAAGATCCTCTAGAAGATTCCTGGCTGGGCACCCTCTTTCGCGGATAGCTCTAATGGTGATCTCATTCAAAGCGGAAAAGATTTGGCCGCTGTGTGGACGACTGAGTTTGAATGTCTCAGCTAGCAACGAAGGCAGGGACTCACTCGGGCGCCGCACAACGCCAGCGCGCACAGTGTTATACGATTCGTATACTATTGCAGTGCTTATAACAATCATCAAGTGTGCGTGCTTTGAGTGGGCCAACACGTGCGTGATCGTGTGCCTAGCTAGTTGTTTTTATGTCGGAGCTTCTGCCACCGCAGCCCCCGCTCCGCGCTCCGGTGCACCCCTGAGGAGGACGATTACAGCATCTATAGTGCAGTAGAGCTAGTATGATTATTGTTTTGGTGTTGTGTTCGTATCTAGCTGGTGGGTATCGTCATTCGGGCAATGCAGGTCGTCCATGGCTCAGCAGACCCCGGTGCCGGCAGCCTGCTGCGCCCGCCGCGCCTCGGCGCACTCCTCGCGGTGCCGCGGCACCCAGTCCGCGCGTTGGCACTGCTCGCTGCAGTAGTGTGCGCTGGGACCACTGGCGGGGCAGCCGGAGCACTGCTTGAGGCGCGTCCTCGAACCGGCCAGGCCGGGGGCCGTCACGCCGCACGCGCAGCAGCACCGCTTGCGGAGCGCCGCGAACGTCTCCGCGTAGCGGGGGTAGCTGTCGGCGAGACCGCGCGCGATGTCGAGCGCGGTGGACCCCGCGTCGATATCGTGGGCCGACTGAGTGGTGGTTTTTGTGCCGTCGGCGCCGCGCTTGTGAAGCAACTTAACGATGGCGGCTTGCCCCCCCGTCACGGCGTACATGAGCGGCGTGAAGCCGGGGTAGTCGTGGCGGGGCGGCGTTGCGAAGTCGATGTCCGCGCCGGCGACCAGGAGGGCGACGGCCACCTTGGCGAGGCCCAGGTTGCAGGCGTCGCAGAGCGGGGTCATGCCGGCGGCGTCGACGGGGTCGCGGACTGCGAGGGGAAAGAAGTGTAGACGGCAGATGGGTTGGGTCAGCTGATTAGTTAGACGGATCAAGCCGCAAGCCCATGAGCGTG
>Ga0307489_10002434_pt1 | contig 12447 bp, 10 predicted proteins | sample SB12metaG_FD_202247 | JGI IMG/M metagenome (GOLD analysis project Ga0307489, IMG submission 202247) | Sea-ice brine microbial communities from Beaufort Sea near Barrow, Alaska, United States - SB 1.2 | ecosystem: Environmental > Aquatic > Marine > Coastal | place: USA: Alaska | collected...
CGGCGGGACGCTGGCGCCCTCCTTGGCGCGGATATTGATCATCACGCCGCACCTCAAGCCCACGTGCCCGTTCCAGTGCGTCACCACAATCCTGACGTACCGCGCCTGGACGGACTTGAGGCCACCGGCGATGAGGTGCACCTCCTCCGAGTTGGCACTCTTGAGCGAATCCATGCGAAACACGCCGTCCGCCACAGGCGTGAAAGCGCCCGACTCAGATTCGCTCACCATCAGCTTCACCTCCCGGGGCTCGGCGTACATGCGGCCGCCCGCGAAGTACGACTTGATCAACACGCCGCGGATCTCTTCGACCCCGCCCACGTCAACCGTCACAAACTGCGTGGTGTCGTCCTTGGCGGCGCCCCAGCCCGCGGCGCTCACGAGGCGGGACTGCGCGTTGCCGGTGCCGATGCGGTCGTCGTTCTTGACGCTGGAGTACGTGCGGCTGTGCTCGGGGGGGTCGAGCTGGAGCGTGCGCGGCAAGTCGCGGTCGGACACGAGCACGCCGAGGCGCATCGCGGGCGCGCCCACCCACTCGTCGACGTGCACGCGAACGTACCGCGCTTCCGTGATGGCCCAGCGCAGCTCCTTCTGCTCGGCGACGTTGCCGGTGAGCTGGGTGCGGTACGTCCCGTTGTAAGGCGCGGGGGCGGCGAAAGTGGTGCCGTCCGCACTGAGCTCGACGCGGACCTGCGTGGCGTACCCGCCCAGGCTGGTGCTCCTGATGACGACGCCGCGCGTGTGGAACACCGAGCCGAGGTTCACCTGCATCCACTCGCCGGCTGCCGCCTCCTCACCCGCCATCCACCCCGAGGCGCTGTCCAGGGTGGACTGCGCGTGGAGCCCGTGGCCAATCGCGTCGTTGTTCTTGACGGTGGAGTACGAGCGGGTGGCCTCGGGGGGGTCCAGCACCGCCGCGGCGGGGAGGTCGGGGGGCTCCACCAGCACGCCGCAACGCAGCGAGATGCCGCGGCTCCACGCTCGCACCTCCAACTAGGGCCCGGCACAAAATGCTCAAAACATCAAAGAGCGGCGGCATTGACACAAAATAATCGAGGGTCGGCAAAAATGTGTTGAAGGACGTTTTGGGCAATTTCTGGCAATCCCCACCTCGAACTTGACGAAGCGCGCGCGCTCCGAAGCCGAGAAGTACAGCCTCGCGCTCTCGTCGGAGGAGGCCCCCGTGAGGCCGGTGTTGAAGTGGCCGCCGCCCCGGATGCTCCGGAAGTTCACCCCGTCGTCGCTGACGTAGATCTTCACCTCCTTGATGAAGAGCGTCGCATCCACGGCGTTGGGGCGGACCACCACGCCCACGGCGGTCACCACCTCGCCGAGGTCCAGAGTGATCCACTGCCCCGCGGCGTCCGTCTTCGCCACCCACGCGTGGCCGCTGTCGAGCGTGGACTGGAAGAACCTGGCGCCGGGCGCGGCGTCGCCGTACACGGAGGACACCTTGCGAGCGGCGTCCACGGGGTCCACCGGGACATACATGTCCGCCGTAACATAGAAATCTCCCATGATGAGCGGTGGTGGCGGCGGGCGCGGCGGGGGAGGCGAAGGCGGCGGCGGCGGAGGGGAACACGCCGACGCCGGCGTGGCGCACGAGTACCACCGGTCCGGGTGGGAGCATGTGCCGCCGCAATAAGCCGACCTCGTGACGCGGAAGCGGTCCATGTACCGGCCAGTGGTGGAACACGAACCATAATGCGTGCACGCCTGAGCGCGGTAGTAATACCCGCTGCAGTCTCGGCGGCTGCACCCCCCAAGCAGGGAGCGATCCTTGCCGCGATGGACGTGCCCGACAATCGCGTCGTGACTGCCACGCTGGTCGTAGGCTGGGGCGAACGTTTCGAGGACATCACCGAGGAAGCGGGCGTCGTGCGCGTCAGATTGGGGATCGTAATGCTCCGAGGCACCCAGGCTGGCTCCCGGCGCCTGGCGCGCGTTCTGGAGCTGTCCGGAGCGCTGGTAGAAGTCGGACGCCGCGTGGGCTTCCGCCACGGGCGGGGGCGGGGTCGCGATCATGAGGTGCGCGGCGAACAGCGGGTCGCTCGCCTCCCAAACCGAGTACCCGGTGTAGCACCCGAGGTACTCGGCGCCCAGCGCGTTCAGCGCGCTCTTGTCGGCGGTATCGGCGGCGTCGGCGGTGTAGTTGACGTCGGGGAGCGAGAACACGGCGGATTGCTTCACGGTGCCGCAGGGGCCGGCCACGCACCCGCGCTTCGGGCCCCGACGCTTGCTCAGGGGTATATTAAATCGCGTCAGGCGTGGATTAGTCCCGGGTGTAATAATTAGCTCACCGGCTGCGCCTATCGGGATTGGGAGGTTTTCTTGGGTTCGTTCGGTCGGACGTGTACCAGCTAGTACCAGTACGTGTTGAGCTGTTGACGCGTGTGTAAATAATCAAATAAGGTTGAAGGCGAGGAGTGCTCTGCTCGGGCCATTGATCGCGTCCGGAAGAGAGCGTTTGCTGGCTGTGGGAGAGAGAGCCAGCTGCGTGGGTCCCGAGTGTGCTCGCGGTGCGCGGCGAGGCCAACCCGATTTAATATCGAGATCCGCTCGTCCCGCCCCCTCGATTTTGGACGATTTCGGACGAGTCGGATCGTTTTTTGGGTCATTTTGCCCACACGACGCGGTCTGGTATGGATTTAGGGTTGCTTTTGAGTTTAGGGTTTATGTCATGGGTCATTATGCCCATACGACTTAGACCGACTCGCCGATCCGACTCGCCACCCCCACTGCGGTCCAGCCCAAAATGTTGACCGGATCTCGAGATTAAATCGGGCTGGCTAGACGTGACGGCGGCGACGGATGATGAGACCTTGTTCTTCGGAACGTTGGCCGTTCTCGCGACGACGCTGATGAAGCGAGCAACTTCATGCTGCCGACGGCACCTGCGAAGCCGAGGTCCGAGAGAAAGTTGGCAAATCTGGGACGAATTTCTCGGAAAAGGCAAAAACCGAAAGAGTTCCGAAGGATTTTTAAGTAAAAGGACTATCGGCCAATCACATAACGAATGAAACGGTCGCCATCTCGCGATTGAGGGATTTCACAAAGTGGTGGGTTGAACTAATTTTCTGAATGACGAGTCGTAAAACGATTCAGGGAATGACGAGCGCCGAATGCGAGTTGTAGGCAAAAATAGTGCTACTCGTAGTACGTGGGACATTGAAAACCGCCCAAATTGGCGTCAGGGTGGATGAGTAGGGGTGTATCATGAGTGGAATATGTGATGTAGAGGCGATGTCAGGAGGGGATGGGCAAGGGCCAGCAAAAAAGAGAAGGATGATGACAAAGGAAGGAAGGATAGTGGGAAGGAAAAGGGGAAGGGAGGAAGGAAGCCGGTGAAGATAACACACATACATCGGACGCGCGCACACGGGGTGTGGTGCAAAATTAGTTAGTCGGCCGAGGAAGGCGTAAGCTCAAGGTGTGGTTACCCAGTGCACTAGCTGGGGGGCTATAATAACAAGCAAATGTACACTCCCTTAACTTTGTAGAAAAGAAAAGAAAAAATGTGTGATGTGGGTATATTATGGGTGTATTTAATAAGTGTATTACGCGTGTATCACGGGTGGCAGGCCCTGCCCGCGCTCGGCGTCGAGGTGGCCGGCGCACTTGTCATCTCGCGTCAGCGCAAAGTCCGACTCGCCGTGCGCGAGCCTGAAGGTGCACAGGCACTCGAGCACCAGCCCGCGGGGCTCCGTGTGGGCGGAGGGCACCACCGCGGTGGCCATGTGCGGGTAACCCGCGCAGGTGCGCGCGCACGCTCGGAAAGCGCGCTTGGCGCGGGCGTCCATGAGCCCGGAGGTGTTCCCGCCCAGTGCGATGCGCTCGTAGAAGCCCACGTCGGTGGGCTGGGACGCGTCCGAGGGGATGAATCCCAGGTAGCATCCCACGAACGCGGCGCCCTTCTCCGGCTTGAGCACGGCCGTAGGCAGCGCGCTCCCTGATGTGGGGTCCGAGGCGGCGGCGGCGGGGGGACACGGCTCGAACGCCTCGCGCAGGTCGGAGGTGCCGTCCGCGTCCGTCTTGCAGAAGCGCGCACCGTTGATGTCGGCCGCGGCGGGCTCGATGGACGCCATCACCGCGTCCCAATCCCCCGCGCTCACGTCCTCCGCGGTGGTGTAGCTCGCCCCCTCTTGCACCAACATGGTATCGAACAGCGGCCTGGGATCAAGGGCATCCACATTGCGTCTTGAACTCAGTGTCGGATCTGGTATGAAGATATGGTATCGAATCCCGTTCGACCAATCAGAACTGTCCATTTAGAAAATCCCGCCGCCCGACTCGCCGAATGTCCGACCGGGTCGCGATCCATGAGTAAATAGACCCATCGATTTCGTGGAGATAAGCGTTATCGGGAACGCCGACACTGAGTTTAACCTGAGCACTTGTGGGTGGCGTCAGTCCCTCAGTGACGACAAACATGACTCAGGTTGAGCTGAAAAGTAGACGAGTGTCGCCGTGGACCTGGACAAGCCCTGCCCGGGGCTGTCTAGGTCCACGGCGAACTCGGCGGGCACGTCGTCCGCGCCGGCGTACGAGTCCAGCATCTGCGCCACGTCGCCGTGCAGCGCCGTGTCGGTGGCGTCGGCGGCGCCACCGGAGCCGCTGATGAGCTCCCAGGGTTTGGTGGACATGGCGCAGCACGTGACTTCGATCTGCAGCGAGCCGCCAGGGTATAGCGCCTTGTGCTCGTCGTCGTCGCATCCCTCGGATGTGTAGCGCCAGGACGTGATGACCTCGTCCCGCAATGGGTCGCACCGCACGGCGGGGGCGTCCCAGACGTCAGGGGGAATCACGGGGGGCGAGCCGATTTCGGCGGAGGCGGCGGGGACGATACACCCTGTCTTGCGGCGCGCGCACATCCCGAGCTGCGCGTCGCCCGCCTCGCAACACTGCGCGGAGACCTGGTACAGGCTGTTGTCGCCCACGCCGTTCTGATCCTGCTCGTACCACACGCGGCTTTCCATGGCGAACTTCCACGCCACCATGCCCGTCTTGGCGGGGCAGCTGGCGCCTACGCCGTGGAGCGCGTGCAGGGTTTTGCCGACGAGGGTGCGGGGCGCCATGTTGGCCACCCAGCTGCACGTGGGGCCGTGCGTCGCGCTCTGGTCATCGTCGGCCTTCTGACCCCCGGGCTTCGTCACCGGAACGCAGGGCCCGGCCACTCGTTTTCCTTTCAGCTCAACCTGCTGTTTACTCATAATGTTATTTACCGATGTACGCGTAAACACTGGCCACACGTTCATTTTGCCGTTTCAGCTCAACCTGACGACTGTTTGCTCAAAGTGTACCGGTGGCCCTGCCTTGACGTCCTTGCAGCCGGCGACGAAGAGGCGGCCGACTGGCGGCGGCGGCGGCGGCGGCGGCGGCAGCGGCGGCGGGCTGGGCGGCTGCAGGTACTCCTTGTAGTCCGCCTTGAATTCAACCAGAAGGTGTCGCCGCGCCCGCGACCGCTTACGCCCGAAGGCGGTCGGGGGCGGGCTGGGGATGGGCTCGTCGGCGGCGGCGAGGTGCCAGCCGGAGAGGAACTTTACAAACTCGTGATTATTTTGCTTGAGCGACTTGCACGACCCGCCGACACTGTCCACGGTGTTTTGCGTCATGAGCCCGGAGGGCAGCAGCGTGCTGATGGTGGTGTCGCTGAAGGAGGACACCACGGTCGGCGGCCGGGGCGGCGCTTCGGGCTTGGGCGGCGCGGGCACCGCCGCCAGCTAGGGCCCGCCAGAAGATGGGTTCAAAACGTCGTGCAAGTGGCATGCAACTCAATATCCCATAGACGTGGGTTTTCAAATGTGTTGAAGGGAAACTAGAGCAGTTTCGTCGGCCAGGCCCTACCGCCACCCGCTCGTCGGTCACTGGGAGTTCGGTGGAGTATATGCAAAACTTCCACTCGCCCTTCTCCGCGCAACATTGCTTCGCGCCGACGGCGTTCTTTGAGACGAACTTTTGGAGGTACGGGATGATCTTCTCCTTGGTGGTGGTGGTGTCTTCGCTGCCGAGGAGGCGGCGGCGCGTGTACCCCTTCTTGAAGATCGCACTCTCCTTGCCCGCCACGCCCGGATCGTCATGCAGGTGGCAGTGCCGCATCACATGCTCAAAGTCAAAGGTCTGCGTGAGAATCACCGTGCGCTTGTTCTCCTTGAGCAGTTCGCACGTCACCGCGTTGCCGATGAAGGTCGGGCTCGCATCAATCAGCGGCGCAGTGTCCTTGATGTAGCTATCGCCCATGTAGTCGAAGTAGTCGTATGTCAACGGCATGCTTAGAATGTCGTCCCCCTTGGCGTAGTTGACGTCCACGTACGAGTACGACGCCGCGCCCTTCTTGGAGTAGCAGTTCATGTAGGGCGACTGCTGGGAGTCACCCTTGGCGCGGATCCCCGCCAGGTGGATGCCGATCTTGGGTTGGGGTTTGCTGGACTGAAGGAACACGCACATCTTACCCGTCTGGAGGTCCACGGGCATGTCGCTGTACGTGTCGAGGACGCCGGCGTACAGCCCCTCGCCATCCTTGATGAACTTCACGCGGTTCTGCTGCCCGGTGGATTTGTACCGCAGGTTGGCGTCATAAACGTTATCCGGCTGAATCACCTCGGTGCAGTGGTCCATGTTCGGGTAGCTTGGTCCCTTGTCGCCGCCCAGCAGCCGACGCCACGTAGGGCCTGCCATATATCGCCTGTCACGTCATCGACACGCATATAACCCTCATGGAGGCCAGGGCGGAAGACTGGTGCCTCCTCACACACGCTGACGCGTCTCCCTCTCTCTCTCTCTCACGTAGAACCCTCGTGTTTCTTGACTTAAATGGTGACGTGACGAGCAATATCTCGCAGGCCCTACCGCGACGCGCGCCCCTTGTTGCACGCCAGGTACTTGACGTTGCGGATGTGTCTCTGGTCCTGGCAACACTCCGCCGGGGTCTCCGTCGCCACCGTCGAAGGGTCACTGCAGAACTTCTTCAAGTGCTCCAAGGAGTATTGCTTCACGCTCATCTGCTCGTTTTCATTCCTGCTGATGCCCTCGTACTTGATGTCCTTGGCGCCGTTGGCATTGAAGTCGTCCACGCCGTCGCCCTTGTCCAGGCTGTAGTCATCCGCGTTCTCGCCCTCCTGGTTGTCGGATTCCGTCCGCCAGGGTCTTCCACTACTGCTTGACTTCAGCTTCTTAACATCTTAACTTTGTATGTACTCGGTGCGACGGCGGGACCCTCTACTTTATTAAACCCAGTTTCCGGTATGACTACCCCCTGAACGCGGCGAATACAGCCTCTCGACCAATCAAGGGCGCGGGATACATGATGGACTGTCCATTGACCAACCTGGGACCATGCACGTTGTACGTTCAGAATTGGCACGAAACGTGCAAACAATCCAGCCAATCAAATCTCAGTCAATCACTCTCTCGACCAATCACACGAGGGTCTACAGCCACTGATCAGTGGCGGAGACTGGGTTTAAAAGGAAATGGGGGGTAATAAAATAACTTGAAAATCATGTGACCAATTGGAGGGTTAATAACTCAACATGGCTGAAAATGTCCGGCCGCAGTCGGGAGCAAGTCCCGGATCCGGGACTCTACCGCTCAAATCCCCCATTATTTTTGGTAAAGTGGAGAGGATCGGGAAGAATAGAAGTTCGTCTTTACTGATTTACAGCAACCGGCAAGTCTAACGATCAAACACAAAGAAGAGGAAGAGGTACGCTATGGGCACACAGTCAAACCACGAACACATGGTCATGAACAGGCCCTACCATGAGGCGGCACTCCACGCCGCTCACCCCGGGGTCGTGCATGTTGGACACCAGCGCCGGCAGGTTGAACATGTTGGCGTCGCCGTACGTCATCTTCCTGTTGTCCCACGCAAAGCTGTCGCCGCCGCCCATGTACTTGAGGCTCGCGTCGTCGGCATCATCCATCATGCCGATGCCGCCGAACCGAACCTCGCATCCCTCGCCCTGGAACTGGTCGCCTTCCCACCGCATCTTCTTTCGTGCCTCTTTGGACAGGGACCTGTCGGACACCTTCGCGATCCCCGGGTCGACCCGGCCGTGGTAGATGTCGAATGTGGTCTTCGGCACCGGGGGGGGGGAGCTGCCGCCGAGCAAGCGCCGGCGGGCCGACTCCGCCTCCACCTCCACCTCCACCTCTGTTTGGTTCGTCTGATGACGGCCGAGCGAGGCGGCGGCGGTGTACGTCTTTTGGCACACGGCGTACAGCGAAGACCGCGCGAATTGTGGCGCCGATTTAAAGGACGTAGTGAAGCTCTTTGGCGACCCGCCCAGGAGGGTTCTGCGGCGCTTCGCCGCAGTATTCTCCTTCGTTTCCTCGTACTTGTGTCCGATGTAAGGGTTCGCCACGGCGAGGAACGCGACGCGAACCACGGGGAGGGAGTCCTCGGATCAGGGCCTTACCCTCACATACTTTACAGATTAAAACGTAAGCAGCATGTCAGTGGTATGATCCGGGTGGTTTCAGGGACAGCACGGCTGGCTGATGAGCTGGAAAGGGAACGAGTGGGCGGCCAGGCCCCGCCTCAGAGTCGTAGTCGCTGCGAGTGGCGCATGCATCCCACGGGTCGACATCGTCGGGCGAGGGGGGCGCGCGCGGCAGCGGCGGTGCGGGGGCGAACGGTGGGGACGGCGGCACGGTGTCCCACGGCGGCGGCGGCGGCGGGGCCGGCGCCGGCACCACCCACGCCTGGACGCGGAAGGTGCCGAGCGCGCCGGGGTTGGCGCCGCATAGATCGCGCCCTGGGAGCTGCCCCCACATGTGGTCGCCCTCGGCGTACCACTGATCGTTTACCGTCTCGTCCGCGGGGGTGAAGAAGAAATCGCTCTTGGCGTAATATTTGAAGCACACGGGCCCCGTATTGTCTGTGCCGTCCAGCGCGAAGTCGGCGTCGCCGAAGGAAATCACCGGGCTCGCGTCCTTGCTGGTCTGCACGGACTCGCGCTGCTTGCCGCTGTCGGCGCTCAGCACGTACTTGCGCCGCCCCGTGAGCTCGTACAGCTCAGCGGAGGGGTCCTTGTAAACGCCGTCGATTTTCTGCAGCCGCGCGGTGGTCCTGGCCACCACGGTGCGGCCCGTGCTGAGCCACGCGACGATGAGCATGATCTTGTTCGCCGCCACGTCATCGCATGCCTCGTGGAACTGCTCGCGCCAGCTGTACTTGCGGTAGTCCGCCGGCTCGTTGAGCTTGGCGCTGTCGAACACCACGTTGACGTCCTCGGGTTTCAGGGCGGAGACGCCGATCTGCGCGGCGAGCCAGTTGAAGTCAGCCTGGGTCACGGGCTTGCCGGATGGTTTGGGCACGGTCCAAGCGGTGAAGCGCTGGATGTGGAAGTCGCCGGAGCTCATCCCCGTGGTGGCGATTGCGTTGCGGATGCGGCCGGTGTCGCCCGCGCCCGCCGCCTCCAGCGTGTTGCCCAGGCACATGTCCTCGGCCGTCGACGCGGAGGGGCAGCCGAACTGCTTGCCCTGGAAGCGGCCCCACTCCTCGTAGTGCTGCTTCAGGAGCTCACCCATGCGGACGCCGTGGCATGCCGCGCCGTCGCAGAACTTCTTCTGGAGTGCGGGATACCTGTGGTCAGAGCCGTCCTCTCATTTCCTTTCCAGCTCTGCTCGAGAATCTTGAAGGTATGCCAGTGGGGATAAGTTGAGTGGTTCAAGGGTCAAAAGGACAAAGACAAAGCTGTGATGAGGGCTGAACTTGAGCGGACAAAATAAAAGGATGTTTGTCGAGCAAAGGGTAGAGCTATGGTACCTCAGAAGTGGGGACCTACTGAGACGCACCCGCCTACTAAGACGCGTGGACGTTTACATCCATTTAGCCTCAGAAAAAAATACGAAGGCCCTGCCTGTTGCCGTAGCACAGGGCGTCCACGCCGCCGCCCACGCACCCGAAGGTCTTGCCCTCGGTCTTGCCGAGGCGGAAGTAGTGGCTCTCCAGCTTCTTCGCCTGCTCGGACGATGTGCACGTCTTGCCGCCACACATCGACTCGCGCAGGTCGTCGTAGTTGTTGCCGTAACAGAGAGCCTCAGCGGAAGTGATGCAGCCGTACACGCGCCCATCCGCCCGACCGCTCACCACCCAATCCGCCTCCAGCTTTTTGCACTTCGCCTTGTTATGATAGCGGGAATTCGGATCGCACAGGTTGGCGCACGTCGACGCGCCGACGCAGATCGTGCTCTTCAACCAGAGCCTCACATGTTTTCTGTTCCCAGCTCAATGTTAGCAACATCGAAAAATTAAGACGTACGCAGGTGGGGCAAGTTGAGCTGAAACGGGGAGCTGAAAGTGAAAGTGCAAAGGGAGCTGAAACGGGGAGCAGAAAATATGTGTAGGGGAGAAGAAAGTGTAAGGCGCTGCCTTCAACGTGGCATAGCGATCGCCGTAGCACGCCGCGTCCGTGATGTCCCGGTCGACCGGGTCGCACTGGAACTTGTCGGACATGTCCGTGGCCTGAAACTCAGCCTCGACGACCTTCGCCTGAATCTGCGAGAACAAAGCCGGCGCAGGAGCGACGTAGTTGAGAGTCCCTGCCTTGGCCGCGGCCTTTGCAGCTTTCTTGTCAGCGTAACAAATGGCGTCCGCGGTCATGTCGCAGCCAAAGCGGCGGCCTTGTAGGTGCCCGCTCTCCTTCCAGTGCGTGGCCAGCCTGAACGCCTGCTCCTGCGTCTTGCACTCGCCGCCGCCGCAGACGTCCGCGCGCAGGTCGGTGTATTGGTTGCCGTAGCACAGCGCCGCGTATGACGGTGCGCAACCGAACGTTCGGCCCTCGTTTTTGCCGTGGAACTTCCAGTGCACGCCGAGCGACTCAGCCTGATCGCAGGGCCTGACACCCGTTCCATGATTGTGCGATCATAGTGTAGCAATGTACACCCACTCACACTGACCACATCCTCCTCCCTTGCCGGACAAACGTTCCGTTCTCAACATAACTTGAGCATCTCCAAGATGTGAAGTGGGATGACTGCCAGTGGTTTAAGAAGGGATACATTGGCTCATGTTGAGCTACAACGGTGGAGGGGATAGAAGAGGAGGAAACGAGGCTGATAAGGCGAACGTTCCTAGGAACGTCAATTACAAACAGTCGCCGCGTACGGCCCTGCCTGGTCGGGGGTCTTGCACTGCTGGCCGCCGCAGTACACGCTGCGCATGTCGCTGTACCGGTTACCAGGGCCACACACTGGTTCCCGCAGTAGCTGAACCTGACTGTCTGCACATGTGTACTGGTGTACCCGCACACATTCGCCACATTCTCACTTATTTGCCACAACTGAAAACAAGGATCTTCGAGGAAACGTGAACAAGGTAGTTGCAGGGACGAAGCGGCGTGCAGTTGATCTGAAGAGGGGACGCCGTTCCAGCCCAACCGGTTGCCGTAGCACAGCGCGGCGTCGCCCACCGTGCAGCCGAAATGCCGACCGGCCGTGTCCGACCGGCCGACGTCGCGCCAGTGCCGCTCCAGCTTCAACACGTGCGTCATCGTGGCGCACTGCACGCCCTCGCACAACGAGTTGACCAGCCCCGGGTCGCGGTTGCCGTAGCACAGCGCGTCCGTCTTGGTGCACGGGACGTCCGGGGCGACGGCAGCGGCGGCGGCGGCAGAGTCGCTCGCGCCCGAGGGCTCCTTGACTGCCGCGTAGTAGCCCCAGCCGTGCTTGAACATGGTGCCGGAGGAGATGTCGTGGGCGATCTGCATCTCCATGTTGGGGAGCGATAGATCGTCGGTCGCGGCGAGGGAGTTGGGCGGCGCGGTGGCGCCTAGCACCGCGTCAGCCGGCAGGAAAGTGACGCCCGCGGTGACCTCGTACAAAGCGGTGAGCGAGTTGCCCCCCTTGATCTCGAAGTTGCCCATGGACTGCTTGAACGCGATCTTCTTCCCGGTAGTGGTCACCGCAACGCCCACCACCATGTCGTTGTCCCAATCGAAGCTGTACGTGTCCGTCAAGTTGAGCTTGTACTGGTCCTCCACCCGTGCGATGTCCTCGCGCGCCAGGTTCATGGGGCAGTACAGGTTGAACGCCAGCATGCTCTTCTGGTACCCGGCGTCGGAGGCGCCGGTCATGTCGGCGTCGAAGCACATCTTCTTATGGCTGAGGTCCACGTACCCGAGTGCCTTGCCCAGCCACGCCTCCTCCTCTGCGGTGAGCGCCTCGAACTCGTTGACGTCCACGAGCCACGCCTCGACGCGGAGCACGCTGAAGTTCCCGTCGGAGGATCCCGTGAAGCGGTGCTGCGCGTCCACGCCCGTCTGCATGCCGAAGAAGGACCCGATGCTGGAGTGTCCGGTGGAAAGATCCCGGCTGAGCACGAAGTCGTCGCCGAAGCTGACGCTCTCGGCATCCATCCGCAGGTTGGCTGCAGGGACCCTGAGCGGGAACGCCGAGGCGCCAGTGACCTCGTACAGTTGCGCGAGCGGGTCGCTCGCGTTGCCG
>Ga0307489_10002435_pt1 | contig 12447 bp, 14 predicted proteins | sample SB12metaG_FD_202247 | JGI IMG/M metagenome (GOLD analysis project Ga0307489, IMG submission 202247) | Sea-ice brine microbial communities from Beaufort Sea near Barrow, Alaska, United States - SB 1.2 | ecosystem: Environmental > Aquatic > Marine > Coastal | place: USA: Alaska | collected...
TGACCGCAGGTTGACCGCAGGTTGACCGCAGGTTGACCGCAGGTTGACCGCAGGTTGACCGCAGGTCGACCGCAGGTCGACTGCAGGTTGTCCGCATATTGACTGCAGGTTAACCGCATATTGACCGCAGGTTGACCGTGCTTGATTTCAGTGCGTGCAGCTGAAATGTGATGAACCGCTTTCCAACGTTGCTTTCTATTTCAACTTGCGCCGATACAAAGTGGGCCGACGCCGTGGTGATGGCCAACGCCTTCGATGCCAGCGCGCACGGCATGAGGGTGGCGCTCTCCTCCGCCGGACAGTCGCCCTGCGCCGCCGCCGCAGTAGGACGGTGCAGCTGGACCACATGTTGACCCCTGTTGACCGCGCTTGGTCTCAGCACTCGAAGCCAAAACACGATGAATCGCTTTCAAACTTTGCCTTGAATTCCAACGTGCGCCGCTACGCCGCGGGTGGTCTATCGGACTCGGCGTCCCAAGCCCCCGAGGGCACCCCAAGCTGTCGGTCGGAACAGGACCCGGCGGCCAAGGCCAGCGAGGAGTTCATCGCGCGCCTGGTGCACCTCATGTCGCTGATGCACGCCCTGGTAGGACAGTGCAGGTTGACCTCGATTTTGACCCCGAATTGACTCCAGGTTGACCCCAGGTCGACCCCAGCTTGACCCCAGCTTGACCCAAGCTTGACCCCAGCTTGAACCCGGTTTGAATGCGTTTGGTTTCAGCGCTTGCAGCAAAATCATGGGGAACCGCTTTCAACCTTTGCTTGCACTTTGAACTTGCGCCGCTACGCCTTGGCACTGCAGCATCTGCGCGGGGATGACGTGGTGGCGAACCTGACTGCGGCGTCGCGGCGCACCGACGGCGGGCCGGAAATGCGCCCGCCCGGCATGCGCAAGAAGTACAAGGTAGGGACACGCAAATATTGCTCGCCGAGATGTGCATCGCATTTGTTCTTCTGTACTAGTAAGTTGGGGGGGTGGTCGAACTGGAGCTGGCGGTCGCTTGTAATCGTGACGCCGTCGCCCGCCAGAGCGACGCGGATTGGCTGGGGGGCTCGTTGGCGGAAAACGTCTTGAACCCCAATCAAAAGTTGAGCTCTGACGCTAGTGTCAGTTACTCGTATACGGCGCTTTTACACATCAAGTAAAGCCTTCGTTTATTGAGTCACATGGAATGTTATGACGTGGCGATCACTATCTGCCAGGCCCAATGAGCCGGAGCCAGAGCTGGTGCCGGTGCCAGAAACAAAGGGACAGGACATCGGAATCAGCACTGGAAATGGAAATGGAAACGGAAACGGACACGGCACGGCGGTGCAGGTTGAACCTGGTTGCAACCCGTGTTCAAAGCGCCTGATTCAGCTCTTGAAGCTACGATATGATGAAACGCTTTCAAACTTTGCTTTCAAATCCAACTTGCGCCGCTATAACGTGGGAATGGGATCGGAAACGGGGACTCAGGATTGGAGACGGCGGGTAAATCGAAGCTGACGGGGGATGCCGGGGCAGGGGGGGTGTTGAGAATAAGCACTCGACCGACGTTGAATCTCCTCCTCCTCATCCTCATTCTCCTCCTCCTCCTCCGCCTTCACATTTTCCTCCTCCTCCTCCTCCTCCTCCTCCTCCTCCTCCTCCTCCTCCTCCTCCTCCTCCTCCTCCTCCGCATACTCCGTGCGTCTGTGTATGAGCATTCACCCTGTAGGCAAGTCATGCTCCGATCTCGGCCGAGTGCTTGTTCTCAAGCACCCTCCTGCCCATTCATCCTGAAGGTAAGTCCTGCTCCAATCTCGGTCGAATGCTTGCTGTCAATGACCCTTACGCCCATTCACCCTGAAGGTCAGTCGTTCTCCGATGTCCGTCGAGTGCTCGTCATCAAGGACCCTGACGCGGGGTGGTTGTGAACCTGTCCGCCGGTGTGTCGGCGGAGGCCGTGGAGGTGGAGGTTGAGACCGATGCGAGCTCGGACGACGACCCGGACTGCCTTGCGCGCTTCAGCCAGCACGGCGGGGGGCTGCAGCTTGACCCCAGGTTGACCCCGGCTTTGAACCAACCTTGTTTCAGCGTTTGAAGCTAAAATATGATGGACAACTTTCAATAGGCCGATATCGGTATATCGTTCCTTCGCCGAGCGCTAACGCTTTGTCCGCAACTCTGTATGGGCATTCAACCTGGCGCCCGCTTTCCCGCGCGGAGCGCTGACGCTTTGTCCGCAACTCTGTATGGGCATTTCACCCAGGCGACATGACGAAATCGGCCTATTCTTGCTTTCAATTTCAACTTGCGCCGCTACATCACGGCGACCACATGATCCAGGATGCGACGAGCCTGGGGCGACAGGAGCAGTGGCGGTCCGGGCAGATCTTCATGCTGCAGGCAGGGCCTTCCAACGGTCCCGTGTTCAGCTCAACTTGAGCCACCTTCCTGCCTGAGACCACCTGAAACGACTGTAAGGTGCTGAAGTTAAGCTGGAGGGCCCTTCAATCGTTCCTCGTTCAGCTCAACTTTAGCCGGTTTCCTCCCTGAGACCACCGGAAACTTAGGCTGGCAACGGAACGGTCGAAGGCCCCGGGTGCAGGAGGGGGACCGCGAGTGGGTGCACTGCGCTGCCGCCATGCCGCTCGCCGTCGTGGTAGGGTTTAGGGTTTAGGGTTTAGAGTTTCGGGTGCAGGGTGCAGGGTGCAGGTTAGAACCAGTTACCGGTGCCTGGTGTCAGAGCTTGAAACTGACACATGATCAACTGCTGTCAAATTTTGCTTTTGATTTCGACATGCGGCCCTCCGTGATGGGGGGCGTGGACCCCAGCGAGCAGGCGGCGCTGCAGCGGTAGGGGCTTACACTCGTCCACTTTCCGGCTTAACCTAGGCACCTCTTGTGGGATACGCTGGCTTACTCTCGTCCACTTTTCGGCTCAACGTAAGCACCTATTATGGGAAATGCTGGTTGGATCTAATGTGCTTTACTCACCCAAAACCTCTCAGGTTCATCTGAAAAGTGGACGAGCGGAAGCCCCTAAAATGGCTCAGGTTGAGGTGAGAAGTGGACGAGTGTAAGACCCTGTGGAGCGGCTGAAGTGCGACCGCGTGTACCTCATCATGGCGTGGGTGCAGAGCCTCATCGTGCTTCGGTAGGGCCTCGCCTTAGGGTTTATGGCCCGGGGTCTAGGGTTTAGGATTTGGGTTTTAGGGTTTAGGGTCCTCTCTCTCCTCTCTGTACTCCTCTCGCATCCATCCCCTCTCCTCTTTCCCTCCTCCCTCTCCTTTCCGTTTCCTCTCCTTCTCCTTTCTCCTATATTTCCTCTCTCGTCTCTCTCCTCTCTTTTCTGCCTCGCTGCTTGCTCATATTGAACCTGTACACGCTCACCGCACCCCCCTCCCTGGCCTGACCACTAGTTCCCGGAAGCTTGCTCTTGCTCACAGTCAAGGTCGCTGCTCCTTAAACTCAGTGTCGGATCTGGTATCGAATACATGGTGTAGAATCCCGTTCGACCAATCAACACTGTCCATGTCGAACATCCCACCGACCGACTCACCGACAGTCCGACCGGATCGCAATCATTGAGTAAATAGACCCTCGATTTCGAGGAGATCAGAGGGACATGTCCCTCCGACACTGAGTTTAAGCTTGCTCATAGACAAGGTGATGACTGTGAGGCCCTGCGCTTCGACTCGCGGAGCCCGAGGGTCTGAACGTCCCGGGTCCGATCGTGTCCCGCATTCAGCAGGTGCTCAGCGATGGCATGCTGGCGGGGCCGCTCACCGCCCATCCGTTTATAACTCACCCTAACTGTCTGCTCCTCATGTGCCAGTGTGCCAGTGTACCCCGCACACACTTGCCGCATCCTCCTTCCTGACCGGACACAGTGTCCCATTTTCAGATGAAGACGGCATGCTGGCGGGGCCGCACACGGCGTCCGCTTTCCAGCTCAACCTCAAAGCCTTCCCATGGTGTACCTGTGTACTCGTACGCACTTGCCGTATCCTCCGTCCTGGCCTGACACGGCGTCCCATTTTAAGATTAAGTCTCGCTGTGGTGTCCTCGACACCACTTGCATTTTCGCAACTTGATGGGGATAGAGTGCGTGGTCGGGTTCGTCGATGGGGATAGAGTGCGTGGTCGGCTTCGTCGAAACGAAACGAATCTAAATGATAATCAAAGGGAGCAAAGTGTGCGGCCTTGAATTGCGGCGTTCAAGATGGGTGTTATGTAACCATTTCGGTAAATCCTGGGAGTTAATAGACGGCCGATTCACCATATTCCATCCCATGATGAATGCCCATACGTGCTGGCGTTCAACCAGGCGGACAAGATTGCAAAGACGCCATATCCAATGCCGCAAGCGCAGATGGTCACAGTAGGGCGGTGCAGGTTGACCCTATCAAAGCCACATTGAAAGCGCCTGGAAAAAAGCGCTTGAAACTGGAATCTGATCAAGGGCTTTCAGGTTTCGCTTTCAGATCCAACTTGCGCCGCTAAATCACGGGCATGCTCATTATTTTCAACCTCACGCTGCCCATCATGGTGTGGCAGTCACCCCCTGTGATGGGAACCTGACCCCCTATCATGGCAGCTTGCCCCCTATAATAGGCACCTGACCCCCCTTTAATGGGCACCTGACACCTTCCTATATTGGGCATCTGACCCCCCTATAATGTGCACCTGACCCCCCTATGATATGTTTGAGCCTCACACTGCCGACTATGGTGTGGTGCGGGGACTTACACTCGTCCAATTCTCAGATCGTCCTGAGCCGTTGTTGTCACGAAACTCCGCTGAAACACCCCAACGTGTCTCTCAAGTGTTGCTCACGTTAAACTCAGTGTCGGGGTGACTAGTCTCCCTTAACTTCTCGAACTCGAGGGTCTATGTACTCAGGGATCATGACCCGATTGGACCCTCGGTGAGTTGGTCGGTGTGATTCTCCAAATGTACAATTCTTATTGTTCGGACGGGTTCGATACCATATCATCGATACCATGCCCTACACTGAGTTTAAGCCAAACAGTGGACGAGTGTCAGCCCCTGGTTGGGTGATGTAAATGACGTCTCTGTCAAATTGCGCCTGGTGCGTGAAACTAAAATTCGTTCAACTGCGTTCAAGCTTTGCTCTCAGTTTCAGCTTGGAGATATGAACCATGTGGGGCTGGAGGAACATTGGTAAATCAGAAATTGGCTTACGCCCCTGCAGTGGGATCGCGGTTCGGGATTCGGATGGATTCGGTGGAGGGTCGGATTCGGACGGATTCGGGCGGATTCCGAGCAGCCTCGCCGGGAATTGTTTTGCGGTATTGTACAGTCTGTATGGGCATTTCGACCCTACAGAAACGGGTTCCGGATTCGGACGGATTCGGTAGAGAGTCGGATTCGGACTCATTCCGACGGATTCCAGGACCCCAAATATGGAAGTCGCCAACCCAGGTAAATCAGAAATCGGCTTACGCCCCTGCATGATGGTGACGGCCAACATCGCCCACCTGGCCCCCCATAATGGGCACCTGCTCCCCCATGTAATGGGCACCTGACCCCTATAATGGGAACCTGACCCCCTATAATGGCAACTTGCCCCCTATAATGGGCACCTGACCCCCTGTAATGGGCACCTGACCCCCCTATAATGGGCACCTGACCCCCCTATCATAATGTCAACTTACGCCCCTGCATGATGGTGACGGCCAACATCGCCCACCTATGGCTCAACGTGCTCATCACCAAAACCCTAAACTCTAAACCCTGAACCCTAATCTCTAATCCCTAATCCCTAATCCCTAATCCCTAATCCCTAATCCCTAATCCCTAAACCTTCAGGGTGAATGCTCATACGGAGGCGCGCGGAGTATACAGAGGAGGAGGAGGAGATTCACCGTCGGTCGAGTGCCCGTTCTCAATAACCCCTTGCCGTGCTGATAAAACAGAAACCGGCTTACGCCCCTGCATGATGGTGACGGCCAACATCGCCCACCTGTGGCTCGCCGTGCTCATCACCTTCATCAGCACGGCAGGGCTTTGCCTTAGGGTTCAAGGTCTAGGGTTTAGGGTTCTCTCTCTCTCTCTCTCTCTCTCTCTCTCTCTCTCTCTCTCTCTCTCTCTCTCTCTCTCTCTCTCTCTCTCTCTCTCTCTCTCTCTCTCTCTCGTTTCCTCTCCTCTCTCGTTATCCTCCCTCTCCTCTCTTTCCCCTGTCTCTTATATCTCCTATTTCGCCTCTCTCTCTTCTCTCTTCTCCCTCACTGCTTGCTCATATTGAACCTGTACGGCAAGGGGGTTCTTGCAAACGGGCACTCGACCGCCGGTGAATCTCCTCCTCCTCCTCTGTATTATCCGTGCGCCTCTGTATGAGCATTCACCCTGAAGGTAGGTCGCGCTCCGACATCGGTCAAGTGCTTGTTCTCAACGACCCTCCTACACGTTGGCCTACCAGGCAATGAACGAGACGGCGCGCGAGCTGGAGGCAGGGGCTTACACTTGTCCACTTCTCAGCTCAAGCTGAGCCGCTTTTTGACACTGAAATCCACTGAAACCACCCAGCGTGTCCCCCAGAAATGCTTACGTTGAGCTGAACAAGTGAGTGCGCGTAAGCCCTTCGGTGTAGGACCCGTTCAAGCCGACGCACCTGAACGACCTAGGACTGCCGGCAGGGCCCGGCAGTTGTTGCCAGACACGTCATCGACAAGATGTTCGAACCCTCGTTTCTTGATGAAAATGACATCACGTGATGTGATCTCCTCCTCCTTCTTCCTCCTTCCTCTTCCTCCCTCTCTCCTCCCTCCTCTTTCCTCCTCTCCCTCCGTCTCCTCTCTCTTCCCTTATTATCCTCCCTCCTACAATGACATCCCATGATGTGGCAAGCACTATATGCGACGGCCCGACGTGCGGGAGCTTCAGGCCGTGTTCAACTCCAAGCTGCGCGCCTGCACGCCCTCGCCGCACGACACGTGGTGGATGCAGCGCAGTAGCGGCAAGGTACCCGCTGGCCTGAGGCGGCGGATCTAGGGAGGGTGAGAGACCCCTGCTCATCATAGTATCATAATAAATAAGTGTGCAATTAGAGAAAGTACAGCTGGAAATGATGCCTAATTTGAAACTCACACACCAGTTTGATGACGACTCAATGGGGATATGGTAGAAGGTAGAGGGGTCACCATTCGTCACAGTAATATAGGATAGAGTGACCCCTCTGCGTCACAGTAATGTAGGGTAGACTCGGGCGAGAGACGCGAGGCGAGGGCGGCGGAGACGGAGGCGGGTCAAGATAATTGAGGTAGGAAAATGCGTATGAGGTGTAATGAGGATGAATAAATATATACAAAACAATCGCTAGCTCTAACTGTACTCGTAGATGAGCTCTTGATAATTAAACGGTAAATCACGCAGACGTTGTCGTGAAGCGCTGGTACGCCTGAGCGGCGAGCTCCCGTGCTCAGTTAGATCTCAGATGGGCTGGTGGTGTCTGTCAAGCAATGCGTGCCGGCAAAGCCGCATGTACGCCTGCGGGTACGGGCGGCACCAGGGCGGAAGCCTGGTGCCTGCTCATACACGCGGAGGCGTCTCCAAATCTCTCTATATATACATATATCGCCTGCGGGTGTTGACTGTGCGTCGCTGGTAAACACCAGCAACCCAAGCTGCGCCAGGCGCGGGCGTTGGGCGCGCAGAAGTTTATGGCGGCTCCGGATCCTGGCCCAGGTGGGCCTTGAAATCCACCGTTTCGTCATCGGCGCCTTCATACTCCTTTACCACCTTCTCCGTGTCCGAGGGCCCTGCAGAAACTGCTCAAAACATCATCAAAGGCGGGTGGCATTCAACTCAAGAAACGAAAGCATACGACATTGAAAGACAAGCCCCCGTTCGAAAACATATTGGTCTTGACTCAACTCGGCCTTTTAACTCAAGAACAGTATATTACCGAACCAGGGCTTGACTTCAAATGTCAAGGCAATGTGTCGACGGAAGTTTTGAGCAATTTCTGCCAGGCCCTACCACGGCCGTCAGCCGCGGGTAGAACAGGTACGCAGCCCGTGCAAGCTCGGGCGCCGGCAAGCCGCCGAAATTAAACAACTTTTTGTCGTAGATGCGGATGGCGCGCCCGTGGTGTAGCGGCGTAAGTCGACATTGAAAGCAAATTTTGAAACCGGTTCATCACATTAGGCGCATCAAACGCTGAAACCAGGCGCTGTTCACACTGGTGTCAATACGTTTCAACCTGCACCACCCTACCGTGGTATTGCGCAAGCTTGGAGACGGACTTGGCGGGTGCCAGGACGTAGCGGCGCAAGTTGAAATTCTAAGCAAAGTTTAAAAGCGCATCATCATAGTTCAGTTTCAAGCGCTGAAACCAAGCGCAGTTAAGCCGGGGTCAAACTGAGGTCAACCTGCACCGCCTTACCAGGAATAGGCTCATCGAGATCCACGGGTTAGGGCCCGGCCAGCAGAAAATGTTCAAAACATCAGGCGGTGGCATTTAACCTATGAAACAAGGCTCGTTTTAAATGTGTTGCAAGATTTTCTGAGCAATGCCTGGACAGATTTAAGGGTCTGTCCGCGGCCTGAAAGGGTTGGATGAGCTCACATCGATCACACTGTGAAGCGCCTTGGGGCGCACGTCAGTAACGGAGTTCCCCTTGAGTTATTACACCTCGAAAATGCCAGGTTACGCGATCCTACTGTTTGATCTCGTTCCATGTGCCCCTTGAAAGACTGTTGGCATGTGATAAGTCGGGTGTGAGTCGATGATTTCCTTGAGTCATTAGATCAACTGAATTTCAGACGCTTATTGAAGGTCTATCGACATCCGTAACCCCAAAAGAATTTACAGATCTGAAATGGTGCTGAAAAATGCTAGCCTCTCATCTTATTTTTTCTGGGGTTACAGATGTCGAGCTGGACGCACTCACATGGAACTTGTGTTTTTACGCTCGTTACTGACGTATGGCCTTGGGGCTCGCTGAAGATAACGATATTGTTAAAAAGAAAATGAAAGAAAAACTTCCAGGCCCTGCCACGGGTTGTCGTAGCCCTCCCCGAGCTGCTCGCATTGTACGCCGACGTCGACGATGCGCCCACCACCGGGCATCGGATCGCCGTTCCTCCATGCAATGGCTTCCGCTTTCTCTGTAGGATACTTGAACGCTTGTTTCGACGCGACGGTGGTATCTCTAACAGAGGGACCACCGTGGATGGCGGCGGCGAATAGTCCCCAGTGGTTATCGTCGCTGAGCTTGTTAAAGAACTTCGCCGCGGCGTCGGCTTCCGCATTTGTCCGGCAGTGCATCAGCATCTTCGCCGGGATCCAGGGGCTTACACTCGTTCACTTTTCGGCTCGACATAGTCGCTTTCTGTGGGATAAGGGGGGCATCAAAGGGGGTGTTCATGGGGTGTTTAGGAGGTGTTAGGATGTCTTAGGGGGTATTTAGGGTGTGTTTTGTGTCAGAAACGGCTCAGGTTGAGCTGGAAAGTGGACGAGTGTAAGCCCCTGCCGGGATCACACCCATCAGACCGTCGCGGCGCAGTGTCACGAGTTCCTCTGCAGCCGGGACGATGAGCGCGCGCGTGAGGTAGGGCACACATCAGCTGCACATCAACATATCAACACATCAGTACTCAAAACTGGTGAGCACACTGAAAATCACACCCAGGGATTGAGTCGTGCTCACCAATAACGCTGTATCGGTATGCAAGCACTGCATCAACAGTCACACGTGGTCTGATCAGAGAGAGACAGAGAGAGACGCTTCCGTGTGTATGAGGAGGCACCAGGCTTTCGCCCTGGTCCCCGTTGTGGTCTGATCATCGAATGTCACACACACGAACTTAGTTATGGATAGTCCGAAACACCAAATCGATTACTTGTGCCTTGCCATGTAGTCCTCGTTGGAGTAATCCGCATCCTTCATCTCCACCGTCTTGCTGATCTTGCCGGTCTTGGTGGTCTTCAGAAGGGTCTCAGGGACTTTGATTGGCCTGTCATCAGGGCCTTTACCTCGTCCACTTTTCGGCTCAACGCAAACGTTTTCTCCGGGATAGGGGGTGCGTTCAGGGGGTCTTTGCGAGGTGTTTGCGAGGTGTCAGGGGGTGTTGGGGGGTATTAGGGGGTGTTTAGGGTTTTCTTTTGTGTCTGAAACGGCTCAGGTTGAGCTGAGAAGTGGACGAGTGGAAGCCCCTGCCTGTCATTCGTATACTTGATGTACTTCTCCTGCAGTGCAGCCTGCCGTTTGAACAGGTAGTAGAAGTTCTCAGGGTCGAGGCCCTGGGACCCCCCCAGGTGTAGGGGCGCAGGTTCATATTGAAAGCAAAGTCGATGGCAGTTGCCTTGATAGTAGTTTCAAGCGCTGAAGTAGTTGCCTTGATGGTAATTGCCTTGATAGTAATTTCAAGCGCTGAAATCAGGCGCTTTCAAGTTTCAATGCCAGTTTCAACTTGCACCACCCAGACCCCACCAAGGCCGTACTTCTTACCGTCGCCGCGTTTAGGAGTGGCGGTGAGCAGAAGATACTTCCACTTGCTGTAGCGGCGCAAGTTGAAGTTGAAAGCAAAGTTTGAAAGCGGTTCATCACATTTTCACAGATTCAAGTGCTGAAACCAAGCGCGGTCAACGCGGGTTCAACATGGGGTCAAGTTGCATCGCCCTACCTTGTGCCCCGCGCTGGGGTTGAAATGCTCTTGCACCAGAGTCCAGCTTTCGGCCAGGCTGTGGTGGCCCTCGTCGTAGCGGCGCAAGTTGACATCGAAAGCAAAAGTTGAAAGCAGCTTTTCATATTATAGTTTCAAGCGCTGATACCATAGGCGCTTTCAAGACAGGTTTTGATACTGGCTACCTGCACCGCCCTACCTCGTCGAAAATGATGAGCTCCGGGTTGAACTGCTCGCCCATCAGAGCCTGCGTGGTCACGTGCGGTGGTGGATGGGGGGAGGTGGGGCATGCGCACGAGAATCAGCAAAATACATGGGCATCAAAATAGCGTGTTCAGATCCAAGGCAGGTCGAAACACGGGATCTATATCATGAAGATGCGGTGATGCAATGAGCTATATCTGCAGTAAGAGTACCAGAAATGAAGCAAACACCCATGTCGTCTGTGTTCGTTGATAGAGCTAGTGTGGTAATCGTGGCGGGTGAAAACATTTAGTGCGAGGTATTCAACGCACCATTGCAGATTTCGTCAGGGCAGCCGGGCGTTGGTCGACTGTCGTAACCAGAGCTTGGATGTTGGTGACGATGATGGCTGCTCCTTGCATCGCGGCGAGTCCCGCCTTGTCCTGCAGCGAGAACCGTTTCACGCAGGGTGCTCCACGCGGCAGCAGGTGTCCGAGAGGTTCGTCATGGCGATACACTTTCTCGATGGCCAGCTGCACTTGAACCGTGAGCTCAAGGTCGGGGCAGATGATGAGGGTCTTCTGGGCTTTGATAAGGAACGGGCTCAGGGCGATGACCACCGTCTTGCCCGTACCCGTGGGCAGGGGCATACACTCGTTCACTTTTCACTTCATCGTCAGCGCTGTTTGTGGTATAGGGGGTGCGCGTGCATTTAGAGGTTGTCTAGCTAGGGGGTGTTTAGGGGGTGTTTCGGAGGTGTCCGGGGGTGTCAGGGGATGTTTGGAGTGTGTTTCTGTATTAGAAGCGGCTCAGGTTGAGCTGAGAAGTGCAGGAATGTAACACCCTGCCGGTGGGCATGACGACGAGGAACCGCGTTCCTGCAATCGCGGGAAGAAGGTACCGGTGCATCTTCAACAAGGCCTTCTCCTGCGGTTCGCGGTACACGAATCCTTGGACCAAGGGCTTAAATTTGTTAAATTCTTCCCTTTCTTCACTTTGCGCTTTTCAGACAGAGAGGGAGATAGACGCTTGCGCGTGTACGAGGAGGCACCAGGCTTTCGCCCTGGCAGCCTGGCCCTGGTTTGTACTTTCCAGGGATATCTTGAGGTGAATCAGGCATTCAGGGCGGACAACGACAAGTGATTATGTTGATAGTGTACCCATACATAAATACAACCCTGCCAGTTCCCCCGCGTTTGAGGCGATCGACTTCTTTGTTGTAGAAGATAGAGGACCGGAAGAAGAGCGTGTCCGGGTCCGGTTCGAAGCAAACCGCGATGCACGGGGATGTCCCGAGGCTTGCTGCCTCAGTGGTCGCATTCAGGTCGGCCCATTCTGCACCAGGCACGGTGGGGTCCCTGTACTTCAGGGTCCGCGGCCGGGAGATAGGGGACTGACGGATATTGCTCGCCCCGTCATTAACAACCACAGTCAAACCTCGTTCTCGAGTCAAGTGCCATCCTACTACGACGCTGAGAAGGGGTCGTATCTGCCAGGCCCTACCTGGAGAGGGGAATTGAGGGGTTCTGGCACTGAACCTGCGCGTGCGAGATGGCGCGAAGGACTTTCCTGGAGGCGCCCTGGATCACGATGCGCGTGCCCTCCTCAGCAGCCTGGTTGGGCTCCACCAGAAACACGGTGACGGT
>Ga0307489_10002436_pt1 | contig 12446 bp, 19 predicted proteins | sample SB12metaG_FD_202247 | JGI IMG/M metagenome (GOLD analysis project Ga0307489, IMG submission 202247) | Sea-ice brine microbial communities from Beaufort Sea near Barrow, Alaska, United States - SB 1.2 | ecosystem: Environmental > Aquatic > Marine > Coastal | place: USA: Alaska | collected...
GGTGAGGAGAATTGGACGAGTGTAAGCCCCTGCCGCCGGCTAGGACCTGCACGGGCGTGTGCCCGATGTGCTCCCGCAGCGGCCGCGCCTGCAGCCAGGGGCTTACACTCGTCCACTTCTCACCTCAAACTGAGCCGCTTCTGACACCACATACACCCTAATTGCCTGCTGACACACCCAAACACCTCCCATACACCCCCTAAACAACCCCAAAATGCACCCCTTATCCTTCAGAAAGCGCGTACGTTGAGCCGAGTAGTGGACGAGTGTAAGCCCCTGCCTGCAACTTCGCCAGGAACCCCGTGAGGTCCAACGTGCCGTCCCAGTCATCATCGCTGCTGTCGCCTCCGCCGCCTCTGCCGCCTCCGCTCGCTAGAGTCTCCCAGCCCCGCGACTATGTGTGTTGTGAATTGTTTGCTGGCCACGTGACTGCATTGGTGTGGACCCAGCTGGCACAAGACCAGTGCAAAAAGAGAGGGTAGGTCCGAGCAAGGGCCCCTAAAGTGACCTCAGAATTTACCAGAGGGGTATATTTTTATCTTGTTGGGTATTTGGGGGATATTAGGGGGGTCGTCTTATGAGAACTAACCCTGAGGCCTAAACCTAAACCTTAAAGTACTTTTTACAGTCTGTTAACCGATTAGCTTAAATCATTAGACCTCTGTACCACCTTTTAATAAATATCCCCCCCCCCCCTATGACTGGTAAATTCTAAGGTCACTTTACCGGCCCTTGTCCGGACCTAGAGGGGTAGGTGAGAATTAACCTTACCGGCGGCGGCGCCGCCGCCGACGATGCCGACGACGTGGCCGTCGACAACGTGGCCGCCGCTGGCGACGTGGCCGGCCAGGAACCAGGGACTTACCCTCGTCCACTCTTCGTCTCAGCGTAAGCATTTTTGGTGGGCTACACGCGTCCACTTTTCAGTGTTGCCGTGAGCACTTTTTGTGGGAGTACTCCATGTTGGGAGGTGTCATCGGCAAAAGCGTCTCAGGTTGAGCTGAGAAGTGGACGCTTGCTGCGGCTTCAGGGACCAAACACGGCTCAGGGGGAGATTGAGAAGTGGACGAGTGTAAGCCTCTGCCAGGAGAGCCGCATCCTCGTCGCTGCCCCCGCCGCTGCCGCTGAGGTACCCCGGAGACCCCGCTCGCCAGGGGCTTACACTCGTCCACTTTTCAGCTCAACGTATGCGATTTCTGTGGAATAGGGGGTGCGTTTAGGGGTTGGTTAGGGGTTGTTTATGGGGTGTTGGGGGATGTTTGGGAGTGTTAAGGGGTATTAGGGAGTGTTTAGCGTGTGTTTTTGTTTCAAGAACGGCTGAGGTTGAGCTGAGCTGAGAAGTGGACGAGTGTAAGCCCCCGCCGCTCGCCCCGCCGCGCCCCCGCCCCCGCCCCCGCCGACCGGTTCGATCAGGAGACTGACCGCAGCCGCCCGGTCGCGGCCTCGCAGGTCCGATCCCGATCCCCGATCAGAGTGGTCGCGCGGGAAGGCGGTGACGAGGTTTAGCGGCGCAAGCTGAATTTGAAAGCAAAATTTGAAAGTGGTACATCACATTATAGTTTCAAGCGCTTACTTCCGGGCGCTTTCAACATGGGTTTGATGGGGTCAACTTGCACCGCCCTACCGAGGTTGTTGATGGCTGTGGCATGCATGCCCGCCTGGCGGCGCACCGCCATGCAGGGGCTCATACACTCGTCCACTTCTCGACTCAACTTAAGCCCTTTTTGTGGATAAGCGGTGTATTTAGGGGTTGTTTTGGGGGTGTTTAGGGGATGTTTAGGGGGTATTTAGGGGGTGTTGGGGGGTGTTGGGGGGTGTTGGGGGGTGTTGGGGGGTGTTGGGGGGTGTTGGGGGGTGTTGGGGGGGTATTAGGGGTGGTCAGGGGGTGTTTCAGGTGTATTTTGTGTCAGAATCGGCTCAGGTTGAGCTGAGAAGTGGAGGAGTGTAAGCCCCTGCCCCCATGGCGTCGTACATGACCACCAGCGCCAGAACCACGGTGGAGGCGAACGCCGGGTCCGCCAAACCCACCTTGTACCCGGGCCTTACACTCGTCCACGTCGCGCCTGAGCCAGTTTTTGTCGTTCAAGCCACAGCTAGCGTCCACTTCCCAGCTCATCCTGAGCCGTTTTTGTGACATAAACACACAACCTGGCCCACAAAGAGTGCTCACGACAAACCGGAAAGTGGAGGTCTGCAGCCACAAAAAAGTGCTTACGTTGTGCTGAGATGTGGACGAGTGTAAGGACCTGCCTGGTACGCCGCGCCCGTGGCCAGCGCCGTGACCAGCGCCGAGTGGCTGGACGGGAATCCCCCGCTGCAGGGGCTTACACTCGTCCACTTCTCAGCTCAACTTGAGCCGTTTCTCACACAAGAACACACCCTGAATACCCTGAGCACCCCATAACACCCCCATAACACCCCCTAGACAACGCCTACGTGCACCCCCTATCCCATGAAGAGCGCTTAAGTTGAGCTGAAAAGTGAACGAATGTAAGCCCCTGCCCCGCTGCCCACCGCAAGCGACGGCTTGAAGCGCCGCGTCACGGCCCACTCGCCAGGGGCTGACACTCGTTCCCGGTTCAGCTCAACTTGAGTTCTTCCGTCCACATCGTTCACGTTACAGCTCAACTCCAGGGCACAATCATGAGTCAAGTTGGGTTATACGGTGTACAGAACAAGCTCAAGTTGAGCTGAAATGGGAGCGAGTGTCAGCCCCTGCCACTCGCTGAACGGCTTCAGCAGCTGCGCCACCAGCCAGGGGCTTACACTCGTCCACTTATCGGCTCAACGTAAGCACATTTTCTGGGAACGTTGGGTGCATAATTTCCCCCCAGCATTCTATTGGACAGGGGTACACAGGGAGGTGTGACCAGAACGGCTTAGGTTGAGCTGGAAAGTGGGCGAGTGTAAGCCCCTGCCACCAGCACGGCGATCACCGCGCTCACCAGCCCCATGTTGTCGCCAAGCGTCTTGGACGTCCTGTGGAAACTAGAGCTCGACATCGTAGTCGTCTCGTTTACTGGTTTGGTTCTCTCTGTTTCTCACTTTTTGTCTCTTCCGACTGTCCGAAAAGATGTTCTCTGCCTTGCTACGCTGAGTGTCCGCTGACGGTGGGAGCTTGGCAAACCCTGTGGTGTTCCCGTATGGAGGTGGAGACGGAGACCCGGCAGGAAGGGTCATCGAGGACAAGCACTCAAACCGAGAATAAGAGGGGAGCATTGACTTCCCATTTATATTACCTAATGCATACGACGGGAGGAGGAGAGCTATTCAACGTCGGTCGAGTGCTGGTTCTCAAAAACTCCCTTACCCGGGTCCGTAAGTACTGTGCTCCTAAGGGGCGTCTCAGCCGTCTATGTACTCGCGCTCAAACCCAAGTGATGAACACTGTTCCAAACTCCCCTCAATCCTTGAGGACAGGTGTGGTCACGTCCACGCTCCACGCTCCACCAAACAGCTGGTATCTCGGTCCTCTACTGGCTCGCAGGCAGACAACCCCGTCCTGCGTGTTCGCTCGCGCAAGCACTCCGCGGTCTGGCTGAACAGGTACCGGCGACGCACCGGGCGGGGGCGTGGTGTGGGCGGGGGGAACGTGGAGGTCGCGCCACGGGGGCGCAAGGATGTCACCTCCAATGTACCAATGAAAATGCGATACCGCGCTACGCGCCATCTCCTTCTTTTTCACTGAAATGCGATTGGTCGGACAGGACACTTCAGAGGGCGCCTATCCTGACGTCACGGGGGCTGCTCACCCACGGCGGCGGCGCAGGCGGCCGCCTCTCCCCCTCGAGCGGCGTCAGGGCCACTGCGGGTTCGCACGCCGCCGACCCTGGCAGTCCTGTGCATTAAAGATTCTGAGGGTGCCTAATAACTCCTACGGATATAAAACATATTTCTCGTACCCCCGCAAGCGCAAGGAAACGGCGGCGGCACAATGGCACGGGAACTGACAGCCGGCCAGCGGCTGAGCGTCGAGGTGCGCGTCCACCACACCTCAGCCCCAATGGCGTCAGGGACTAACGGTTCAAGTTGAGCAAAAGGGAACTAGGTTCCCCTGGTATGGTAGCTCAACTTGAGCGTCGGGTTCAGTTTACGAGTGTACTCGTACGCCTTCTCTTCCTCCCCCACAACCTCGCCCCATGGGTACTCGCTCGCGTCACTGCGTTCCCCAAACGCGGCAGACACCCGTGAGCACACGCCCCGCCACTCGGATACCCGGGGGATGTCAAATGAAGTGGAAGAGTGGATGAGTAAAAGACACCTCCCTGAACGGAATTCTCCTTCTAAAAATCCTTCTCTCCATCCTGCTGCCGCCTTCAGGGCGACGACCTGGCCGCCGATGGGCAGCTGGAGGAGGCGCTGGCCAAGTATGATGAGGCGCTCAGCGCTGACGTGGAGCAGCATGGGGAGGCAGGGCCCGGTAGAGAACGCTCAAAACGTCAAAAAGGCGGGTGGCATTTAAATCAACAAAAGAAGTGACGGCAACTGCAGGGAAGGACGTTTTGAGCACATCTGCCGGGCCCTATGGCAAGGCTCACCCCGACGTGGCGGTTCGCTATTGCAGCATGGGAGGGCTATACCGCACGGCGGGCGACACGCCGACGGCGTTTGAATATTTCGCGAAAGCGTTGGAGGTGGAGTTTTCCTCGGGAACCTCACACGAGCGGTAGGGCCGGGCAGATAATCCTCGCCACTTCATCAACACCCATGGGCAGAGCGTGTACTAGTACTGTACGACCGAAGGCGTCGCTAAAACGTGAATTTGCACTGTTTTTCTCAGTTTGGCACTCTCAGCCTCATCACTGATACCTGATATATCGCTGTAAGCGCTAATGGTGGCAACCCCAGCCTACTCGACCTGTCCCCCACCTCGCTAACCCTCCCCCGCGCAGCGTTATGTGTCATTCTATGACGTGGCGGGCAACACTTGTCAGGCCCTAACAAGAGGGCGGCGCTGTCGAGCTATCTGAGCAACCTAGCCGGGACGCACCGCGTACGGGGCGACACGGGTAGGGCCAACTAGAACATGCCGGCATCACTTTTGGCATAATAGGCAAATCGATAGGCATTTTCGAGGGAATTTAGGCATTGTTGGGCAACACTGGGCATAATTGGGCATAATCCGAGCATATAGACTGAATTTGGGGAATCAAGCATAGGGAATTCGGGCAAACAGACGGCATATTCCGGCTGGCCTTAGACGTTGGGGCGGCGCAGGATGCCTACGAGCACGCACTGGACCACCTGAAGCTCCTCATCCCGTCCGACGCCGCCACCGCCGTCACCGCCGAGCAGGCTCAGCTGGACGCTGCCGCCGCCGTCGCCCTGGAGGAGGCTGAGCACGGCGGCTCGGGTAGGTCCGAACAAGAGCCGGTAAAGTGACCCCAGAATTTACCAGTTAACAGACTGCAAAAGTACCTGAGGGTTCGGGGTTTAGGTCTTCAGGTTTTTTATCTCACGAGACGACCCCCCTAATACCCCCCTGATGCCCCCATAAAAATCAAAACACACCCCTCTTAATTGGTCAATTCTGGGGTCACTTTACCGGCCCTTGCTCAGACCTAGCGGGGGAGCCGGGAAACCCTGAAACGGTCCGCGTGCTGGGGGAGGGCGGTGTGCTGGACGCGGCGGCGTCGGTGCTCAATAACCTGGGGCAGGGCCTTACACTCCTCCACTGTTCAGCTCAACCTTCGCCCTTTTTCACACAGAAATACACCCTAGGCACGCCCTAACACCCCATAACACCCCTTAATCTCTCCTAGACAACCTCTAAACAACCCCGAAACAACCCCTGAATGCACCCCCTATCCCACAGAAGGCGCTCACCTTGAGCTGAGAAGTGGAGGAGTGTAAGGCCCTGAGCTGGGGCTGCTGATGAAGGCGGGGGGCGAGCCGCACTGCGCGCGCCGCCTGTACCTCCGCTCCATGTCCCTTGGTGAGGCGGTGCAGGTTGAAACCAGCTGAAACCCGAGTTGAAAGTGAGTTAATTTCATAAACGGGGGAAGCCCCCCTATGCACCATTGTTTTCTCACTTTGATAAATGGGGAGCCCCCCTATGTGCCATCAGCGCTTGAAACCATATGCGATAAACTGCTTTCAAGATTTTCTTTCAACTTGCACTTGCGCCGCTAAACCTTGGAACAATCGCATTGGGCGAGCACCACCCGGCCATCGCGTTGAGAATTCGCAACCTAGGTGGGGTGGTGCAGGTCGACCCTATCAAATCCACCTCCAAAGCGCCTAGAACTAAGCGCTTGAAACTGGAATATGATGAACTGCTTTCAAGCTTTCCTTTCAAATCCAACTTGCACCGCTACACCTAGGCGCCGTGCTGCTCGGGCTGGGGCACGTGGAGCTGGCCCAGGCAGGGGTGGTGTTGAGAGCAAGCACTCCACCGACGTTCAATCGAATCTCCTTCTCCTCCCTCGCATTTCGTTGAGCTATCGCTGTAAAGGTACCCAGTGACTCATGCTCCGATCTCGGCTCGAGTTTTGAGAACAAGCAGTCGATCGACGTTGAATCGAATCTCCTTCTCCTCCCCCTTGCGTTTGTTGTATGAGCTATCGCGGTGAAGGTACCCTGTACCAGGTAAGTCATGCTCCGATCTCGGTTCAAGTGGGTTTGTTCTCAACGACCCTCCTGCCAGGAGCGGCTGCGGGCGGCGCGCGGGATGTGCGCGCTGGGGTACGGCGAGGGGCACCCGGAGACGGCGGCGTGCGAGATGTGGCTGGAGGCGGCGGCGGGGGAAGGCGCAGGGGGGGAGATGCGGCAGGACCCGGCGGCGGCGGCGGCGCTGCCCAAGGTGGCGGAGTGGTTCATGCGTGACCTCCACTGCGGGTATGGCCATCAGGGGCTTACACTTGTCCACATCTTTGCTCAACCTGAGCCGTTTTGTCATCGAATACAGCCAAGCACTCCAACACATGGCACAAAAAGTGCTCACGTTGAGCTGAAGAGTGGACGAGTGTAAGCCCCTGATGGCTATAGCACAGTGTACCGGTGCTCGCCACGCCACGGCATCCACCACATGTTAGACCCAACCCTCATTCCGTGAGTTAAGCTGTATCAAGTGTGACGTGGCGAGCGCGTCATTACCTGGCCCTACCTGCGGGGTGTTGGAGCCGCCGCCGGAGCCGCCGTTGCCGGGGGAGCAGGGCTACGTGGAACCGGCGCTGAGAAATGAGGGTTTCGAGGCAGGGGCGGGGCACTCACTCTTGTGGGGAGAAGAGGGCTACGAGGCAGGGGGTTACACTCGTCCACTTTTCAGCTCAACGTCAGCACCTTTTGTGGGATACGCAAGGTGGTGTCAGTGTTTGAGTGACAAAAACGGCTCATGTTGAGCTGAGAAGTGGACGAGTGTAAGCCCCTGCTACGAGGAAGCAGCGGGGCACTCGGAACTGGCAACCGCCCTCGCCCTGCCCCCCCCGGCGCTGGAGATGACGCGGTCGAGCTCATTCTCGACCTATGTGGCATCGCAGTCCGAGGCGGCGGCCGCGGTGGTGATGACGCGGTCGAATACACTATCACCACGGTCGAATACACTACCGGCCCTTTACCCCGCCCCCGCCCCCGTCGACACGACTCCAGCCCCAGCCCCTGCCCCCGCCCGACTCCCTTTCCACGCCCGCGGCTCCGGCTCCCCCCCCCTCACCCCCGTGGCTTCCAACCCCCTCCATACCGAGCTCGCCCTCACACAACCCCACAACGAGATCGCTCTTGCACACTCACGCGACGAGCTGGCTGTTGATGTCGCGCACAACGAGCTCGCACTCGGGCAATTCAATATCATCGATCACTGTCCCGCCCGCCTTTCTGTTCCTCGCTGCCTGTCGCCCTTGGAGGCCGTGGAAGGGGAGGACATGCTGAGCCCGTATGCGGATCCGCGTACCGCCGTGGTGGGCGGTGACGGCGGTGCGGCGGTGTGGGAGGCCGTGACTCGGGAGCACGCTGCGATCCTTTCCAACAAAACTGCAATGCCGCGCGGCCAGGTAGAGCCACGCAAATGCTGTTCATGTTCGCCACGTCATCGACACGCATTTTGAACGCTCGTTTCTAGAGATGAATTTGACATCATCGTATGCCATGGCCATGGCGAGCAATTACGGCATCGTACGACGCGGCGCGCAATATCTGCCGGGCCCTACGGGTAGGACTACATAGCCGCGTACGTGCGGCAGTATCCCGGGCTGTCCAACCTCATCACCCCGTTCAGGGATATGCCCTCGGTAGGGCGGCGCAGGTTGACCCTATCAATCCCACGTTGAAAGCGCCTGGAACCATGCGCACCACGCGCTCGAAACTAAACTATGGTAAACTGCTTTCAAGCTTTGCTTTCAAGCTTTGCTTTCAAGCTTTGCTTTCAAGCTTTGCTTTCAAGCTTTGCTTTCAAGCTTTGCTTCCAAATCCAACTTGCGCCGCTACTCCTCGGAGCTCATGATGCCCTACTCCGCTTACCGGGGCTACGGGGTGCCGAGAGAGGGGTTCAAGCTGAAGAAACTGGCGCACGAGCCGCGGGTGCACTCGCCGTTTGGGTTGAATAAGAGCAAGGCTGAGACGTTTGGGTTCTACGCGGTGCCACGCATGGGGCAGGGGCTTACACTCGTCGTGTTTTCAGCTCAACCTGAGGTGTTTCTGATTCAAAATTCACCCTCGACACCCTCATACCCCTGAACACCCATCCAAACACCCCCCAAACAACCCCTAAATGCATCCCCTATCTAACAGGTGCTGAAGATGCTTACGTTGAGCTGAAAAGTGAACGCGTGTAAGCCCCTGGCATGGGGCTCGGAACGGACAGCGGAGATATCGAGGGGATGATCGCGGCTGAGATGGCAACGCAGTCCGAAGCGGCGCTGGCGGCGGCGGGGGACAGGGCTGAGGAGGGGGCGGCGGGAGTGGCGCGGTCGAGTTACTCGAATTCAACATATGTGGCATTGCAGTCCGAGGCGGCCGCTGCGGTGGTGTCGACACGGTCGAGTACGCTTCCATTAAGGCATTCCTCCCCTAGAGTGGTAGGGCCTGCCAGATATTGCTAGTCGCGTCATGGGATGCCATGTTTCAGTCGAGAAATGAGGGTCCAGAATGCTTTTGGTGACGTGGCGAGCAACGACTTCCAGGCCCTAAACGGTGTCGGCTGCGGCGGCTGCGGCGGCGGCAGCGGCGGCGGATGCGGCGCTTTCGTTTCCAACCTCCTGATATTTTTTTGCATCGTGAATATCGTGACACACATCGCCTGTCTATAGTATGTATAGCACCGTAGCCACACTAGAGCTAGCACAGTAGAGCTCCGCGAGCTAGAGCTAGTCAAATTTGTAATTCATTAAAGTTTTGCAGAAATTTTGCAGAAATTTCATGTTGTTTTGGTGGGGTGGATTGGTGACTTTGTGACATTGCCGGCCATTCAATGGGTTGGGATGTCTAGCAGCCGTTCATTTGCCCTTTATGTGTTATGCCCGTTATCTGAATTATGCCCCGCGCGGCGGCGGCCGGGGCGCTTAGGATTCTCAAGGAAATTGTCGGCGCCGCGGAGGCGTGGGGAGGCGCATGTCCTGAGTTTATGATGTCGATATTTCGTGGATATGTATTGTCATTGCTCGTATAGTACATCCGGAGTACTATACGGAGCCAGCTAGCAAAGTACGAACGGATTGTCGTCTGATGTATGTCTCATTCTCATTGTCACTCTCATTCTCATTCTCATTCTCATTCTCATAGTCGTCTGATGTACCTCTCATTCTCATTCTCATAGTACGAACGTCGTATGTTGTCTCATTCATTCGAGTGTGCTGTTGTGCGTGTGTATGTTCTGTGTCATGAATGCGGTATCACGCAGCCGTGTCGCTCGACAGCGCGGTGATGGCCCCTCGCTCACAGCCTTTGGGCGTCCCAAAACATGGGTGTCTGTACAGTATCAAGGGTTGAAGGTGGTTTTGACGGGTTGTGGGGAGGTTGCACATAAATTTGCCGCATGCCCCGTGCCGACCGACCGAACGCCCCCCGGTGGCCGACCAACCTAGCGGCCGACGTAGCCCTGGCCGAAGTAGGCCCCCTGGCCCGAGTTGTAGGGAACACAATACACACAGAGTGACAAGATATGATCCGATGTCGATATGGAAGATCGGACATCAATGGGAGATCGGACATCAATGGAGTATCGACATGAATATCGATATGGGATATGGGTTATCAATTTAGGATATGGTACATCGACTGTCTCGTGGCCTCACCTGGAAGCGGCCGACGCCGCCGGCGTAGTACGCCGGCGCCAGGACCTGGTTGATGCCCGTGGAGCAGGGTCATTGAGAACGCACACTCGAACCGATATCGGAGCATGTTGTCAGGGTGAACGCTCATACATTACCGTGGTCTCATTTCATGGTCGAGTGCTTGTTCTCAATACCCCCCTCCTCGGCTAGGCAGGAGGGTCATTGAGAACACGCACTCGAACCGAGATCGGAGCACGGCTTTCGAATAACCGTCAGGGTGAACGCTCATATAGACGTGCGGACTCGGTTCGTCGATTCAACGTCGGTCGATTGCTCGTTCTGAATTAACCCCTGTCAACGCAGGATGGTCATTGAGAACAAGCACTCGACCGAGATCGGACGTGCCCGCATGCCTTACCTTCAGCGGGTGAATGCGCACACAGACGCGCATAGGAGGAGGAGGAGATACAACGTCAGCTGAGTGCTTGCTCACAATAACTCCCCGCAAGACTTACCTTCAGAGGGTGAATGCTCACACAGACGCGCAGAGGACGAGCAGGAGATGCAACGTTAGCTGATTGCTTGTTCCCAATGACCCCCCCGCATGACTTACCTTCAGAGGGTGAATGCGCACACAGACGCGCAGAGGAGGAGGAGGAGATACAACGTCAGCGAAGTGCTTGTTCACAACAACCCCCCGCATGACATACCGAACCTTCAGAGGGTGAATGCTCACACAGACGCGCAGAGGAGCAGCAGGAGATGCAACGTTAGCTGATTGCTTGTTCCCAATGACCCCCATGCCATGCCGCCGCGGCGGAAGCCCCCGATGCCCACGCGCCCCAGTCCCGGCAGGTAGGGCTCTCAACTCGATCTGTTTCTCCATTGGAACCAGGGGCTTACACTCGTCCACTTTACAGATCAACCTGAGACGCTTTTGTTCACTGTTACACTGAAACTACCGAGCGTATCCCACCAAAGGAGCTTACGTTGAGCCAAAAAGTGGGCATGGGGCATGGGGCGCATGGGGCAGGTAAGTAGGGCTCTCAACTGGAGCTGTTATTTCACTGGAACCAAGGGCTTACACTCGTCCACTTTTCGGCTTGATGTGAGCACTTTCTGTGGACTGCTCCACTGGGGTACACTGGTACACTATGAGCACACGGTGAGGGAAGGGGCGTGCGGCCCCGCCACGCCGCCCAGGTGCCCGCCCATGCCGCCGCCCAGCAGGGTCGCACACTTGTACCCTTTCCACCTCAACTTGAGCAAGTAATGCTCCTTTCCAGCTGCACCTGAGTGGTTGTATCAGAACGCAACGCCTCAACCTACAGCTCAATTCCAGCTTAACTTGAGCATCTTATGCTGCCTTTCCAGCGTAACCTGAGTGGTTTCAGGTACGCAACGGCTCAAGTTGAGCTTACAGCTCAGCTTGAGCACCTTCGCGTCATATCCATGGGTTAAGTCAGGTTATACGGGGGACAAAGACAGCTCAAGTTGAGCTGTTATGGGAACGAGTGAAAGCCCCTTACTACACTCGTTCGCGTTAGAAGGGTACTAGTGTAAGGCCACGCTGCTAAAGGACAAACGGCTAAACCAACTCCTGAAAAGTTGAAAATAATATGAGTGCCCGGCCCCGCCGCCGAAACCGCCTCCGTGGAAGCCGGCCAGCAGGGCCTGGCCACTTGTTCCTGTCTGTCTGCTCATAGTGTACCAGTGTATCTGTACACACTCGCCGGCTCCTGATCCATGGCCTGGCCACTCGTTCCCTGACTGTTTGCTCATAGTGTACCAGTGAACCCGAACTCACCGCATCCTCCTCCCTGGCGTTGACGGCACGGCGTTGGGTGTTCCCTCGTCATCTCCACCTGACTGTTTGCGCATAGTGTACCAGTGTACCCGTACATGTCGCGCTAATCGCCACGTCATTCATTGCATTGGAGACGCTCGTTACTTACCTTAAATGTTATCATGACGAGGAGAGCTGGTCTCGAGATGAGAGAGAGCGAGAGAGACGCTTCCGCGCGTATGAGGAGGCACCAGGCATTCGACCCCGTGAGAGAGAGACGCTTCCGCGTGTATAAAGAGGCACCAGGCTTTCGCCCTGGCCCCCGTGAGAGAGAGACGCTTCTGCGTTAATAAGGAGGCGCCAGGCTCTCGCCCTGGCCCCCGTAAATATTTTCTTGAAATGTAAAAAGGGACGCCGTGTTCGGTCCTGCCGTCCCCGGGGTCGAGGCCGAGGAG
>Ga0307489_10002437_pt1 | contig 12445 bp, 26 predicted proteins | sample SB12metaG_FD_202247 | JGI IMG/M metagenome (GOLD analysis project Ga0307489, IMG submission 202247) | Sea-ice brine microbial communities from Beaufort Sea near Barrow, Alaska, United States - SB 1.2 | ecosystem: Environmental > Aquatic > Marine > Coastal | place: USA: Alaska | collected...
TGAAACTGAAAGCAGAACTTGAAAGCGGCTCATCATATTATAGCTTCAAGCGCTGAAACCAAGCACGGTCAAACCAGGGTTAACCGGAAGTCCACCTGGGGTGAACCTGGGGTGAACCTGGGGTGAATCTGGGGTGAACCTGGGGTGAACCTGGGGTGAACCTGGGGTGAACCTGGGGTGAACCTGGGGTGAACCTGGGGTGAACCTGGGGTGAACCTGGGGTCGACCTGGGGTCAACCTTGGGTCAACCTGGGGTCAACATGGGGTCAACCAGGCTGAACCTGGCGGGGTCAATCTGGCGTCAACCTGCACCGCCCTACCAGCGTCTTGCCGAAGCGCACGGCCAGCTCGAGCTTGTTGGTGAACCGCTTGTCGTGCATGGTCACCGTCTCCAGCGCCGCCTTCTCGCTTTTCGCCACGTGGCGCTTGAGCCACTCGCACGCGTGCGTGGACGGGTCGATGATGAGCGGCGTCTGCACGGACTGGAGGATCACCACGGCGTTCTCCATTGACAGCTCGTCGCCGGGCAGTAGGGTCAGTGAGAACAATCAATCAACCGAGATCACGGCAAGACTTGCCTTCGGGGTGAAACTCATGCATACGCACGGAGGAGGAGGAAGAGGTAGAGGATGATGAGGGAGAGGTGGAGGAAGAGGAAATAGAGGAGGAGGAGAAGGAGGAGGATGATGAGCAGGACGAGGAGATGGAGGAAGAGGATTTTCAACGTCGGTGGAGTGTTTGTTCTCAATATACCTCCCTGCCTGGCAAGCCCTCGGCCTTCCACGTGAGCATCTCGCTCTCGCTGGACATGAACCGCCGCACGTCGAAGCGTTCCACGCCCAGGAACTCGGTCCAGTGCGCCAGCGTGGCCTGGCGCTGGTCCTCGGGGAGCGACGGCAGGTACGCGATGAACCCCGCGGCGAGCAGCGAGTCCAGCGGCAGCGCCGTGCTGGAGGGTCATGAGAACGAGCACTCAAATCGAGATCGGACGTGCCCGCATGACTCAGGGGGAATGCTCATGCAGACGCGATGATGAGTAGTAGGAGGAGGAGGAGGAGGAGGAGGAGATTCAACGTCGGTCGAGTGCTCGTTCCCAATGACCCCCCTGCCGTGAGCGCCACCTCCAGCGTGCTGACCTGCTCCTCCCACCGGTCCTTCTCCCCGCCCAGCAGCATGGTCATTGTCAATAAGCACTTGATCGAGATCGGAGCATGACTTGCCTTCGAAGTGATTGCTCATACAGACTCGAAAAAGAGGAGGAGGAGGAGGAGGAGGAGGGGGAGGAGGAGGAGGAGGAGGAGGAGGAGGAGGAGGAGGAAGAGGAGGAGGAGGGGGAGGAGAAGAAGGAGGAGGAGGTTTCAACGTCGGTCGATTGCTTGTTCTCAACACCCCCCCTGCCCAGCTTGCCCAGCAGCCGCTCCGCCGCCTCCAGCTGGTCCTTGGCCTTCTGCAGGCTGATCTTCAGGCTCTCCGCCTCGCGGGTCGGTCGTTGAGAAGTAGCACTACAACCGAGATCAGAGTTTCGGCCGTCCACGGATCTCCACGAATCTCGGATAAGGATTATCTTCAATAACCCGCTTATCACTGCCCTACCTCGCCCGTGCGGCGGCCGAAATCCAGCTTGAGCGCCGCCACCGCGTCGTCCAGCTCCTCCAGGTCCTCCTCGCACCAGGGTCATTGCGAACAAAGACTCAACCGACATCAGAGCATGACTTAACTGCAGGATGACTGCTCATACATACGCACAGAGGAGGAGGAGGGGGAGGAGGAGGAGCAGGAGGAGGAGGAGGAGGATGAAAAGGAGGGAGGAGGAGGAGATTCAACGTCGGTGGAATGGTTGTTCTCAACATCAACCCTGCCTCGCACTGCGTGAGGCGCTCGCGCGAGCGCTCCAGCGAGTCGGTGAGCTCCTCCAGGTCCGCCTCCAGCGGCGCGATCTTCTCCAGCACCAGCGAGTAGGGGCTTCCATTCGTACCATTTCAGCTCAACGTAATCACTCTTTGAGGGACACGTGTGCCGGAGGGGGTCAGATGTCCATTATATGGGGGTCGGGTGCCCATCATAGGGGGTTCAGGTGCCCATTATAGGGGGCTCAGGTGCCCAATATAGAGGGGCAGCTGAGGATTGTAGGGTTAAGGTGAAATTATCGGGGTGCAAGGTGCCCATTATAGGGGGGTCAGGTGCCCTTTATAGGGGTGGATTCAGTGACAAGAATGGCTCAGGTTGAGCTGAGAATTGGACCAGTGTAAGCCCCTGCCAGCGAGTACTTGACGTTGGCCTTGACCCACGCGGCCAGCGGCGCGGCGGCCACCGACACGCGGTAGATGTTCTGGTGCTCGAACGACGCGCCCTTGTCGCGCAGCAGCTTCGCCACCATGCACGAGGGTCATTGAGACCGAGCACTCGACCGAGATCGGACCATGACTTAATTTCAGCGTGAATGGGCAGGAGGGTGATTGAGAACAAGCACTCGACCGAGATCGAAGCACGGCTTATGTTGGAGGTAGATGCTCATGCAGACGGGCGGAGGAATACTCGTACGAGGATATTCAACTGATGTTGAATGATTGTTCTCAATGACCCCCCTGCCATGTCGCGGTTTTTGGGGACCACGGTGTGCGCGTCGAAGTTGATGATCTCGTCCTTCACGGAGCGGCTCGACAGGAACTTCCTCGTCGGAGGGTCGTTGAGAGCAAGCACTCGAACCGACATCGGGGCCATGACTAAACATCAGAGTGAATGCTCATACAGACGCGCGGAGGAGGAGAAGGTGAAGGATGAGGAGGAGGAGGAGGAGGAGGAGGAGGAGGAGGAGGAGGAGGAGGAGGAAGAGGAAGAGGAGAAGGAGGAGAAGGAGGAGGAAGAGATGCAACGTCCGTGGAGCGCCTGTTCTCAATAACCCCCCTGCCTCATGCTGCTCCAGCTGGTGTCCGTCTGCCCCATGAGGATGAGCACGCCCTCCAGCACGTCGCGGATGGCGTCCGGCGGCATCTTCAACGACTTGATCTCCGTCAGGTTGTCGGACTTGATCTGCCCCACGGCCTTGCACGCCGCGTCGATCAGCGGCTGGATGTCGCTCAGCTCCTCCTCGATGCCGCCCTTGCGCTGGTTCAGGTCCACCTCCTCCCAGGGGCATACATTCGTCCACTTTTCGGCTCAACATAAGCGCTTTCTGTGGCATAGGGGGTTGTGTAGGGGGTGTTTAGAAGGTGTTTTGGGGTATTAGGGGGTGTTCAAGGTGTATTTTGTGTCAGAAACGGCTCAAATTGAGCTGAAAGTGGACGAGTGCAAGCCCCTGCCTCCTCCGTTCCCAGCTTGACCTGCAGCGCCTCGACCTCCTTCTTACGGTCGCTGGCCGCCGCCATGCTCACGGTGATCTGCTGCAGCGCCTCGTCGGCCAACGCCTGCTTCCAGGGGCTTCCCTTCGCCCAGTTCTCACCTCACCCTGAGCCGTCTTAGTCACCGAAACCCTGCAATCACCCAACGTGTCCCACAAAAAGTTGCCAGGTTCAAGTCGAGAAATGGACGAATGTAAGGGGCTTCCACTCATCCACTTCTCACCTCAACCTGGGCCGTTTTGGACGCTTCGCTGAAACCCTGCAATCATACAACGTATCCCACAACAAGTGCTCAGGTCAAGCCGAAAAGTGGACGAGGGTAAGCCCATGCCTGTTTCTCGGCCAGCAGGATCTGCTGCTCCGCCGCCTGCTTGGACAGCTCCGCCACCTTGCCCGCCGCCTCCCCCAGCGTGCTGTACTGCCGCAACTTGAAACTGAAAGAATATCTTTGATCGCGGTTCAAGCACTTCATGTTCAAGATTCAAGCGCTGAAAGCAAGCACGGTCAACCTGTGGTCAATCTGGGGTGAATTCGGGGTGAATCCGGGGCGAATCCGGGGCAAATTCGGGGTCAATATGGGGTCAATCCGGGGTCAAACAAAGGTCAATAGGCCGATTTCGGTATATCGCTTCCCGCGCTGAGCGCTGACGCTTTGCCCGCAACTCTGTATGGGCATTCCATCTGACGCCCGCTTTCCCGCGCAGAGCGCTGACGCTTTGCCCGCAACTCTGTATGGGCATTTCACTCAGGCAATATACTGAAAGCGGCCTATTTGTAGCCCCTACCTTGGCGAGGCCCGCGGTGAGGTGCGTGCGCTGCTCCATCTGCTCGGCGCGCTTAACCTTGAGTGAGGGGCGCAAGTTGGATTGAAAGCGACATTTGAAAGCAGCTAATCACAATTTAGCTTCAAGCGCTGACACCAAGTGCAGTCAATCCGCGGTCAACCTGGGGTCAACCTGCAGCGGCCTACCTTGAAGATGCGGCGGTACTGGTCCACGAAGGTCACGTACTGTCGCGGTGTGCCGCCCGCCGCGCGCTGTATCCACGCCATCTGCCAGGGGCTAACACTCGTCCACTTCTCAGTTCAACGTAAGCACCGTTCTCGGTATACGTTGGAAAGTTTGAGTGACAAAATCGGTTCAGGTTGAGCTGAGACGTGGACGAGTGGAAGCCCCTGCCATCTGCTCGACGATGTGGTCGTCGTCGTCCTCCTCGCTCATGCCGAACACCTCCTCCAGCAGCATGCGGGGCACCGCGCGCATGCCGTCCTCGCAGGAGGGTCATTGACAACAAGCACTCGAACCGGGATCGAGTATGACTCACATTCAGTGTGAATGCTCATAAAAACGCTGGCGGAGGAGGATGAGATTCAACGTCGGTGGAGGACATGATCTCAATAGGAACCGAGTGAGCTCAGCTGTATAAGCATTCACAGTGAAGGTAAGGCATGCACAATGATCAGGGTTCTAGTGCTTGTTCTCAGCAACCCCCCTGCCTCGCTCCACGTGTCCATCCAGTGCAGGCTGCAGCGCGTGAAGAGCGCGGGGTTGGACTCGGTCCGGCTGGGCCACGCCGCGTCCGCCGGGTCCATGCTCAGCACGATGTGCAGCCCGGCGCGCACGCGGCTCGTGAAGAACTCGAACGGGTTCAGCATGGTCCCCACCGCCAGGGTCTTACACTTGTCCACATTTCAGCTTAACGTCAGCGCTTTCTGTGGGATACCTCGTCTGGTCTCACGGAGCTTCAGTGACAAATGCGGCTCAGGGAAGCAGGGGCTTACACTCGTCCGCTTTTCAGCTCAAGGTAAGCACTTTTGTGAGGTGCGGTAGGCGGTTTCAGTGACAAAAAGGGATCAGGTTGAGCTGACAAGTGGATGAGTGTGAGGAGCCCCTGCCCACGGCCAGCATCTGCTCACGCAGCGGCGCCAGCACGGTGTCCAGCTCCTGATTCGTGAACAGCCCCGGCACCTCGCCGCAGGGACTGACGGATGGTGCTCGTCACGTCATCAAATGCATTGTGAACCCTCGTTTATTAAGTTAAATGGCATCCTATGACGTGGCGAGCACTGTTCATTAGTCCCTACCTCGCCGCCGGACAGCAGCGAGCTGACGGTCTCCAGGATAGCGGGCGTCACCAGCTGGTGGTCCTCGATGAACATCAGCGTCTCCTTGTAGGAGGGTCATTCAGAACAGGTGCCTGAACCGAGGTCGGAGCATGACTTACCTTCAGGGTCAATGACCATACAGACGCGCGGGGGAGGAGGAGGAGGACGAGGAGGAGGAGGAAGAGGAGGAAGAGGAGGAGGAGGAGGAGGAGGAGGAGGAGGAGAAGAGTCAATGCCGATCGAGTGCTTGTTCTCAATAAACCCCCTGCCTTGTTCTCCACGCCCACCTCGACCAGCACGCGCTTGAGGTCCATCTTGAACGCGCGCTCGTCGTACGACAGCGTCATCTTGGGGCTGAAGAACTCCATGCGGTGCATGTACGCCACCAGCCAGGGGCTTCGACTCATCCACAATTCCGGCTCACCTTAAGCCCTATTTAGGGATACGCTCAGCGATTTCAGGGTTTGCGTGACAAAAACGGCTAAGGTTGAGATGAGAAGTGGATGAGCCCACAATTTCAGCTCACCTGAAGCACTCTTGAGGTATGCGCTCGTTGATTTATGGGTATCCGTGACAAAACCGGCTCAAGGTCAGCGAAGAAGTGGACGAGTGGAAGGCCCTGCCACCAGCGTGGCGGTGGAGCGGCGCCCCACACCGGAGCGCCCCGCCAGCAGCAGGTGGCCCCCGGGCTGGCTGAGCACGCGGTTGAAGCGCGCCACGCGCTCGAGCACCTCGGGGAACAGCAGGATGTTCAGCTCCTTCACCTCGCGCTCGTACGACACCAGCTTGCCGCGCACGTGCTCCTCGCATCAGGGTCATTCAAAACAAGCACTCAAACCGAGATCAGAGCATGATCTACATTCCCTACAAATTGAATGCTTATACAGATGCGTGAGGACTGAGGAGGACGATAATCACATTAAACGTCGGTTGAGTGCTTCTTCTCTGTAAGCATCCTGCCTCGAACGCCTCCGCCGGCATGGCCGCCATCTGCTCCGCGACGCCGAACGTCAGGGTCTTACACTCGTCCGCTTTTTAAGATCACCGTAAGCACTTTTTGTAGGCTGCGCTGGGTGGCGTCAGTCACGATGGGTGGCTTCAGCGTGGGTGACAAAAACGGCTCAGGTTGGGGCTGAAAAGTGGACGAGTGTATGCCCCTGCCGAAGGTGTCCGTGCGCTCGTCGGCGGGGACCGCCCACGTGGTGAACACGCGGCCGCCCGCCCCCTGCCCGTCCACGCGCCAGTGCGAGCGGAACACGTTGGACAGCAGCGAGTCGAAGCGGTTCGCCGCCTCCACGCCGATGTGTAGAGGCGCAACTTGAAATTGAAGGCAACACTTGAAAGCAGTTTACCGTACTCTAGTTTCAAGCGCTGGAGCCAGGCGGTTTCAACACGGGTTTCAGCTCGCACCACCCTACCGATGAGGCGGTCGCGGAAGGTGCGCTGCGCCTCGTAGGACAGCGCCTCCACCAGGTAGCAGGGGCGCAAGTTGAAATTGCAAGCAAAGCTTGAAAGCGGTCCATCAGAATTTAGCTTCAATCACTTACATTAAGCGCGGTCAAAGCGGGGTCAAAAGGGGGTCAAAAGGGGGTCAATCTGGAGTCGACTTGCACCGGCCTACCAGGTCCACGGCCTGCAGGTCGTAGCGGTGCAGCGCCTGGATCCACTCCGTGACCGTGCGCGGCGTGAACTTGTAGTGCCGGTGGTCGTCCGCGCTGAACGCGTGCGTCACCTGCTCGTACACGTCCAGCACGGTGTCCGCCAGCTTGCGCCGCTGCGAGTCGCTCGCGTACTCGGTGCCCGCCGCGAACTCGCCGAACATCAGGGGCTTAAACTCGTCCATTTTTCAGCTCAACGTAAGCACAGATGGAGGGGTGTATAGGGTGCTTTCAGTGACAAAACCGGCGCAGGGTGATGGGAGAAGTGAACGAGTGGAAGACCCAAAACGGCTCAAGTTGAGGTGAGAAGTAGACGAGTGGAAGCCCAAATGCGGCTGAGGTTGTGCTGAAAAGTGGACGAGCGTAAGACCCTGCCGAACATGACGGCGTACACCTCCGACATCTCTTCGCGCGGCACGTAGGGCATGTACGCCAGGCGCGCGATGGCCGTGAAGCGGGTCGTGATGGGGTGCCGCCCGACCGTGGTGGTCGGATTCATGCTGCACACGATCTGGATGTTCACCAGACCGATGAACTCCTGGTTGTGGTCGTAGAAGCCCTGGCAGCAGGATCATTGAGAACAAGCACTCGACCGAGGTCGTATCATGCCCCACAAGTACCCTTAGGTTGAATGCTGACACAGATGTGCGGAGCATGGAGGAGGAAGACGATGAGGAGGAGGAGGAAAAGCAGACTGAAGAGGAGGAGGAAGAGTAGTAGGAGGAGGAGGAGGAAGAGGAGGCGGCGGAGGACAAGGAGGAGGACAAGGCGATTCGGGTCGAGCGCTTGTTCTCAACAACCGCCCCACCTGGTAGGTGAGCAGCTGCTGCAGGAAGGCGATGAGCTGGATGGTGTCGTACTTGTCGGGCTTGGGCAGGTTGATGTCCTTGAGGTACAGCACCAGGCGCTCGGCGTCGCGCGGCCGCAACACGCGGTGCATCACGCCGCCCGTCAAGCAGGGTCATTCAGAACAATCACTCGACCCAGATCGGAGCATGACTTACCTTGAGTGTAGTGCTCATACATACGCGCGGAGTATACTGAGGTGGAGGAGGCGATTCAACGTCGGTCGAGTGCTTGTTCTCCATAGTAACCCTGCCGTGCTCTGCGGCGCGCCGCAGCACTGCGCCAGCTTCTGGATGACGGCCGCCGCGTTGGTCTGCGCGGAGCACGCCACGGTGGCCACCGTGGTGGACCGCAGCCGCGCGAAGCAGTCCTCCAATACCATGCTCTTGCCGCACCCCTCTGGCCCCACCAACACAAACGCCTGCCCAGACTCCAGCCTTCAGGGTCTTACGCTTCTCCACTTTTCAGCTCAACGTAGGCACCTCTTGTGGGATACGTCGTGTAATGTCCCGAAGTTTCAGTGATGGGAACGGCTTAGGTTGAGGTGAGAAGTGGGCGAGTGGAGGCCCTGCCAGCCACGGCATGACCAACGACTGCGCCAGCGCCACGGCGTCCACCACGACGAGGCCGCGCCAGGGTGTAGCGGCGCAAGTTAAAATTGAAAGCAAAGTTTTGAAGCGGTTCATCATATTGAAGCTTAGCTACAAGCGCAGAAATTAAGCTCAGCCAACCCAGGGTCAACCTGCACCGCCCTACCATGTGCCCTGCACAATGCCGGCGGCGGGCGCGCTGTCGCGGTCCACGGAGCCGGCGCTCACGTACAGCAGGTCCTTCTCGCCCATCAGCCGCTGCATCTCATCCACGAAGTCCTCGCGCGCCAGCGGCTCCATGTTGGACCCGAAGCCGAGCGCCACCCCGCGCGCGAACTCGTACTTGCTGTCCACGCCCGTCAGGTGGCTCAGCGCGTTCTTTATGCACCCCACCTTGGTGCAGGGTCATGGAGAACAATGAATCGACCGACAATGAATGCACGAAAACCACAATCGGGCTGAGGGGCACACTCGTACGATGTGATTGACACCACAGAGCGAGTTTGTGTCCATGTGAGAATCCAACCTAAAGGTAAGTTGTGCTCCGTTCAGAGTTATAGTCAAACCCAATAAGCCCCCTACCTTGGTGGTGCGCGTGGCGGCGGCGAGCCCCATGGCGCGGTCGAGCGCCTTGAAGAAGTGGTCGTTGCACCACCCCTCGAGGCGGACGCGCAGGTCCTCCGGCTGCTTGGCCACCCAACCCTTGACGATCAGGGTGGGGTCCACCGCCTCCTCCGACAGGAAGATCATGGCCGTGCGGCTCACCGTCGCCGGGGAGGCGAACTGCAGTGAGTCGCACTCGAAGATGAAGTTCACGTTGGAGCCCAACCGCAGGGTCATTGCGAACAAGCAATCGACCGAGATCAGAGCATGAATTACCTTCAGAGTTACTGCGCATACAGACGCACGGAGGAGGAAGAGGAGGAAGAGGAGGAGGAGGAGGAGGAGGAGGAGGAGGAGGAGGAGGAGGAGGAGGAGGAGGAGGAGGAGGAGGAGGAGGAGGAGGAGGAGGAGGAGGAGAAGAATATACACGACGGTTGAGTGCTTGGTCTCAATACCCCCCCTGCCGAACTGGATGCGCTCGCCGGAGGGCAAGGTGAGGAGGCGGTTGTCGTCCAGCACGGAGTTCAGGCTCTCGATCCACTCGGGGTCCACGTCGCCGTCGCAGATGATCCAGCTGTCAGGGCCCCCAATCCTTCCGTTTCCAGCTTAACTTCAGCACATCTCAGTGGTGTCAGGTTGTCTCAGGTAAGAAACCGGCTCAAGCTGAGCTGAACAAGGGACGATTGGAAAAGCCCTGCCAGCTGTGCTGCTCCTGGGACTCCTTGACCACCTGCCGCGCCGACATGGTCAGCACGCCGTCGAACAGGGACAGATGGACAGTGCTTGTCACGTCATCAAACGCATCATGAACTCTCGTTTCCTGGGTTGAATGCCATCCCATGACGTGCCGAGCACTATCCATTGCCACGTCATCAAACGCAATTTAAACCCTCGTTTCCTGACCTAAACTTTCACCCTCGTTTCCTGAGTCAAATGTCATCGTAGGACGTGGCGGTCACTGTCAATCAGTCCCTACCATCGAACCACTCGCGCGTGTCCATGTCCATGTGCCCCAGCAGCTGCTGGCGGTGGATGGCCTTGGGGTTCATGACGTGGCGCTTGACCGCCCGCCCCAGCTTCTTGTACGCCCCCTCCAGGCAGCAGGGTCATTGCCACTGAGCACCATACCGAGATCGGAGCAGGACTTACCTTCAGGTGAAATGCTCATGCTGAATCGCGGATGAGAGGGAGCAGGAGGAAGGGGAGGAGGAGGAGGAAGAGGCGGAGGATTCAACGTGGGTCGAGTGCTTGTTCTCAATACCCCCCCTGCCAGGATCTGCCACAGCGTGGACTTGCCGCTGCCCGAGGGCCCGACGATGACGATGCCGATGCGCTGCGTGCACGCGATGTGCAGCTGCAGCACCTTCTCCCAGGGACTGATGGATAGTGCTCGCCACGTCATAGGATGCCATTTAATTCAATAAACCAGGGTACTGATGGATATTGCTCGCCACGTCATAGGTTGCCATTCAACTCAAGTAACAGGGGTCAATTAGACGTGTAATGATGCGGCGAGCACGATCGATTAGTCCCTACCTTCTCCACCTGCGCCGCCACGTCCTCGTAGTGCTTGTCGGCCAGCACCTGGCGGATGGCGGCCTCCAGCTCGGGGTCGCTCACGTCGCTGACCTTGACGCCGGGGTACACGTCGTTGAGCAGGTCGGTGAAGCGCCGCACGTCGGCGAAGGTCAGCTTGGGCATGGTGGTGACGCGCACGGCGCGGATCACGATCTGGCTCTCGGTGTCGCGGTCCACGGCGGGGCCGGTGCCGGCGGCGGCGGCGGCGCGCGCCTCGCGCAGCAGCTTCCCGGCGATGCCCAGCACCGTCTTCAGCGCGCGCAGGTCCCAGTCGTAGGGTCATTGAGAACAAGCACTCGACCGAGATCGGACAAGCCCGCATGACTTACCTTCGGGGTCAATGCTCATACATATGCGCGGACTCGGTTCGTTGATTCAACAGCGGTCGAGTGCCTGATCTCAATATTGGTCGAGTGCTTGTTCTCAATGCCCCCCCTGCCCAGTCGTAGTGCTGCTGCCGCGACAGCAGCTGCTTGCTGAGCGAGAACAGGCTGACCAGCTTGGTGCCCAGCTCGCGCGCGGCGCCGAACCCCTCCGACAGCAGGATGACCTCGGCGATGAGCTCGAAGTTGGGCACCTTCATGCAGGGCCTTCCAATGGCCCCTTGTCCAGCTCAACTTGAGCCGGTTTCCTCCCTGATACCTTCTGAAATCACTGACAGGTGCTGGTGTTAAGCTGGAATGGGAACGATTGGAAGGCCCTGCCGTCATGGCCACCGCGCGGAACAGCTGCTTGAGGTTATCCGGGAGCTTGCTGCGCCCGCCGTACCCCTTGCCCGCGGGGTTCAGCGTGACGAAGATGGCGGCGTTCTGGTCCACGTCGATGTCGCGCCCCATGAAGTGCATGTTGGGTGCGCGGCTCTTGAGCGCGGCCAGGATGGAAGGTCATTGAGAACAACCACTCGACAGAGATCGGAGCGCGACTTACATTCAGGGAGAATGTGGCGGGAGGGTCATTGTGAACAAGCGCTCGACCGAGCTCGAAGCGCGACTCATCTTCATGATGAATGCTCATACATAAGTGCGGACTCATTCGTTGATTCAACGTTGGTCGAGTGTTTGTTCTGAAAAAGCTTGCCTGGATGGACTGGATCTGGCTGGACACCGCGGAGAGGACCTCCTCCTCCAGGCGGTTGAACTCGTCGAAGCAGCCCCACGCGCCGCACTTCATCAGCCTTGCAGGAGGGTTATTGAGAAAAAACACTCGACCGAGATCGGACATGCCCGCAAGACTTGCCTTCGGGTTGAACGCTCAGACAGACGCGCGGAGGAGGAGGAGGAGGAGGAGGAAAGGAGGAGGATGAGGAGGAGGACGAGGAGGAGGAGGAGGAGGAGGAGAAGGAGGGGATTCGCTGTCGGTCGAGTGCTTGATCTCAACACCCCCCTGCCCCGTGAAGATGCGGCCCATGGACTTGAAGTCGAACTCCTCGTCGCAGTTGAAAACCAGCACCTGTCGCCCCATGGCCTGCCCCAGCGCCTTCACCGACTCCGTCTTGCCGGTCCCCGCGGGGCCGTACGGGTTGCCGCCGTACCCCAGTTTGTAGGGGCGCAATATGCGATTGAGAGCAAAGTTTGAATGTGGCTCATCACATTTTAGCTTCCGTCGCTGAATCCAGGCGCGGGCAATCCGGGATGAACCTGGGGTGAACCTGGGGTGAACCTGGGGTGAACCTGGGGTGAACCTGGGGTGAACCTGGGATGATCCTGGGGTAAAACTTGGGTCAAACCG
>Ga0307489_10002438_pt1 | contig 12442 bp, 12 predicted proteins | sample SB12metaG_FD_202247 | JGI IMG/M metagenome (GOLD analysis project Ga0307489, IMG submission 202247) | Sea-ice brine microbial communities from Beaufort Sea near Barrow, Alaska, United States - SB 1.2 | ecosystem: Environmental > Aquatic > Marine > Coastal | place: USA: Alaska | collected...
TCTTCCCAGTTGCCCGCGTGGCTGTGTACCCATCGCGTGTGGAATGAGGCGCCCGGTCTCGCTTGGAGCTTCCTTTTTAGTTCCGCGATTTTCAGCCACTCGCGACGGTCCGCCTGCACAACCCAGTTTTTTTCCGTGAAGCTGTCAACTTTCGCGTAGGTATCCAGTACTCCCTTGCAGTCGATTTGCTGGGTGTGCTTGTGGGCGACGGGGTCGTCCACTTGCATCTGTAGCTGTGCCAGCAGTCCGGCCGCCTCGCCTGTAGAGCTTTGGTTGGCTTCGTTCCCGTACACCCCCCCGTTCCGGAGCGCTCCTCGTTTCACAGACCGGGTCAATCCTCGAGAGCCCACTGCCCACCTCACCGCGCTAAACCACGTGAGAGCGCAGCGGTCCCCCTTTGCCGGGTAGCAGGAACCGTCTGATGCCCCGTATGACGTGAATTCCTCAGACGGATCCGTTGGGCCTGGATCTTCTTCGTTGTTATCGTCGGACGAGAAGCCTTCGTCCACGTCCCTCTCCTCTTTCCGTGCGTCCCGAATCGCGTCACATTGATGCTCCATTTTGAGTACATACCCATCGGTGTGCTCCCCGACACTCTAGGCGTGCCCCTCTACCCACGCCCAGTGCTCTTGCGAAGCCCTCAACGGATCCCCCGGTCTCTTCACGTAACTCCTTCCATAATTTCCATGGCAAGTCACCTTCCACAGCTCAATACTGACGGGGCCCCACTCTCCATTTTCTTCAATGTGCCCGGCATGGTCGGTCCCTTGGAGGATACCTGTGACTCGTCCAATTTCGTCGGCCCCGGCCGTCATCACGGCAAAGTCACCTACTCGTAGTGGCAGGGACGGCACCCTCCACCGCTGGTCCAGGACGTGTCCTGTTTCCCCGCATAGCGCGCGGCGCACTCTTTCATACCATCGCGCTTCCCCGGCGCACGCCTGGATCACCCCATCCACCTGAAGGCGTTTCCATTGGCTGAGGCACGCACCATCTCTAGTTGCGATTTGTCCCATTCTATATATGCCGAGCTTCCCCAACTCGGGGACCACGTCATAGTGCATATCTTCAGGTAGTGCCCGCCAGAGGGTCGCCCCCGCTCTTTCGCCGCCCCCGTGTTCTAGTCCCATGTCCAACTGACCGAGTCTCGTGTCCACCAGTCCAGCTCTGCGCCCCTTGAAGAGCTTCGGTACTCTGCTTCCATCCCACGGCGTGGCTATGTCTGGCTTCCATCTGTATCTTTTCGCTTCCCCGTACTCAAGACGCATGATGTGGGCCACGTCGTGGGCGAGTCCTGCCGTCCTTGCTCGTCGCTGCGCATCCTCTGCCTGGCCCCTCACTACCTCTGCTCTCTCCAACCTCGCCGTCGCTTCGTCTTCCGATTCGCCTTCGACAGTTTCCCTGAGTGAGGTCTCGCGTGCCTCATGCATTGCGTTCTTGTCTTCCCAATATGTTCTGGCCGTGGGCTTCTGGAGCGCGCGTTGCAGGCGCTCAAACATGTCGCCGTCCAGTCTCCTCCTCAGGCTTTCTAATCCTACTCCTAATTCCGAGTACAGGTACGCATTGCTGGTCCCGTTCACCAGGCCCACGGCGTTTTTCAATACCGTCCGGATTTTTACCTCCAGAGCGCTAACTAGTGTTCCTTTATGTGTTAACGGCGAGTCCCGGAGGGGGAACTCTAGTTTCGGTATCAGGCACGTGTTGATCAAGAATTTCGCTTTTTCTCGTCCCAGCGTTTGGCCTCTTAAATCGTTCGCAATTCTTTTGACATGATCCATGAGTATTTTCTCCTGGGCCTTGTTAGTTTCGGAGACTGCCCTTTGAACCCCGAGCGTACGAACCGCCTCGTCCCACTCTCGTGGTTTAAGCATTCCTGGCCCCGGCTCGTTCGAGGGCGTGAAGTGTCCGACGCACCCTCCTTCCCATACACCGTCCAGTGTCGGGGACCGAGTGGGTACCACTCCCTCAGACGCGTCGGTGGTGAGGTAAGCACTCTTTTTCCCGTTCAGTTTCATACCCGTCGCCCGGCTCCATTCTGAGATGATGCCGAGGTTGTGTTGGAGGTCCTCAAACGTCTCCCCATACACGACCATATAGTCGCAAAAATGCAGGGATACCACCGTCATTTGTCTCATTTCGCCGCCCCACTTCACCCACATTTTCTTCCCCCTGCCGTATTTGCTGAGCCACCTAACCAGTGGGTCCTGGGATACCACGATTTTTTTCGGGGACAATACCTCGCCTTGTGCCATGCCAGGGAAGGTTAAACGTCGCGTGAGGCCGACTTCAGTGACCACCCTCCTTCCCCCTTCCACGTCGTCCAAACTGACCACCAACTCGATGAAATCAGGTGGGAGCTTATGAGTGAACATCGCCGCCCTCGTCAACCACCGGGGGACCGAATCGTACGCCTTCGAGCAGTCCAAGTACGCGGCATGAAGGTGGCCCAAGCCGTCTTCCTTATCTTGGTGTGCGCGGCACCACTGCCCTGTCTCTTTCTGGGTTTTCCACTCCGTTGAAGTCACCCGTGACAATAACCCTCGCTTGGTCTCTCCCGCGTTCCCGCCGGCGACATCTATAGTCAGTTGCCTGTTGTGACACCCAAGTCATCAGCTCACCAGCTTCTACTCTCCGGGCATCGTTTTTTTCCGGGTTTGATACGCCATAGACTCCAATAACGAGAAAGCACCTCCCGGCGTCAGACGACGGCCTGTAAGTAAATTTGAAGGCCGTTCCATTTCCATCTTTGTGTAGTGTAGCAGCATCTTGCAGCCCGGACCTCGCTATGAGGTTGGCAATCCGAGTGTCCCCTGAACGGTACACCCGGGGCCTAGATTTCCCAGCTGCGAGCGGTGCCTCTTCCCTTTTTGTCCTTCTCAGTTTTGTTGCATCTGATTCCACCTGCTTCACGCCAGACCACCATCACACCAGATGCTTGTTGGTGATCCTCCAGTGTCTCCACGCTCCTCCAGGTGGTAGGGTGATTCCGTTGGGTACTCCCGTGACGGGTTTCACTGTCACACTCCATCCTGCCAGCGCTGGCCATCCGCGTCCACGGTGATGGGCATGAGTCGCTTGTGTCTTTGTGTTCCAGGCTATGTGTGCCTCCGTCGCCGAGACTGGGACTACTCGTAGCCCGACCGGTTGCGGACCCGCGGCGTTTTTTAGCTCCCCATTTCTTCCTCCGCCTTGAATCCAGTCACCCACTCCCGATCCTTGAATTTGCTGTTGCACCCCAGGGGTTTTTGCTCGTAATATCCACGCTCTCGTCCGCTGGGCGTCTACCGGTGATCCGTGGGCGTCGAGCAGGCGGGTGCGCCACCCATCTTTTGCGAGCGACGTGGTTTCCCCGGCGCCTTTGAACCTAATTCGGCCTTCCTGTTTTTTCTGGGGCATCGGGGGTTCAGGTTTTGCGAATCCCCCTGTAAATTCAGTCCATGGTGAGTCCGTGTGTCGATGCGGGGAACCTGACCTCCCTGTCCATGCCCCCACTGTCTACCACCATGTCTTGTAGTCCCCCACCCCTAACGTATAACCTGTCCAGTCGACTGTTCCTCCTCGGCGGTCGCCATTTTTTCCGTCCCTGCAACTAACTAGGCACCCAGAAGTCGGCACCCAACGCCCAACAGAAGGCGAAGAGACGAATAGGGGGGTTAGGATAGCGGACGTACAACGTGACCTCCAGAATACGGCGGCGGCACCCGCAGAAGTGAGCCTCGACAGAGACGGGAAGGGACACGAAAAGCGGTTTACACGGTGGCGCGTGCTTGCGTCGGACGATGGTGATTGGATCCGTACCTTCGGATCTCCAGTAGATGACGGCGGAAACAAGATGGAGTGGGCAGCAGGATGGGTTAGATACGATGCGGAGGTGGCGGCGGCACGGACTGAGGAGGTGCGATGGAAACAAGGTGACATAGGGAACATGGCGGAGGTTCTGCAGAACGCGGGGGACATAGCGATGGGTCGAACGGGGGGAGGAGGGGATGGCCCCCGACCAGTTCCTCGAGACAAGATTTTGAGTGAGCTGCTGAAATTCAAAGCTGCCCTCGCCGCTGTGATGGACCCACACACAGAAACAAAGGCGGCACAGACCCGCATACGAAAACTGACGGGAGCAACACAGGCACTTCTTCAAGAAATCCAGTCAGGCGGCGCCCACCCAGACGGCGATGACAGGCACAGAGCGGAAGAATGGCATAAAAAGGTACACAAGGAAATCGGGCTGAGACACAAAGCCGGCAGGAAAGTGGAAATCGCTGCGTTCAAGCGCCGGCAACAGCACCTGTTCGAAAATTGCATTGGCAAATTTATACAGGGCATCACAGGCCACAAGAAGGCAGGCCCGGGGGGTGCTGCGGTAGCCCGGAATGCGGAAGGAGGAAGACCACCTGATGAAGAAGTGCTGAACATTTCAGGGGACGAATACGCGGGATGGTGCCCGGGAAGGGTCCTGAGAGCACCAATCGAACTGGACTGGTACCAGGAGGTTCTGGGCGAACAATCATGGGCCGATGGCTCAATATATGCTCACCTCATGAATACCATAACGGCAGAGGAGGTGGACACGCAACTGAAAGCCTCGGGGAGCACAGCCCCAGGACCGAGCGGATTGACCACAGAGGCGTGGAGGCGGGCGGGAGTCACGCCAGAACTCACGACGGCGTTTAATGATATAATCACCCGACGTGAATGGCCCGAGGGGATGTTGGACGGTATCATCTTTCCAATAACAAAGAAGCTAGGACTATGCACGGCGGATAACGCCCGGCCAATAGCACTTCTCGAAACGGTGCTAAAGGTCTTCACCCGCATCCTGGGGAAAAGATGGACAGCAATACTCCAACGTCACCCGGTATTAGAACGGAACCAGATGGCGTTTGTCCCCGGGGTGGACATCATGGAGAACATCGAAGTGGATAGCTTCTTGGTCAGCGTTGGAATTTGCATACAACGATAGCGTGCACCCCTTAACTGGCTTTACGCCGTTCCAGCTCAACACAGGGCGTGATCCGAATACCCCGAAGCAGTTCCTGCTCAAGGGTATCATCGACACACCAGCCCTGTATCACGAGCAACACGAGCTCATTGATCCTTCCGTATATAAATATACGGCTCAGCTTAACGGCGATAAGAAACAGCTCGCGAAGAAATCGTACGTTTTGCATCAACGGCTGATATGAGGGGACAATCCCCATTGAATATGCGCCCGACGATGCTTGCATGGTGGAGAGCCCGCTAACCACGCACAGTCCAGGCATGTCGACGCTCGACAGGCGGTACGATGGACCGTACAAGGTTGTCCGAAAAGAGGGCATTTCGAGATATGAGATCGATTTCGAGAACCTTTTGACACGTAAAATCGATTTTCCAGCAAGGTATCAAATATTGAACCAGGATAAGATGATACCTTACGTCAACCGCGACACTGGCGAGCAACGAGTAGACACTGAAACGCTTCAAGAGGGGAAGGAAATGCGCGCGAACGACGGCGACGAGCCTGACCCGCTGCCACCTCCTGACAACTGGGGCGCAGATCCAGCGCAGTGCGATAATACGCAGCAAGCAGCTGGCAGAGTGTGTGACACTCAAAAGTCCATCACCAATGCAACTGAAGTCACAAGAGTGACCGATTACAGAGAAACACAGATTTCAGAGAAACACAGGTTTCAGAGAAACACAGGTTTCAGAGAAACACAGGTTTCAGAGAAACACAGGTTTCAACCGAGTTACGCGATTACCAGCACGGAGATGTAACAACGCGACAAATAAGACAGGCAGAGCTGGGATTCCAGCGTCCAAAGTCAAATACAATCAGACGGGCTTAGGTTTCAATGTTGCAGTCAATCAAGCACCACGACTATGGCTTAATACATGCATACCTGCAGGATAACCATCCTGAGTTTCAAGAAGGCGAGTCATCACTGTTCAAACACGGAATCGTCTAACGGCACACCGTTGGTGCGTGTGCGTACATCGTATCTAGCGAACCAGCAGATGACGTCAGACCGCATGTCATCGCGTTCGAAGATGATGACTTTGTTGACAACTCAGCAGCCATGGCACAGCAGCTGATAGACAAGAAGCAGGTGGACACGGATGTGCAAGAGTTTCACCACATGCACGTCTCCAGACGCGGAAAGCGAGTTCATCGCGTCTTGGTGCTGTGCTCTGGTACCGGTCATGACGCCAAAGAAATTAAGCAGCTGTATCCATCAGCCAAGATTGATACGATGGATATTAACGCCAAGCATGAACCGACAACGCATCAAGACATCTTAACTTGGGCATACCGTTGGTATCCACGTGGTCATTATGACATCATATGCGCGTCACCGCAGTGCACGGCGTTTTCAAAGGCTAATCCCTTCCTGAACGGGAGCGCAGTTTTTCACGCAACGCGTATGGTCGCAACATGTTTTGAAGTCATCAACTACTTTCAACCATATGTGTGGATTTTGGAAATCCAGTGAACACGTTACAAGACATGACTTTCATGCGCGCGTATGACGAATACAGCACGGGGGTTATTGAGAATAACTACTCGACGGCCAGATCGACCTTCGCGAGACTGTGGGTAAATGCTCATACGGACGAACGGACTCGATTCGTGATCGCCGACCGACCGCAGACCATCGTCTGGGCATTTAGTCTCAGCTCGCGAACGTCGATCTGGCGGTTTTTGGCGATCTGGCCGTCGGTCGAGTAGTTATTCTCAATAACCCCCCTGTACAGGCAGACAACCGCTTACTGCCGGTACGGCACGTCATTCCGCAAGCAAACCAATGTCTGGAGTAATATTGACGTGATTCTGCCCAAATACACTGGTGAGACCCTGTGCTCGTTCAAGAAAGCTTGGGGTTTTCATAAAGAAACTTCACAGTTGGGCTCCAGCAAGTTACAAGATGGCATTGTTGTCAGCGGCACTCCACCTGCGAAAGCGCAGCAGATGCCGTTTGAGCTGCTCAAGTTTCTGTTCAAGCACGTGTACGCGCTGTTTTGACCGAACAACCCAATAAGAGGGGGAGGAAATGTAAGACTTAGGATTCTGCCCGACCGAAATTCAACGCGCGCACATTGAATCAGGAACAGGAATCCCTTTTATACAACAGGAACCCATCCCGCCCTAAGCCTGCGCGCTACGCGCGCACCCGCGCTCCGCGCGTTTCTTGGTGGACTGTATATTATTGTAACACAACTGGTATCACCTGTTCTAGTAAACCATGCCGTAACGCGTCCCGCAATGCACGAGGGCAGAGCGGCGTTCTTTCGGTACGCGAGCAGCGTGTCGCGGATTCCTGTTGTATAAAAGGGGTTCCTGTTCCTGGATAATAGTTTACTCAAATTCAACTTGGCATCGTCGATCTGGCTACGGTCCTGCCGACCGGAACCCACTGCGAACAACCCGGTCGGCGCGTCTGAAACTCCGAAATCCGGTCGGCAATGTTGAAAACATGTTTGCCGACAACGCCAGAGGGTCCGGAAACGCGCCCTGGATGGCGCTTCCGACGATATGATATGCGCCGGGTAACTGAAGGTGAGAGAGCACCACAGGTCTATCAGGGACTCGCTGCGACAGTCTCTGGGGCGACATGACTTTCGCGGGCGCCTGAGGACCACCTAATCTAGGCGATGGTGTATCCGGTCGGCAGGACCGTAGCCAGATCGACGATTTTAGGAGGGGCCAAGTTGAATTTCGGTCGGGCAGAATCCTCGTCTGTTAGACTCAGTGTCGGATCTGGTATCGATGGTGTGATATCGAAGTGCGTTCGACAAATCAGAACTGTCCATTTCGAGGATCCCACCGACCGCCTCGCCGAAAGCCCGACCGGGTCGCGATCCTTCAGTAAATAGACCATCCATTTCGAGGATCTCAGCGTGACCGGTTACGCCGACACTGAGTTTAAGTCTTCGCAGTAATCATTAAACCCAGTCTCCGCGTGACGCGTCACGCTGAAGAACCTCATATGATTGTCGAGAGAAATATCTACTGAGATTTGATTGGCTGGATTTTCTTGCAGTTTATCGCCAATCCTGAACGTAAACGTGTATGGTCCATGATTGGTCAATGGGCAGTGCATCGTTTGGCCACGTTCCTGATTGGTCGTGAGGCTGTATTCGGGGGGTTCAGGGGGTAGTCAAACCGGAGACTGGGTTTAAGTGATTTAAAGCTAGGTAGCGTGAAACAACCAAGTATTTACGGAGAGTTTTGATGTATCTAAAAGGGGGAGTTCTCACAGTAGCACAGTCACACTGTTTACACACACAAACATAGTTTACACTACTAGGCTTTGCGTTACACTGAGGTTCAAAAGTTCACACAACGAATACGCTGACACACTCTTTGCTGGCGCAGTGCAGCCTGGTGCAGCGTTCTTTGTATGGCGTGTCCGGGAATTATGTACCCGTCACATCGATACACAGCTATTCGTAGCCCAGAAACATGGCATCTGGTTGGGGAAACCCGCGCGCATGGCGTCGACGTTGGTGAAGATGCCGCGAGGGCCCCTTCTCCAGAATGACGTGTGCTTTTTATCTTTTCCTGAGTTACAGACCTTGGATCCGGCAGGACTCGAGATCGAGCTGATAGACACCTCACACGACGAGAATCCGCTACCCGCTCGCGGGTTGACTGTAATGCCGGATATCAGTTTTGCAAACGGTGATGTGTGACCGCTAAGAGGCTAACTAACCCGAGAACCCACCCAGAGTTCGAAACCACTCGTTGCGCGCGCTCCGGTACTTTTGTTTTGTCCCATAGCGCGCAGCCGCCCCTCGGAGCGGGTACAGGGACGCGCGCGCGTGTCGTAGTCCTCCACAAGTGCGCGACACGCCTGGCGACGGCCGCAATTGATTCGCTTGGACCTGTCCCACCGACCAAGATTGCGAAATCCATCGTTATCCCGCGCCGTGCAGACTCATTCCAGTGTCATTCCAGCAGTAACTCGTCGAGACAAGGCCGTGTGCACAAAAAAAGCACATTCGGACCAGTACTCGTATACATTATTAAACCTAGATTTCTGGCGACGCCTTGCCCCACTAAAAAGTTGGGGGGAGAAACACAAATGCATGGGAAAGCGTGCGTAGCAGCGCCGCCACAACGAGCGCGCCGCCGCCGCTGGGTGGCACACTCTCAGAAACCCCCTCATAGGCGCCGTACACCTCGTCGCGTCCCGAGACGCGGACTCCTGAACGCGCAACCACCGCGTCCCTCTCTGGGTGGGTCCTCCGGTTAGTCAGCCTCGTATCAAAATCCGACTCTTTTAACATCCGCTATCAAAATCCGATTCTTTTGATATTTTCCGTTCTCAAAATCCCAAAAGCGCCCCTCACGCGCTCTAAGGCCTCCAACATTTCACCTGCGCACGTATTTGGACGAACTGTTTTCCGTTGTGCGCTCGTTGTGAGCAATTTTGTCTATAGCATCGCGAGGCAACGATGGAGCTAGCCGGACAGCCTTCGCAGTCAGCACGAATATGACTAAAATAAACTCCACCAAAATGTTCACTAGCTAGTACTACCCCTTTTGCACATGCTATACTCGCGAGTATGAGCAAGGTGCTAGACGATACCACTTCGCCAAGCACACTGTCGAGTCCCGATGTTGCTGGCTGCAATCTTCCGTTCAAAGGACCACAGATTTGACCCTAAGCACAGAGCACGCGGTCTCCACTGCCTTACGCAACCCTTCTAGTTTCACCGGCAGAAAGTCTAGCACTCGTGATGCGGATACTGGACGCACTCCTGTGACATCGGCTTCGCCGCCGACTGTTCGACACATTAGCTCGCATGTTGCAACAGGAATTATGCTTCCAGCCCCAGTCTCCCACCCGAAAAGTTCTATATGCCCTGGCATCCCCCTCTGCTGCCCCGGCCCTAATCCAACCCCAGCAGCGAGTATACCCGTGTTTGCAACTGCAAGGTGTGCGAGGCTTAGAAGCTCTTGACGCACATCCAGCGGCGCCGTGGCTGATGCCAACTCCTCGAGTGCAGACGCAAACATCTCAATTGCGTCCCACTCCAGTGCACTTTCGCCATGGGTCGAGTGTTTGAAACATAAGTGAGGCGGCAATCCAAGTTTCACAGTTGTAGCTTTTGCTGTAGCTTCTTCTTTGATCACAGCTCTGGCTCTGGCGCGCACACAGCCTGCCAATAAAGTCTCCGTGCATCCTCCGCCTGGTACGACCTCAGGCGTGTGGATGGCTGAAGTCAGCACCCATGTTTAGGGACAGAACTTTGAACAGCACCGTGTTTTGGCAGCACAACAAATCGACAAGATCATTTCCGTCTGTGCTATTATCGCGGGGTGGTTTTGAGAGCTAGACAGTGTTATATCGTGCAAAGAATGGGTTCCCATTTTGTGCACGCGAAGTCTGGAAAAGGCGAGAGAAATATCCAATTTTGGAGTGTCTGGATGTGATATGCAGTTAACATCTTTTGAGCCCAAACACAGCTAGCGCACGATTACTTGTAGGTCCGTGCCAGCCGTACCTTGGTTGCGGCCAGAACCACCGCGCTTAGCTCCCTCATCTCTGGCACCGTCGGTGCGCACAGCACAAGGGTCGCAACAGGCTGTGCTGCGACGTCTTCTGACACCACCGTTTCTAAAACAAGACCATCCCCAGCCCACATTTCTTGGGGCGGCGGGCGGATCAGGGTAAAGCTCTGTCCTCCTAGATGGACCGAACTAATCGCTCCGCATACCCCCAATGCCTTCGCCCATTCACTAAAGGACACTCCCCCGTTGACGCTCTGTTCGGGCGTACGCCTGGATTTTGGCTCGTGATACCATGCTCCCAACGGTCGTGCCCCCGTCAAGCGCGCTACCGCATCCGCATGGCGCAAGGAGAGACGCTCCAAAGGGATCACCCCTGCTTTCACGAGTCGCTCCTGTAGGTGTCGATTGATGACACGCTGGCTGATGACAACGTTGACCCCGAGATTCTGGCATGCACTGATCATCATGGCGGAAAGGGCTCGCTCTTGCTCTGCCCTTGCAACCCAGCGCGTGTTGTCCATCTCCACTTCGTGACCCTGTAACCGCAAGCAGCTGCCTGCATTCCCAGACTCGCAGATTTCGAAAGGTGCTAGCACTTTGTTTGCACTAGTGTGATTCTGCATCACTACATCCAGCGGGGCTGCGAAGAGCAGCACCCGCCCACCAACAGCGTGTTCGAGCCGCTGCTCGTCCGAAGGACCCACAGGCATGGGGGTATCTATTAGCACCCCTTCGATACAACGAGACATGCCGTGTGGCGAGCCAATAACCTCGTGGATTCTGATGCCCGCACTGATGTCTGCTGCCGCGGAAACTTCAATCCCAAGGATGCATCGGTGCGTATTGCCCGCGCACGCGAGTGTGAAGGCCCGCATCACTTGGATTGCGATAGCGTCAACAGCAAAGGCGTTGGGCGCCGCTAGTTGTTTTGGTGCGAGGATAGCACGCACTAGAGCTAGCATTGATGGGAGGTGGCTAATGCGGAGCGGCATGCCAAGAGTTGGATAGATAGGGCTGTGTGGTGATGGCAGTCGGAGGTGCTCTACACACCACTCGAGGCAACGATGGAATGTAGAAGCTGTAAGGGTACGGGTCGCGGGCAGGAGCGGGCCGCGATGTAGCGTCCGCTTCATCAGACTGCACACGACGAACGTTGCGAAAATACTCCCGTCACCTTGATGTGCGTGTTGTGCGGCAGCGGCATTAGTGAGTACTAAGCGCCCGAGCGGATGATCGCCACCCAAGCCTTCAAGGAATCGCCCCCCAATGGCGCTCACAGTGCTCGCGCCAGAGCAATGATTTGCACGCAACACAGCGCAAGTACCGCAGGGGCCATACGATCCCGTGACCAGGGATCCCACTGTGCTGACAGGCATGGGGCCTCCGCTTTCTGGTCGCGAAACCCTGCCAAAACTTCAGTGGTCTTCCTGTCTTGTTTCTAACACGCGGCGCCGCAGTATTGGGCGAGCGTGCACCGCGGGCCAACATTCAAGTCCTTCAGTTGGCTCGATCAGGAGATGGGGAGGAACGCGGTCGCAGCCCGTATAGACCTATTCCGCTCGCGCTACTAGTATATGTGCCGAGGAAATCCTTGGTCTATGTATGACTCAAGAAAACATTTGCAGTCTACTCTGCGCGCTCGTCGCCAATACACCCATTTCGGTAAAGTTTTTCAGTTAATAGACCTTCGATTCGCCATATTTCGACCCACTCGGAAATGCTTGAGCGGGCCAAACCATAACCTGTTGCGCGCACGCAGTGGCAACAGGACAGGAAAACGGCACCCGCCGCGAGCATGACGGCGGCATGGAGGAGCACCACGGTGGCGACGGCCACACTTCGAGCGTGCCAGGGGCCTAATATCGGTTGTGGGTAGACGCCACTGCGGCGGATACGCCAGGTTCGGCGCGACGGCGTGTGCAGCGCGCATGGCGTTTCGAGAGT
>Ga0307489_10002439_pt1 | contig 12442 bp, 15 predicted proteins | sample SB12metaG_FD_202247 | JGI IMG/M metagenome (GOLD analysis project Ga0307489, IMG submission 202247) | Sea-ice brine microbial communities from Beaufort Sea near Barrow, Alaska, United States - SB 1.2 | ecosystem: Environmental > Aquatic > Marine > Coastal | place: USA: Alaska | collected...
GCCGCACCGCGCGCGTCGCTCAACTCCGCAACCATCTGGTCATTGGCGCTCTGAAGCGCCGCCGCCTCCGCCGCCGCCTCAGCCTTGGCCGCGGCGACCGCGCTGAGTAGTGTCTCCTTCTCGGCCTTCGCCTCCGTGTGCTTATGCGCCGCAGCGAACTTCGCGGCCGCCAGGCCCTTGGCGAGCCGCGCCGCCTCCGCGTTGGCCACGTCGTTGAGGTTGTGTAGCGCCGCCGCCTCCTCCGCCGCCGCGCCGCGCGCGTCGTTCAACTCCACAGTGATGTTGGCATTGGCGCTCTGCAGCGCGGTGACCTTGGCCGCGCCCTCCGCCGCCTCGCCGCGGGTGGACTTGAGCTGGCCCAGGATGTTGGCGTTGAGGCTCTGCAGCGCGGCGCTCGTCGCGTTGGCCGCCGTGGTCCGCTCCGTCTCCACCTGGAACGCGGCCTCGGAGTCCACCTTAGCGCTCTGCAGCGCCGCCACCTCCGCCGCCGCCGCGCCGATGGCCGCCTCCAGTTCCACGGCGATGTCGTTGTTGCGGCTCTGCAGCGCCGCCGCCTCCGCCGCCGCCGCGCCGCGCACCGTGTTCAGCTCCACCGCGATCTCCGCGTTGTAGCTGTGCAGCGCCGCCGCAGTGCCCCGGGCCAGAGCCTTCCCTAAGTGTTTTCATCCAGCTCAACTTTAGCCGCTTCTCTCAATCAAACCACCTGCAATAGCGTACATCAATCTACCATTTCACTTCGAAGTTGGGTAACTTGAGCTCAAATAAGAATATAGGGAATGCCCTGCCACGGGCTGCGACCAACTCGAACACCATCTCAGCGTTGACGCCGTGTAGCGCCTCTACTTCGGCCGCCGCCGCGCCGCGCACGTTGTCCAGCTCCTCCGCCATCTCCTCGTTCACGCTCCGCAGCACCGCCGCCTCCGCCGCCGCCACGCCGCGGGTCGCCTCCATCTGCCCTTGGAGCGCCGCCGCCTCCGCCGCCGCCGCGCCCACGGCCGCTTCCAGCTCCACAGCCTCTCCCTTGGCCGCGGCAACCTCGCTCAGAAGCGTCTCCTTCTCAGCTTTCGCCTCAGCAGAAGGACGAGTAAATGATGCTCGGTGAAGTGAGGCGACGTTAGGCGGAGTCTATTTGCGCATATTGAACACCTTACACTGTTCGATTCAATAGTGTACCTGACGACAGACTGAGCTCGGCTCGTCAGGCGGTGTGAGGAACACTATCCATTGGCAGACTGACTGACGCAGCCTCACCTCGGTGTGCTTGTGCGTCGCGGCGAACTTGGCGGCGGCCAGGCCCTTTGCGAGCCGCGCCGCCTCCGCGTTGGCCACGTCGTTGAGGTTGTGGAGCGCCGCCGCCTCCTCCGCCGCCGCGCCGCGAGCGTCGTTCAACTCCACGGTGATGTTGGCATTGGCGCTCTGCAGCGCCGCCACCTCCGCCGCCGCCGCGCCGATGGCCGCCTCCAGCTCCACGGCGATGTCGGCGTTGCGACTCTGAGCCGCGGCCGCCTCCGCCGCCGCCGCGCCGCGGGCGGTGTTCAGCTCCCCAGCGATTTCCGCGTTCAGATTGTTGAGCGACGCGACGGTGCTCCGAGCCGAGACCAGCTCCATGACGATCTCCGAGTTGACCTTCTTGAGCGACACGGCGTCGCCCTCCGCTCGCTGCGCCTCCGCCTGCGCCGCCGCCGTCAGGCTCTTCAGATCCGCGGTGTACGCCAACGCATGCGCCGCCTTCGCCTCCGCGATCGCCGCCCTCTTCGCCTTTTCTTAGAGAACAAGCAAATGTTGCCCGCCACGTCACCGATACGCATTTTGAGTCCTCGTCTCTCGTGTTGAGTGACATCCTATGCATGACGTGGCGAGTCGCATGATATGGCAAGCAATGTCTGGCAGGCCCTACGAACGCCGTGGCCGACGCCTGCGCCTCCTCCGCCGCCGCCTGCGCCGCGCGGAGCGTCTTAATGAGCTCGGTGTTCACGGTGCGCAGCTTGGTGTTCTCAGCCTTGGCCAGGTCCATCATCTCGGCGGCGGCGGCGGCGCGCGTCTCCTCGGCGGCGGCGGCGGCCGCGGCAGAGCTCTGCGCGCCGGCCAGCTCCGTGCTCAGCTCCTGGTGCAGCGCCTTCAGCTGGGCGTTTTCCTCCTGTCAAACGAGGTGGGAGGTGGGTGGATGTGAGTGGAGGTGAGTTGCGGTGTCCTCTCAGTTGAGGCGCTCAGTTTAGGATTTCTCAGCTTCAGTGATTTGCTACCATCTGTCGGGGTGCTCAGTTAGGGTGTGTTCCGAGGAGTCAGGAAAGTAAAAGGTTCATCGTCACATTAAGGTCCGATGGAACTTGTGCATAAGTTTTACTAGCATCATTCTCCACTTGAAAAGCGTCAAGTGCACGACAAAAACAAGGGTGGCACACCGGCCGGCCGATGTCAAGCGCGCCGCGGTGTGAGAAGTAGCGCCTTGCCGTGCTAAAGCTAGCTGACAGTGACTGACGTGGCGGAAGGGGCTGACGCGATTGGTTTGCTGCGACTGACGTGGCGGGAGGGGCTGACGTGATTGGCAGACGGGGACACAAGCCGGATAAGTAATCACCTGGGCGAGCGACACGAGCGTGGCGGCGGCATTGGTCTTGTCGTCAGCGGCAGCAGTGGCAGCGTCGGCGGCGGCGGTGACGGCGGAGGCGTCGCCCGTGGCCAGCCGCGCGGCGCGAAGCTCGTCGATGAAGCGGCGGTTGATCTCCCGCAGCTTGCCGTTCTGGTCGTTGGCCCGCTGCATCTGATCATCGATGGCGGTGGCTTTCAGGTTAGCGGCGTTAAGCTTGGCATCAGCGTTGTGCGTGGCCTGCTGCGCCGACCGCAGCTCGCCGGCGAAGGTGTCATTCATGTCCGACCGCCAGGGTCGGAACGCCAGTGTTGGCCCTCGTCAGCTTCAGCGTGTGTGATGTATCGGGCGGAAATTAAGCATCTTCGAGGTATTAGGCAATTTCAGTGTCTTCGAGGAATCAAGCACATCAAGCATCTTTGAGTCGATGTGGGCATAATTAGGCATTCAGCAGATTAAGAAATCCAATGTCGACAAGGGTTGGCGTCTACTATTGACAAGGGTGGCGCCCCGCCTGGAGTTTGGAGCTCTTCTGGTTGGCGAGTGACAGCTGGTCCAGTGCGGTGGCCGCCTGCGCCGAGGCGTCGGCCGTGGCGGCGCTGGCCGCGGACACCGCCTCCTCACCTCCGCATAGGGCCGAACATGCGCGTTTGATATCAGCTTAACATCCAGTCGTTTGTTCCTGAAGAAACCTCGGAGCTATCGCACTTAATGCTTAATGCTTAATGCAAATGCCAGTTGAACAAAAGTTATTCGGTACGCCCTGTGTCGATGCGATGAGTGTGTTCAGGTACACGGCACACTACGAGTAAACAATTGGGTTGGAAAAGGTGCTGAGGCGATGCCCTGCCGGCCTGGCGGGAGTCACGCAGGTTGGCGATCATCTTGTCGTTGAGATGGCGCAGCGCGTCATTCTCCTGGCTCACGCGCACCAGCGAGTCGCCGTCGGCGGCGCGCCCCGCCGCCGCGCCCTCCGCGGCAGTGGCGGCGGCCCACGCGTAGGGTCAACCGAATATTCCATCACTTGAGTTGAAAGGCGTGCTATGAGATCCATTCAAGTGGCGAGTGATATCGACCAGGAGTGGTGATCGAGAGAGGAACAAGCAAATGTTGCCCACGATGTCATCTAGTGCAGTTTTAAACACTCGTCTCTTCAGTCCGATGGCATCCTTTGACGTGGCGTCCTATGACATGGCTCCCTAAGACGTGGCATAAAGCGACGCGGCATCCTACGACATGGCATCCTCTGACGTGGCATCCCATGACGTGGCATAATTTGACGTGGTATCCTATGATGCGGTATCCTACGACGCGGCATCCTATGATGTGGCATCCTGTGAAATGGCATCTGATAACGTGGCATCCTATGACGTGGTATACTTCACTATGGCAGTCAATGAGGGTGGCTAGCTACATCTGCCGTCCCCCACCTTGGTATCGAGGCGAGCAGTGCGGAGCTCGGCGATGAGGCGCTTGTTGAGGTCGCGCAGTTTGCCGTTCTCGCCCGTCACGTGGCTCAGCGTGTTCTTCTCGCCCAAGCCCAGGGCCGCACCGCGCGTCCCTCAAACCACTTCAGTTATCCCACCAAGAACCGTTTAAGCAGATCATCCCTGAAACCTCAAGCGGTCCCCACGTAATACCCGACTCGCTCAGATGCTCACGGTTCTGGTATGTCACCATTTGCAGAGTTGTTGACATAATCGCAGAGTTTTTGAAGGGGATTTCTCGATTTTCTGTCCACAATCACAAAGTGTACCGGTACGCACAATCGTCGATTGGAAAACGGGCATGGGATATGGGCATATCAGGGTATCAAAATCTTAGGGTTGACGATCGTTGAAACTCGGGTTGAAAGCAAAAAGTGTGCTTTCAACACCACGTGACACCAACTTTGCAAGGCCCTGCCTGTGGGGCTGTGGCTGAAGATGGCGTTGGTGAAGGTGAGCGAGCTGGACACGTCGGCGGACACCGCGGCGGCCACCTTCAGCTTCATCGGGGCCTTCGCCGCCTTCATGTTCGGCGTCGCCGCGTTCTCGTCGTTGTTGCCGCCCATGCTCAGCCGCGATCGGGTGTTGCTGACGTCGCGAAGAGGGGAAGCCATGACGATGGGTGCCATTGCTGGTGTAGTTGGGGAGCGCGGTGAGGATCCTGTGGGGCGGGGAGTGTGGGCTCGGGAAGCGCGTTCAGCCTCAGAGCCGCGTGACGCGCTGAATCCGAAGGCGCGACGAGGTTCTGCCCGGGGCCTTAAGCGAAAGTAGGTGCTGGCGGCGCGATACCCGATACGACGCGCCGGCGTGAGCGCTGAACTGATACGAGAAAGCATCAGAGAAAGTTTCGGGTTTCGGGTGAGGTGCCTAGGAGTACTCGTATCGCTATCGGGGAAGGTTTCGGGTGAGGTTTGAAGGCTTAAACAGCGCCGCAGTTGAGCTGGAAAGTCAAGGAGTGGCCAGAGGATGAGTGGCCCGAGACCTGGCGGCGGGCCTGCCTGGGCGATCGAGCGCCAGGGCACCGGCGGCGGCGGTGGGGGGGGCTTACTACGCGGCGACGACAAAGCCAAATAGGTTTCCAAAGTTTTCTCGGACTGCAGAGTCGAAGACGAGTGTTGTCAGGATGGAAGGACTGGCGTGACAGCGGAAAGCGTCGGATGATTCACCGCCACCGAAGAACGGAATACGAAGCCAAGTGTGGGATCGCGCGGAGCTGTACGCGTCAACATTAGGAGACGCGCGGGGGAGGCGGCGAGTGGTCGCCGTTTAGCGCGGAAGGGCCACTAGGTTTCGAACGAAAAGTTTTCTCGGACTTGTCGGAAGATTGGAGGTTGTCAAGGGACTTGCCTGAGCGGTTAGCGTCGGATGACCCACTGCTGCCGAAGATCGGAAGAAGAAGCGAGGCGTGGTATGCTAACGGAGCGGCAGGGGTTATCTTGTATAAGACGCGTGGGAGGGGGCGGCGTATGTACAAGCGCGTGCGTGAAATGGCGATCGTGTTCGAAGCTTTCACGACACGAAGAAGCGAGTGAGATCTGGAGGGGAACGACCTTACTCGTAAAATATCGGGGAGTTATGACCCCCGAATTGATTCCGTGACGGGCGTTATATTTTTAGCGTTTCGCTCATAAATGTGCGCAGATCCTGTGGGGGGTCAGATTTGTTTGAATGTCTTGAGTCAATAGACCGTCATCGATCCGCGGACGCCCAAGCCAAGCAGAATGGCCATCAACTGCGAGCATGATGATTATTCGTATATATGGCGCAAGGACAGGGATGGTGACCACACAGAGCTTCGCGCTACCCGCCCTTCCCCCCCACCGGATATGCACCGAGGGTCAATCTGAGATCCTCGAAACGCTTTTCAGACACGTCAGCAGCGCGATGCGAGTGTCGATTTCCTGCACTGTGACGCACGCCGCCTCCGCACCACCGCCCGTGCCGCCTCCCGCGCCGCTGCGCCGGAAGCGGCGGCCATGGGGTGCGTCCAGGGTAAGCCGGGCGGCGGACCTGGTAGGGCTTCACGCAACTCACTGGGTAACTTGCGATTATGTGGGACGTGCTGACGAAGCTGACACGTCACCCCGACACACTTATCACTGAGCACCCGCCGCCGCCTCGTCAGCCGGTGTGAGAGTTGGGGCGATGCCCCGGCACCCGCGCGCCGCGGTTTTGGGTCTATCGGTGTGAATGAGGCTCACGCCATCTGCACACGACCCCCCGGACCACCCCTCACCGTCCTCCCCTCCCTGCCCCCTACTCGAGAACGAACACATTTATCCCATTTCAGATATTAAAGATTGCCACACGCAGTACTGTACCCGACAGCCCGAAGAAGTGCTCTCCAACCTCGAACATCCAAATAGTGCCGAAGCGCAGAGCTCCCGCATGCACTAGCGGCGCGGGAGTAGGGCAGCGGGACATCCGCGCGCGTGTCGGGAAGGGTCCAGCCCCGCCTGCGGGTCCGACGGTTGCGCGAGCGTCACTTTCCATTTTTGGAGTTTGTCACACTTTGTCGGTCACGTGCGGTCGAGAGTCAGGAATACCCGTTGGTTAGGACGTGTGACTTAGAGGAGCTAGTGGAGAGAGCTATTCTAGGTCTTTTCCGCGCTCTCATACTACACAACGTTTGCCAAATCGCCCTTTCCCTCATTGACCCGAATTTCATCCACTGACGCCCTCTCCCACAGTATGTCAAGCCACTTTGTGCCCCCTTTTCACCCATGTGAACGAGCATCCGACAAAAACGTGCATGTGCAAGTTGGTAACCTGGATGACGTGTGCGCGGCGGCGGCCCTGCGCGCGGGCCCGACGTCGGTGCGCGTGGACCATGACACCGCCGTGAAGGATGTGTACACGTTCGGAGGGCAGCTGGGCGCGGGGATGCAGGGCGTGGTGTTCGAGGGGACGCACAAGGTGACGGGCGAACGCGTCGCCATCAAGTCGACGCACATCGGGCCGTTCGCGGGCGCCGGCACGCGCGCCGCGGCGTACACGGAGCTCGAGACGCTGTCACACATGCACCACCCCAACGTCCTCCGCCTGATGGGCGCGTACCAGTGCCCGACTGAGCTGAACCTCGTGCTCACACACATCGACGGGTACATGTTGATCAGGTATCTGGTGGAGGTGGAGAAAGAGGGGCACTCTCCGGTGGAGGAGGCGAAGGAGAAACACATGCTCCTCAAGCAGCTGGTGGACGCCGTTGGGCACATTCACGCTAACGGGGTGGTGTACCGCGACCTACAGCCCAAGAATATTATGGTCTCACGGAGTCGACCGAGGGTGCTGACGGTGATTGATTTCGGGCGCGCGATTCATCTGGACCGCTCCGATCGCATCGATAAGGCGCGGCCGATGGGCACCTCACTGTTCCAGGCCCCCGAGGTTGAGAAGCGAGCGGCGTACGGACAGCAGGCGGACATGTGGGCCGTGGGGGTCGTCATGTACCTGCTCATATCCGGCAAGATGGCGTTCGCGCACTCTGTCTCCGGCCTATATAAGGCAGGTCCTGGCACCCTTGCTGCTCAATCTGACTCAATCTGACTCAATCTGACTCAATCTGACTCAATCTGACTCAATGTGACTCAATTGTGACTCAATCTGACTCAATCTGACTGTTTGTTAATCGGTCACACCAATGCACTATGAGCAAGCGGTCAGGGGACGAGTGGCCAGTCCCTGACGCGAGGTGCTCCGAGGCGAATACGATCCCTTCGACGATACGTTTTCGGACGCCGCCAAGGACATCGTGTCGCGGCTGCTCGTGGTCAACCCCAGCCAGCGCATCAACGCCGCGCAGTGCGCCCAGCACCGCTTCTTCGTCAAGGTAGGACGGTGCAAGTTGACCCTATCAAACCCACGCTGAAAGCGCCTGGAACTAAGCGCTTGAAACTAAGGTGAGGTATACTGCTTTCAGTTTCTGCCCAAACCCTAAACCCTAAACCCAAACTCGAAGCCTGCTTCCAATATCGACTTGCGCCGCTACATCAAGGGGGGCGTGGCAGCGGCGGCCAAGAAGATGAGCCTGGGCAGGGGCTTGAGCTCGTTCACTTCTCAGCTCAACCTAAGCCGTTTTGGTCACACCTCCCCGTGTCCCCCTGTCTAATAGACTGGGGGAAAATCATGCACCCAACGTATCCCACAAATTGTGCTTACGTTGAGTGGATGAGTGTAAGCCCCTGAGCCTGGGCCTATCCAAGACGGCGTCGAAGCGCGCCATCGCCGCTCTGGAGCTGCACGAGCAGATTGAGCGGCGCACGGTGGGACTGCTGGCGTCGCTGCTGGATGCTGAGGCAGGGCGCCGCTGCTTCCCGCCACGTCATTCGCCACATTGCAGACCATCCTCTTCCTCCTCCTCCTCCTCCTCCTCCTCCTCCTCCTCCTCCTCCTCCTCCTCCTCCTCCTCCTCCTCCTCCTCCTCCTCCTCCTCCTCCTCCTCCTTTTCCTCTTCCCTCGCTTCTTGACCTAAACCCAGTATTATTTGTGTTGGCTCTCTGCTGAGGACCTGAACACCATCAGGCGGTGGCTGGATATGTCCTCGGAAATGTCCATTAGGCAAGGCAACGTGAACCGCAATGGTGGAGGTGCTGCAGCCGAGGCCCCGGGGCCGTCGGGGCCGGGCGCCCCCCTGCTCGATGAAGCCATGAACACAGTGGAGTCGGGAGTCAGCACAGAAGGCAGTCAGCACGACGGCAGTTATCACGACGGCAGCAGGCGGGGAAGCAGTTCTCACGACGGAAGCAGGCGCGGCAGCCAGCAGGATCTCAGCACACGCGGTAGCAGTAGCATGCCTGGTGGCAAAGCGAGTTTCCAGCCACTGAAGAGTCTGGCGCGTCGGATGGACGCGCTGGCGGGGCTGTACACGGAGATGAGCAGTGCCGGTGAGGGCAGTGTGCGCAAGGCAGGGGGGGTCTCAACACCAAGCGCCTAACCCTAAACCCTAAAACCCTAAACCCCAAACCCTAAACCCTAAACCCTAAACCCTGACCCCGCAAGGAAGGGGGGGTCTTCACACCAAGCACTTGACCAACATCGAATATCCTTCTCCTCATCCGCACGTCTGCATGAGCATTCACCCTCAAGGTGGGTCATGCTCCGATCTCGGTTAAAGTGGTTGTTCTCAACGACCCTGCTGCCAGGGTATGTTTGGTGGGCCGTCCTCAGGCGGCGGCGGCGGCGGCGGCGGCGGCGGCGGGGGGGTAGCCAGCCGGCGGAATAGTGCAACAGGCAACGGCAGGGTCTACAATTGCACCCGTCTCCGCTCAACTTGAGCAGCAGCCTGCACCTTTGAATGGCATCAGGCGAGGTCTCAGGGACAAAAGTGATCAAGTTCAGCTGAAAAGAGGACGAGCGGGCAGGCCCTAGCGCACGGCGGGATGCCGCGGACCAGTTCCGAAGATCCGATCGTAGAAAATGTAGTGACGGATGTGAGCGTAAGCAGCAGCGGCACCCACAAGATGAAGGGCGCGGGCGGTCGCTCCTTCCTCAGCATGGCGCATGACCACGGTAGGGTCATGTGCATAGTGCACCGGTGCACCCTGAACCCTAACCCAAAATCCAAACCCCAAAACTCTAAAACCAAAACCCTAACCCTAAACCCAAAACCCAAAACTCTAAAGCCACGTCATCCAACCCTGTCAGACCCTCATTTCTTGTGTCAATGGCATCCTATGACGCGGCGAGCGTTGTTCATCGGGCCCTACAACACGGGCTCTGCAGCCTGGATGAGTTTATATCCGCGTGCCAATCCGGCGGGCTGGCACTGGTGGCGGACGAGCTGGTGACGGTGAAGGTAAGGCGGTGCAGGCTGACCCTATCAAACCCACGTTGAAAGCGCCTGGAATGAAGCTCTTAAAGCTGAGATACGATAAACCGCCTTCAAATTTTGCTTTCAAAATCAATTTGCGCCGCTACATGAAGGACAGCCTGCGCAACAACCGCATGTCCATGATGATCTCCGCCGGGCAGGGGCTTACACTCGTCCACTCCTCAGCTCAATCTGAGCCGTTTCTGACACAGATACACACCCTAAACACCCCCTAATACCCCCTAAAAGCCCTCAACACCCCCGAAGCAAACCCTCAACGCACCCCCTACGCCACAGAAGGCGCTTATGTTGAGCGGGAAGTGAACGAGTGTAAGCCCCTGCCGCGGGGCTGAAGACCACCACGGACTCCAACGCCATGCTGGACACCATGCTGTTCAGATACGACGACCTCCTGGGCAAGGTGCGGAGCATGCAGCAGGCGGTTCGCCTCGTCAGGGTGAGCGTGCCGTCGGGGGAGGGCGGGGGCGGGGCGTCACAGAAAGGGCCGGATACCGCGTCGCCGGCAGGGGGGGTGATCAAAACAAACACTCGACCGACGTTGTGTCTCCTTCTCCTCCTCCTCCTCCTCCTTTTCCGTGCGTCTGTAAGAACATTCACCTGAGCTAATTCATGATCTGATTTGGCTCGAGTGCTGTTTCTCAACGACCCTGCTGCCCGGTCCCAAGCCAGGCGAAGAAGGTGCTCCACAATCTCGGTGGGATGGTGTAACATGAAACCCGTGTTGACAGCAACTGGTTTCAGCGTTTGTGCTAAAGACGATGAATAGCGTTCGAGTTTTGGTTTCAGGTTCAACTTGCGCCCCTACGCGCCGGCGAGCAAACGATTCACGGCGGGCACTCCTTCAAAACCAAGGCACCGCCGGGCCATAGTCTGATGGTGTGGAACGCACGATCGGACTGAGACATCATCGGTGTGTCTGACGAAGTCCTGTGCGAGATACCAGTGACCTAACCACGTGCGACGACTGATGTGGTGCTGCGGTCCCTAAACCCTACACCCTAATTACGAAACCCTAAGCCCTAAACCCTAAGCCCTAAATATGATGTGGTAGTGCGGTCCCTGCTCGCGGGGCGCTGAAGTGTTCGGAGCCACGCCGCCGCGCATCTCGGCGTCGCAGCTGACGCCGGGCTCGCAGCTGCCGCCATTGGGCAGGGGCTTTTCTCTTTCCTACTTCCCCTCAACCTGACTGTTTGTACCATGTACCAGCGTCGAAGCTCTTCAGGGATATTGTTTCCCTTTGCACCTCCGCTTGAGCCGTTTTTGGGTCTTGAATTCAATCGAGCCAACTGCTTGCTCATAGCGTAATTGTTGACATCCACCTCCTTCTCCTCTTCTACTTTTTTCCCCGTATCGAGCTGACTGTTTGCTCATAGTGTACTCGCAGACGTTGCTTAGGTTGAGCCGCCACGGGGTGCAGTGCAAGGCCCTAATGCGGGATAATAGGAAGATGACGGGGATGGGCAGAAAAGCCAGTAGCGCTGGTAAGAAGGAGTCATGCACGCCCGCCACGTCACCCAGCACATTCACTCAGACCCTCCTTTCTTCAGAGAGAGTTACAGGCCATCGTATGACGCGGCGAGAATTGTTTCATACTTTGACTTTGGTTCCTCGAGAGGTACCCGGCATGGTATGACGTGGCGATTATCATTGCGTGCTGGCCCTGAGCGTGGTGGACCTGACCGCCTTGGGTGTCACCATGACCAAATCGGCGAGTAGCGGAGCGTTGCCCACAGTGGGGCAGTAGAAATACGAATCTAGTGAACGATGAGCGTTGCGGCATCGGCATAGGACGGTTCTGTTCGTTGGCAGTATACACCGTGTGTTCCACTGTGATAAGTATACCCCCGGCAGTTGGGCCGATGCCAGTATGATGTGGCGGGAGGAAGATGCGGCCAGCGTGTACGGGTACACTGTCACACTATGAGCGATGGGGCAAGTTTTATCTTCCTAGCCGTCTACCTCCCTATAGGTAGCCGTTGAATTCCACAAAGCAAAAACAAAAAAACATCGTTGACGTCAAGCGAAGGTGGAGGACTCCGTTGGGTCCGTCCGGACTGTTTGCTCGTAGTGTACCGGTGTACCCGCACACACTCGCCGCATCTTCCTCTCTGTCGAGCGCCTTCAGGCGCGAAGGATATTAAATATATGTACAATTTGTAGCTCGTTTCATCTAAATCTAATGCTGCTGCTGGAAGAGCGTTGCTACCCGCTCCACCTCCCCGTCCGACGCGTGGCTCCCCGCGTCCGAATCACCCCAACTCTCATCACCCCCTCTCTCGCCGCCGCCGCCACCACCACCATCCAGCGCCGCCGCGATACCCGCGTCGTGGTCCGGATGTGAATGCGCTGTGTAGTAATCAGCGTACCCCTCCTTGGGCGAGTTGCGCGCGCGCACTTGCGCGGCGATGGCAGCGGTGGCGGCGGCCGTCAGCGATTGTCCGACCACCGACCGACTGGTGTCAGTGTCCGAGGTGTCTGCCGTGGTGTCGAGCCAGGCGCTCACTCCCTGGGCATAGGGACTAGCCAATATAGCCCGCC
>Ga0307489_10002441_pt1 | contig 12436 bp, 20 predicted proteins | sample SB12metaG_FD_202247 | JGI IMG/M metagenome (GOLD analysis project Ga0307489, IMG submission 202247) | Sea-ice brine microbial communities from Beaufort Sea near Barrow, Alaska, United States - SB 1.2 | ecosystem: Environmental > Aquatic > Marine > Coastal | place: USA: Alaska | collected...
GATGGCACCGCGGCGATGGCGGCGATGACGGGGGCCGGCGTGGTGCCGCTGCACCGCACGCTGTGTCCCACGCGCCGCAACTTCTCCACCGCCGTGGCCGCCACGCTGCGCTGCCGCTCCTGCGCCGGCCACACGGTAAGGCGGTGCAGGTTGACCCTATCAAACCCATGTTGAAAGCGCCTGGAATTAAGCTCTTAAAACTGAAAAATGATAAACCGCTTTCAAAGTTTTCCTTCAAAATCAACTTGCGGCGCTACAACACGGTGAAGCACGAGATGTACCGCCACCTGTCCATCGAGCTACCCCCCGCGGACGCCGACTCCAACGTCCCGGTAAGGCGGTGCAGGTTGACCCTATCAGACCCACGTTGAAAGCGCCTGGCATCAAGCTCTTAAAACTGAATTATGATACACCGCTTTCAAATTTTGGTTTCAAATTCAACTTGCGCCACTACATCCCGGCGGAACTCGACGCGCTGCTGCGCGGCTTCTTCGCGTCGGAGGTGATCGAGCGCAAGTGCGAGAAGGCCGGGTGCGCGGGGACGCACGCGGAGCTGAGCCGGCGCATCGTCCGCCTCCCGCGTGTGCTCATCCTGCACCTCAAGCGCTTCCTGTTTGTGCCCAGCGCCCCAGCGGCGGCGGCGCCGGCGGGGGCGGGGGCAGCGGCGGGGGCAGCGGCGGGGGCGGGGGCAGGGGCGGCGGCGGCCGACGATAAGGCGGCGGCGGCGGCGGCAGTGGCGGCGGAGAAGGAGAAGGAGGGCGTGGTGCTGGGGCGGACGACGGTGGGGACGCTGCGGCTGGCCAAGGTGCAGCGGCGCGTGTCGGTGCCGGCGGAGCTGTCGCTGGAGGAGTATGTCGTGGCGCCGGGCGGCCGGGGCACCGGGGTGCTGCGAGGGCCCTTACCGGGGGCGGCGGCGGGGGTGGGGGGAGCAACGGGGGCGGGGGCGGCGGCAGGGGCGGTGGCGGGGGCGGCGGCTGGGGCGGGTGCGGGGGAAGCAGGGGTTGGGCTGACAACGGCGGAGACGGGCGCGGTGCGCGGCAGGGCTCGGGCGCGGGGGGGCGCTGACGGCTCGGGTGCGTGCGCTGACGGTGCGGGGGCGTCGGCGCTGGCGGAGCCCGGCAGCGCGGCGACCCCGGCCGTGCCGCGGCGCCTTAACCTCGAGGCCGGCGGCGACAGCGGCGGCGGCGGCGGCGGCGGCGGCGGCAGCGGCGGCGGCGGCGGCGGCGCAGGCGACATACACACCAAGGACGACATCTTCAGCTTCCACGACGGCGGCAGCCCGCACCACAGTAACGGTTAGGACAAGTCAGCATGCTCGCCACGTCAACCAGCACGTGCAAAACCCTCGTCTTTTGAGATCAATGACATTACATGACACGGCGAGCATTCTCGTCATTCACTTGGCCCTACACATGGACGGCGGCGGCTACGGCGGCTACGGCGGCGGCGGCTTCAGCAGCGGTGACGTCAGCCGCAACACCTCCATCACCGACACCTTCACCGCCGCCGACACCGCCGCCGCCGCCGCCGCCGCCGACGCCGACGACGAAGACGCCGCCCCCGGCACGCAGCCCGGGTCCTCCGAGGACCCCGAGATCCAGGCCGCCATCCGCGCCAGCATGGGGTCGGGCCGATTCATGGGGACCATTCAACAATGCTCGCCAATCGCCACGCCATCCACCACGTGGTAAACCCTTGTTTATTACGAATTCATGACCTGTTTGACAGGGCTGTTCTACATCCTGTGACTCTTCAAATGAGTGACACAGCATGACGCGGTGAGCATTGTTCACTTTGAATAGAGCTCGCCACGCCATCCACCACATTATTCAAAAAACACACAGTGAGTTATTAAATGACATACTATGACGTTAACATTCTGGGAGTGATGTGGCGCGCGTTGATGAGTTGACCCTGGCGCGGGGCAGGAGTCGGGGTTCACGCCGCCGTCCGGGTGGGACGGGTTGAGCGCGGAGGAACGCGAGGTGAAGCTCGCCATCGAGATGAGCCTGGCGGTCTCGCCCCCTCGCCCTCCCAAGGTCACCACGGCCGAGGCGGGGACGACATTGGGGGCTGAGGCGGCGGAGACGGCAGGGGAGGCGGCGGGGACGGCGGGGGCGGCGGCGTTGGTGGCGGAGGCGGCGGAGGCGGCGGGGGCGGCGGCGGCATCGGAGGAGGTGTTGGTGACAGGCGACCTGGCAGGCGTCAGCGACATGAAGAGCGAAGGCGACGGCGGCGCGGTGGACGAGGATGACGACGAGGTGGTGGTGACTGGCGACGTGGTGGGCGTGGACGACGAGGCGGGCGCGGCAGTGCGCGTGTACCCCGATGACCCGTCACCCGCGGGCCCCCACGTGCCGCCCACCTACCACCTCCACGGCATCATCAGCCACCTCGGCCCCTCGCCGGACTCCGTAGGGCCTGCCATGCCCGATAACGCCTGCCACGTCATTCTTCACATTTTAGACCCTCCTTCTTGAATTGATTGGCATCACATGGCGTGGCGAACATGATCTGCCAGTCCTCCCCATGTTAGATTTGTAGATGTGAGTTCGCTCATGTCATTTCAGCTTTAGCATCTAGCTAGGTTAGCGCGTGTAAACTCTAGTTTCTGAGTGACACGCTTTAACAGAATCCTCCACATTGTAGACCCTCGTTTCTTGCGGTAATTGACATCACATGACGTGGCGAGTATCACGTGGGCGGCCCTAGGAGTGGGGGCACTACGTGGCGCACGTGCAGGACCGCGCGGCGGGGGCGGGCGGGTGGACCACGTACGACGACGAGGACGTCAAGGAGGTGCGCCCCTCCTCCGTGCTCGGCATGGGTCAGGTCGGGCCGATGACAGCTGTGTCTTCATCCAACGCGTTCAAGACCTTGTTTATGACAGCCATGTCTTCATCCAACGCGTTTAAACCCTTGTTTATTGGGTTCAGTGGCATCCACGCATAACCGGTGGGGACTGCAAACGGGAATTTGGATGTGTTCTAAGTTATAGATGGTGAATCCTGAATTTATAGTCTGACAGTGTCATCTGACTCAGATTCAGAGTCAGAAACAGGTGGTTTTCATGTGGCGCAAGGACAGGGATCATGACCATGCCGCGCCACGCACCATTCCCGTTTGAACCCTGCAACGGTTCTGCATAGCTCCTATGACGCGGCGAGCGTCATTCACTTGGCCTTGAGAGCAGGAGCGGCAGTGCTACATCGCCGTGTATGTGCACGACGGGGCGTGAGTGCCCGAGGGGGGGTTCCTCCGCGTCGCTGATCGCGTGAGCGAGTGAAGAGTGATTGCTGAGTACCCATCGACCATGTGGAGTTCGGTTGCGGGGACAGTGTAGAGAGGAAAGAGATTGCGCCATCCATTTTCTTTGTGAGGTAGATACCGAAATGCAGCCCTTGCAGCCTCCCACGATGATTGTAATACTGTACATGCTGATGCCACGGCTGCGAATATAATTTCATCCATGGCGGCACACGCAACTCGCGAAAAACGCGACAATCACAACGACACAACAGATGACGACTACACAGACAAGGACACCCTGCTTCTGAATATAAGACTGTTTTGCTCAAAACGCCAGTGCCACGACACTGAACCCCTCTCCCTTCCTTTGCTACCTGCTACCAACCGACCCCCCCCCTCAGGCCCGCATCTAAAACAAGCCAACCTCCGGCGAGCCCGGCTCCAGCGCCGGCGGGTAGAAGTCCGTCCCCGTCGCAGGGCCTGCCAGACATTGCTCGCCGCGTCATCCAACGCACCTTGACCCCTCGTTTCTTGAGCTGAATCGCAACCTATGAAGTGGCGAGCAGTATCTGCCAGGGCCTACCGCGTCGGCTTGCCCATCTCCCGCTCGAATGCTCTCGAGTGCTTGCAAATTTGGCACATGGCCAACCCACTCGCCGCGTCCACGCCCTCCGAGTGGTAGGGTAGGAGTGCACTCTTTAAATCCTGTTCCGCACCAACCCAGGAACCTGGAAACTGGGTACGTTTTGGGAGCGTACCCGGGTCGGAACATTCTTCAAAGAGTGCACTTGTACCGGCACACACACTAGTGGTGGCACGTGGTGAGATGACTCAACACTGAACATCGCGGGGTTCATCTGGCCGCTCAGCCGCCGGCGTGTGTTCAGACACACCAACGACGTCAGAAACAGTAGTCGCACGGGAGTGGTGAGACCGCTCATCACCGATCTCTGATCATCACGGGGCTCATGCACGCATTAAGTCAGACACGCCGACAACACATCATCCCCATTCCGACATCCTTCGTCAGTGTACCGGCAACAATGATCACACCGGCGGGTTGTCTTGGGCTGAGAAGGAAAAACAGTCCAAAACGATCAGGATCGCGAAAGCTCCCAGGCAGGCAGCCTCACCATGGCCGTCGCGTCGTCGTAATCACCTCCCCATATCCTCTCAAGCGCGGCGGGGCGGTCTATCTGCCATTCGTCCCTGGCCAGGGAGGGGATGATCGTGTTGATGATGTAGTGCACGCGTGCGTTGCCCGCCGCATCCGACCCCGTCCTAGGGCCGCCCACATCCTGCGATCAACTGGTCATGGGATGCCATTCGACCAAAGGGACGGGAGCTCAACATGCGTGTTGTTGACGTGGCAGTGGCGGTCAGTATCTTAGTAAGGGTAGGGCATGGCAGACATTGCTCGTCACGTCAGCCAACACACTTTAAACCCTCGTTTTCTTGAGTTACACGGCATCCTATCGACGTAGTGGACAATGCCTGTCAGGCCCCACTTGATCCACGGAATCGCGGCGATGGCCTCCAGAAACGGGGCAAGTTGCTTGAGCGCTTCCATCAGGTCCATGTGTTTCTGGCTCTGTGGTTTTTCGTCTTCACGGCTCCCGGCAGCGGCCCCGCCGCCGCTACTCTCGCCCGCTTCCATATATTCGCCCACTAGTGGATTGGGCGTGCTATCGCCCGAGTGAGACGTTTGCATCCTCTCGCCCGCTTCCATATATTCGCCATCTAGTGGATTGGGCGTGCTATCGGCCGAGTGCGACGGTTGCGGCTCGGAGCTACCAGCGCCAGCCACCGGGCGTAGGTCCATGAGCTAGGGCCTGGCAGATACTGCGCGCCACGTCACAGGACGTCAGCTGACTTAAGAAACGAGGGTTCAACACGCGTTGGATGATGTGGCGAGCGGTATCTGGCAGGCTCTACCATGTCCGACCCCTTGGGCGGCGGCGCCGCCTCCGGCTCCCTGTTCCCGGCGTTCAGCACCGATTCCTTGTCGTTATCCCAGTCCCCCTTCTACCAAGGCCGAACAGATACTGCTCGCCACCTCATCAGCACGCATTTGAGCCCTCATTTTTTTTTCCGTGAGTCAAACGGCATCCTATGACTTGGCGGGCAACATCTGGCGCGTGGCGGGCCCTGCCTTCTCCCAGCGGAAGTCGGGCGCGATGCCCATGTCTTTGAAGAGCTGTGATAGCTGCTGCTTCACCAGGTTGCGGCAGTCGCCACCCGTGGTCTTCAACGTGAAGGGCACCACTGTCACGCCCTCGGTGTAGCGGCGCAAGCTGTATTTGAAAGCAGAAGTTGAAAGCAGTACATCACGGTTTAGTTTCAAGCGCTTAGTTCCAGGCGGTTCCAACTTGGGTTTGATAGGGTCAACCGGCACCGCCTACCTCGGGCGCGGCGTTGTCGCGGATGTAGAACTTGAGCTTCTGGATCGCATGCTTTGGCATCTCCTTGCTCTTCGTCACCGAGTCCAGCACCCCCGCCAAGGCGGGCCTCACAGATATTGCTCGCCACGTCAAACGACGGCTCAAAAGCTGTTGGATGACTGGTGGGCGTGCAATATCTGCCCTGCATGCGTTGTCTGCCAGGCAGATACTGCTCGCCACATCATCGGATGGGATGTAACTCAAGACAGGAGGTTTCAAAAGGCGGTGGATGACGTGGCGAGCAATGGGTGTGAGGCCCGACCTGCAGCGTGGAGAGGCTCTCCTGGTTCACCTCGTGCCAGGGCCGCACCACACCGCCCTTCACCACCTGAGACTTGAGCGTCTTAACCTCGTCGGGGTACTGTCTGCCAGTGGGAATATCTAGATTGGCTTCAGGAAGCTCCCACAGCCCCACGGCTCCCTCAGCTCCCACAGCTCCCACAGCCCTCAGCTCCCTCAGTTCCCTCAGCTGAGGAGAGGACGCCGTGTGATGCCCTGCCTCGCGCGCGTCGGGCATGGTTGTGAAGAGGTCGGGGTGCACCTTCAGGAGCAGGCTCTTCATCGCGTCCTTCAGCGGCGGCAGCGCGGGCTTGCCATTTGGACCTTTGGCCTCGGACGCCAAGCCGCGCGAGATGCCCTTGGCCCTTGGACCTTTGGCTTCGGACGCGAAGCCGCGCGAGATGCCCGTCCCCGCGCCCGCGCCCGAGCCTTGGCGGTGGAGGGTGGCGGCGCTGGCGGCGGGGGACGCGCGCCACGGCTGCTCCGCTCCCTTGACGCAGCACGCGCTAGCCCCACCACCGCCGCCTGCCGCCGCGGAGTGCAGATTGCTGTAGCTACAATCGGCCGCCGCCCCCGCCCGCGCCCGCCGCGCCAACAGCCCCGCCTCCCCGGCGGCGGGATTGACGGTGCGGCGGGCGAGCCAACCCAGCATGGCGCGGTGCGGCGGTGGTAGCGGCGGCGCGCGGGTCTGTACGCAATCGCCGGCCCCAGTCCGGCGGCGTGCTCGACGGGACTGAGATGGAAGTATCCACACGGTTGATGACCTGGCATTTTCGTGCCTGCTCCAGCGCCAGGGTTTCAGTTGGGTTTAGGGTTTAGGGTTTCGGGTTTTGGGTAACACGCACCCGAAGGACGTCACCGAGTCAGCCAAGTGACTCACAGCGCTAAGCAAGCTGAAGGTGGCGGCGGCGGCGGTGTCGCCGTCGGGGTGGGCGGGTTTGGCACAGGCGGCGGAGATGAGGGCGAACGAGATTGTTCCTGAGGACGTTGCCAACACGCTCGACGCGCTGAGTAAAATCGGGGCGGCGGCTGCGGCGGTGTCGGCGTCGGGGTGCACGGGTCTGGCGGAGGCGATTGAGAGGACGGCTCCCACCCTGACTTTGCAGGGACGCGAGATGACACTGCGGGGTGCGAGAAACCCAACATGAAGATCCCATCCGCGTTACGAGGAGCAAATCTGCCCATCTGCGTTCCCCGATAACTAGCTGGACGGTATTGTGAGGAAACTTCAAATTACATTACATACGGGCGGTTTCTGCGCCTCTAAATCCGCGTGCCCCAAAATCCCGCGGAGCGGAGGGCGGGGCTGCGGCGCCTCACTTGGACGCCTCTCCGATCATCCCCGGCGGCTCGCGGCCCCAGCCCCCCCCCGTGGCCGGCGTCAGCAGCCGCCCGTCGTACCCGTCCACGTAGCTCTCAACGTCCCTCAGGGTAGGACCAGGTGAACAACACTCGCCGCGTCATAGGATGACGTTCACTTCAATACACGAGAGGGGCTTTAATGCGGTGGATGACGTGGCGAGCAAAGCTACACCAACAGAGCTCGCCTCGTCACAGGAAGGTATCTAACTCAATACACGAGGGTTGATTTTACGTGGTGGATGGCGTGACTCAGGATTCTGTCACTTTTGTTACTGGTCCCCACCGGAGGAAGCTGCCAAAGGCCACAGCCTCGAGCACGATGCGGCGCTGCGTGGCGTAGGGCAGCGTCAGCGTCTGCACGGAGTCGTCCCCCACCACCTGCTGCACGCGCGCCATCAGCTCCTCCGTCCAGGGCCTCACGCTTCACATTCACATCAACCTCACTGTCTGCTTATTGTGTAACCAACTAGGGCCTGCCGCTTGACATCAACCTCACCGTCTGCTTATATTGTAAGCAGGTAGGTCCGACCAAGGGCCGGTAAAGTGACCCCAGTTTACCAGCTAATAGACTGTAAAAGTACTTCAGGGTTTGGGGTGTTTAGGGTTTAGGACTTAGTGTTTTATTTTCACGAGACCACCCCCCTAAAACCCACCTAAAACTAATATCCCCCTGAAATTAAAATATACCCCTCTTGACTGGTAATTTCTGGGGTCACTTTACCGGCACTTGCTCGGACCTAGCAGGGCGGCGGCGGCGGCGGCAGTGGTGTACAGGCGCACTCTGGGCACATATTGCGGGAGCTTGGTGTCTTCGCAGTTTTCCAGGGTACCTCAAATGGCGGTCGCCAATTCTCGAGAAATAGATGGTCGAATCGCCATATTGTACCACTGGATGGCAAATCTGACTGTCTATTTACTCGAGGTCTCAAATTCAAGACGCGTTGACAACCATTTGAGGTACCCTGGAAAAGTGCGAAGGGTGTAGGGCCATGCCTCCCCGCTGGTGATAGGCTCCTTGCCCGCCTCGAGCGCCTTCTGCATCTCGGCCGCCAGGTCCTCGATGGACCCGAACAGCGCGCCCGTCTGCCGCTCCGCCAGCACCACCCCCTCCACGCTCACAATGCGCGCCGTGTTGTAGCGGCGCAAGCTGAGATTGAAAGCAAAGTTTGAAAGCCGCCGTTCGTCACATTTTAGTGTCAAGCGCGTAGTTCCAGGCGCTTTCAACGCGGGTTTGATGAGAGCAAGCTGCACCGCCTTACTGTGTCCGCCAGCGCCTTCTGGTCAAACGACTGGATGTACTGCTTCAGCGTTGTGGTGCTCGCCGCCGCCCCCCCGGCCCCCGCGGCAGGGGCTTACACTCGTCCACTTCTCAGCTCAACCTAAGCCGTGTCTGCCACAAAACACACCCTACACACGCCCTAACAACCCCTGACACCCCCTGAACTCCTCCTAAACAACCCCTGAATGCACCCCCTATACCACAAGAAGCGCTTACGTTGAGCTGAAGAGTGAACGAGTGTACGCCCTGCCCCTCTGCCCCAGGCCCCGCGTCCGGGTCCGCGGACTTCGTGGCGTTGCCCTCGCTGTCTACGTCGAATGAATCGAAGCCGCCCATGCCCATGCCCGGTATGCTGAGGTCGGCCTCGTCCATCGAGTCCATCGCCGACGCCGAGTTGAACAGCCGCTCCAGCGCGTTCGCCGACTCCGCCGGGTTCAGCGGCAGCGTGCCCAACACCAGGGCCTCTATATCGCTATATATATGTTTTCGTCAGCAGCCCGTTATCGGCAAGACTCGGGTGTTGGGATCGCGCGATGGCTTAATAGGCCAATTTCGTTATATCACCTGGGTGAAATGCCCATACAGAGTTGCAGGCACAGCGCCAGCGCTCCGCGCGGGTAAGCGTGCGCCAGGCTGAATGCCCATACAGAGTTGCGGGCCAAGCGTCAGCGCTCGGCGCGGGAAGCGATGTGCCGAAACCGGCCTATTGGCTGGACTTAGACTAAGATGGACTCCAGGGGGGGAGGGTGAAGGCCAACTTCGACTGGTGCATCATAAGATGACGAAACTTTCGGGTGCGCGGTAATGCCCCCGCCCGTGGCGCGGTCCAGGCTGAAGCGCTTGTCCGCCTTACGGATGAAGTAGCCGAACATGATGTAGTGGCGCAAGTTGAATCTGAAAGCAAAGTTAGAAACCGGTCCATCATATTTCAGTTTCAAGCGCTTAGTTCCCGGCAGTTTCAAATTGGGTTTCATAGAGTCAACTTGCACCGCCCCACCATGATGCTTGCGGCGTACATCTGCGCCGCCTGCAGCTTGGACATCTTCATGTAGCGGCGCAAGTTGAAGTTGAAAGCAAAAATTGAAAGCAGTTTATCGCATATGGTTTCAAGCGCTGAATGGCACATAGGGGGGCTCCCCCATTTATCAGAGTGGGGAAATAATGGTGCATAGGGGGATTCCCCCACTTACGAAATCAACTCGCTTTGAACTCGGGTTTCAGGTGGTTTCAAGCTGCACCGACCTACCTTGACCAGCGCGTTGGAGTACGCCGTGCTGGCCTGCGGGCCCAGCAGCGTCATCGCCAAGAGCCGGACACGGGAGAGTTTAGGGTTTCAGGTTTCAGGTTTAGGGTTTGGAGGGTTTTAGGGTTTCAGGGTTCAGTGTTTAGGGTTTAGGATGCCTGCGCCTGCGCCTGCCGCATCACAGGATGCCAGATATGTCAGTGTGCCGCGTCATGGGACGCCGGATGAGATAGACTTAATATAACGAGGGTGTTTACATGTGTTGAACGACGTGGCAGCGACACCACATAAGATAATGCGTGCCGCGCCAAAGGACGCCAGAAGACATTGGCTCAACAAACGAGGGTTTATACATACGGGATAATGCGTGCTGCGTCTCCAGGATGCCAGATGACGTCGGGATCACATTGCCCCAACCGTCCACTCAACCGGCTTATAGAATCTGAACTTCCGAGAAAGTCCGAACCACGCAGCAAAACGCCCTGACTAAAAGCCCATAGGCGAAACCTGTCCCAAGCTCCGGCTCTGTTGAAAAGTGGGCTTATCTGAGCCGGTGGAGCGGACTGCCCGACCATGAGGTGCTCCTTGACGAGCGTGAGCGCCTCGACGGAGTGCACGCCGCTGGTCAGCTGGTTCAGGTCCACGCCCTTCATGTAGCGGCGCAACTTGAATTTGAAAGCAAAACTTGAAAGCAGTTGACCATATTTGAGTTTCAGGCGCGTGCTTCGAGACGCTTTCAACCTGGGTTTCATCGGTTCAACCTGCACCGCCCTACCTTGATGGTGGTGGCGCTCAGGTCCTCCAGCGGCGGCAGCATGTCAACCCCCACGCTGAGGAACTTCTGCAGGATGGACGCGTACATGAGGTCCTGCACCCCGCCGCCAGGGGCTTACACTCGTCCATTTTTCGGCTCAACGTAAGCGCTTCGTGTGGACAGGGGGTGCATTTGGGAGATGTGTAGGGGGTGTTTAGGGGGTGTGAGGGGTAACACGGGGTGTCTAGGGTGTATTTTGTATCAGAAACGGCTCAGGTTGATCTCAAAAGTGGACGAGTGTAAGCCCCTGCCCGCCGCGCCGCTCCGCCGCGCGCATGTCGCGGATGCGTCTGTACAGTACCAGACCCTGGTGGGAGAGCCCGGTGTATCATCCACGCCAGCGTGCTCATGTGTACGATCTCACCCTCACACGAGACCTCTCTGTTGGAACATTTATACGAGTATGCGGTCGGAGGGGAAAGAGGGGAGAGCGAAGATGAGAGGGAGCGGAGAAAGGAGAGAGGAGAGAGAGGGGAGAGGAGATAGAGATTGAAGAGGGAGGAGAGGGAGGAGAGGGAGGAGAGTGAGAAGAGGGAGGATAGAGGAGAGAGGAGGTCAACTCAACTCAGATTCATTTATCCAGATTTACCAAATTTGCAATCCAGTTGAGGGCAGGCCTTACGCTCTCGCTGGCGCCCTCGCTCTTGCCCTCGTCCTCTTCGAGCTCGTCGCCCAGGCGGTCCAGCGTGGCCTCCACCGCGGCGGTGAACAGGTGCGGCTCCGACGACAGCACGTGCGCCAGCATCTGCCCCTGCGGTGATGTGGGCACCATGGGCAAGGGCCTGACGGCAGATGTAACGTGGTGAGTGTTGAACGAGATTGAAGACTTGTGTAGGGGGAAGTCAGAAGCTGCTGCACGCCGGCACTTGGCGACGCACCGAATCGTGCCCCGTGTCGCCGCCCAGCCAACCGCTCCCCCGTCACATCACCGAGGCGCGTGTTGAAACATCGCATCTTGAGTTGACTGCAAGTCCTGTCATGTTACGTGGCGAGCAATTCGCGTTGGCATTTCTGCGACGCCCTACCACGGGGCCGATGTCGCCACCTTCAGGGGGGGGCGCCGCCGCAGCGCGGGTCACCACCGCGCTACGGCGGCGGCTTAGACGGCACTGACGTGTCGAGGACGCTGCGGTGGCGGCGGCGGAGTGGGGCAGCGGGCGCCTGCCGACGCTGCGTGCCGCGGATGCTGACGCGGACGCGGTTGGAGTTCGGCTGGCAATTCCCGAGCGGACGGCACCCTTGGGAATGGAGGGGCGCGCCAGGGACAGCGCCGCAGGGGCGACCGCCGAGGCCAACATCGTCAGAAACGCCAGAAAGCACTCGGGTGGGACGGCGGGGGGGGGAGTGGTATGGCGTGTACGTCGAGTGCAAGAGCGCGCCGCGTAGATTTGTGAAACGCTCCGCAACGTCGGGGACACGTCACTGACACGCGTCCGGAGATCTCGGTTTCTCGTTTCTCATTGGCTGCTGACCCATTTAGGGTTTAAAAGAAACCCTAAAAGGGAAACCTCAACTTTTATGCTGACGCGTGGAATCGATAGGTCCGAGCAAGGCAGGGGGGCTATTGAGAATAAGGACTCGACGGACGGCCAGACGACGATAAACCGATAGACGAGCATCCCATAACGGCTGGATGAGCTGGGTAATTGCTCATACGGACGTGCGGACGTGATTCGTGGTGGCCGACCGACCCCGGGGCGTCTGTATGAGCATTTACCCTGACCGACCTGGAATCGCGCCTGGCCGTTCGAGTCCTTATTCTCAATAAC
>Ga0307489_10002442_pt1 | contig 12436 bp, 18 predicted proteins | sample SB12metaG_FD_202247 | JGI IMG/M metagenome (GOLD analysis project Ga0307489, IMG submission 202247) | Sea-ice brine microbial communities from Beaufort Sea near Barrow, Alaska, United States - SB 1.2 | ecosystem: Environmental > Aquatic > Marine > Coastal | place: USA: Alaska | collected...
TGGCGGCCAAGGCGACGGCGGCGGCGGCGGCAAAGGTAGGGCCTGACAGACAATGCCTGCCACGCGCCACGGCCTGACAGACGATGCCTGCCACGCGCCACGGCCTGACAGACAATGCTTGCCACGCGCCACGGCCTGACAGATAATGCCTGCCAGGTCATCACCCACATTGTAGACCCTCGTTTCCTGAATCAAGTATCCTGGCGCTGACAGATAATGCCTGCCACGTCATCCTCCACGTTGCAGACCCTCGTGCCTCGAGTCAATACGACCAGCATGACGTGGCGAGCAGTTATCTGTCAGGCTCACGGCGAAGGCAGCGGTGTCGGCGGCGAAGGCGGAGGCGGCGAAGCCCCCGGCCAAGAAGGCCAAGACGAGCGCCGCGCCGGCCCCAAAAGCGGCGAAGAAGGGCGCCAACATCGCGGCCGCGTTGGTCCCGGTGGTGCCGGTGGTTCCGGTGGCAGGGGCTTACACTCGTCCACTTCTCAGCCCAACCTAAGCCGTTTTGGTCAGTGAGCCGTGTGTTATCCAGTTTCTTCCACTTCTCAGCTCAACCTAAGCCGTTTTGGTCAGTGAGCCGTCTGTTGTCCAGTTTGTGACGAGTTATGACCCACTTATCTACTGAAGGTGCCCAACGTTTCCCACAAAAAGTGCTTACGTTGAGCTGAGAAGTGGACGAGTGTAAGCCCCTGACCGGCGGCGCCGGTGGTGCGGAAGTACTGGGAGCAGGTCAAGGTGGACGGCGAGCGCTTCAACCGCGGTAGGGCCGTGCACATCGAACCGATGAAACCCGATTTTGAAAGCGCCTGGATCTGAGTTCTTGAAGAACAAGAGAAGAGATTGTATCACAAAGGACAGCAAAAGCAACAGGAGGCAAAACAGACCATCAGTCACGAGCAGAGAATGGCGTCAGGGACTAGCGGAACATGGTGGACCGTTTTCAAAGTTTGCTTTCAATTGCAAGTTGCGGCGCTACACCGCGGGGATGCAGCGTACGTCATCAGCGACAAGACGGATGACTTGGACGAGGATGCCGACGAGATCTGCGAAGCAGGGACTTACACTCTTCCAGTTTCCGGCTCCGCGTTAGTCACTCAGCATGCCAGTGACAAAAGCGGATCAGGGTAAGCTGTGCCGCGTCAGTAAATTGGTATGTTAGTGGCAAAATCGGCTCAGGTAGACCTTGAAATGTGTACACTTGAGCCAAAGACTTTGACGAGTATATGGCCCTGGTGCGAGGCGTGCGGCGAGGCGGAGTGCGAGCACGGCGAATGCGAGATGCTGGTAGGGCCTGATCGATAGTGCTCGCCACGTCACGTGATGCCATTTAGCTTCAGTCGAAAATGTGGAGGATGACGTGGCAGACCCTGCCATCACTTCACATGCTCGCCGCGTCATGTGATTTGATTGAACTCAAGGGACGAGGGTCTGCAATGTGGAGGATGACGTGGCAGAGAGTATCTGTGAGGCTCTATATGCTGGAGTGCGACGCGTGCCTGGGCGGCTGGCACCTAAACTGCCTCACGCCGCCGCTGACCGAGGTGGGGATTGATGGATAGTGCTCGCCGCGTCATGAAACACATTCTGAACCCTCGTTTCTTGAGTAAATATGGTATCCTATGACGTGGCGAGTTTATCCATTAGTCCCTAGCACGAGGTGCCGGAGGCTGATTGGAACTGCCCGCGGTGCCTGGCCGCCCCCGGGGGTGTGGCGCCGCCGTCCAAACACAGACGGAAAACAGCGTGCGGGGAGTTCCTGGATGGCAAGCTGCACCTGTGCCGCATCGAGTGCATCTGGCAGGGGGCTTATTGAGAACGAGCACTTGACCGACATTGAATAACCTCCTCCTCCGTGGTCTGCGCGTCATATGAGGGGGTCATTGTATGCGCATGCACCCTGAAGGTAAGTCATGCTCCGATCTCGGTCGAGTGCTTGCTCTCGATGACCCTCCTGCCTGGTCCGAGGGCAACCAGTTCATGTTCCAGGGGCGGTGGTTCGCGCGGCCGGAGGAGACGCACACGGGGCGGCACGGGCACCACAAGCGGTAGGGCCTGGCATACGATGCCCGCCGCGTCATCCTGTATACTTTGGTCCCTTGCTTCTTGAGTTACACGTGGAGCCTGGCATACGATGCCTGCCGCGTCATCCTGTATACTTTGGTCCCTCGCTCTTGAGTTACACGGCATCACTTGACGTGGCGAGCATTATATGTCAGGCCCTAATGAGCGGCGCGAGGTGTTCCTGACGGACAACATCGACGAGAACAACGTGCAGTGCCTGCTGCGCCCGGCCAAGGTATGTCTACCGCAGCAGTATCAGGACGCCGCTAAGGGCATGGCAGCGGCAGCGACCGCGGCAAGGCGCGCCAGGTCTGAGGCGGAGGCAGAGGCAGGGGGGCTTACACTCATCCACGTGTCGGCTCAACCTGAGCCGTTTTGGTCACTAAAACCACCCTTACAATAATCCTCTATAAGACGAACCCTCCATAAACGGGAACTGAGCCCCCTATAATGGGCACCTGAATCCCCTATAATCGGCACCAGCTGTATCCTTCAACACGTGCTTAGGTTCATCTAAGAAGTGGACAAGTGTAAGCCCCTACTCGGAGGCCAAGGCGCAAGCGGACGTGCGCAAGGCGGCGGAGCGTAAGATTGAGGAGAATGCGCGATACGAAAGGGATCGGAATAGGGACCGGCATGAGGGCGGGGGCGGGCGCGGGGACGGGCGCGGGGACGGGGACGGCGACAGGGACGGGGGTGAAGCCGCCGAAGCCGCTGAAGCTGCCGCAGAAGCCGCCGCAGAAGCTGAAGCCGAAGCTGAAGCCGAGGCAGCCGAAGCAGCCGCCCAGGAAGCCGCCGCCAACGCGGTCGACGAGGCGGCGGTGGCGGCTTGGGAGAAAGCGGGCGACGACATCTTCCTGTGCGAGTACACGTACGACGGTGGGGCGGTTCAGGTTGACCCATGGTCGGCCCCGGCTTAACCCAAGGTTGGCCTCAGGTTGACCACAGGTTGACCCCAGGTTGACCCCAGGTGGACCCCAGGTGGACCCAAGATTGTCCCCTGTTTGACCCCAGATTGGCCCCTGGTTGACCACAGGTTGACCCCAGGTTGACCCCTGGCTGACCCCGGCTTGACCGCGCTTGGTTTCAGCGCTTGGACCTGATGTATGGTGAAGCGTTTCAGACTTTGCTTTCAATTTCGACTTGAGCCGCTGCACGACGGGCACTTCCAGCGCTTCAAGCGGCGCAACGAGTGGGAGGAGGACGACGTGAGCGACGACGAGGGCGCGCGCAAGTTCTCGCTAGCGCTGGCGGTGCAGGAGAGCCGTGGTAGGGCGGTGCACATTGACCCCAGGTTGACCCCAGGTTGAACCCAGGTTAACCCCAGGTTGACCCCATGTTGACCCCAGGGTGACCTCAGGTTGACCGCGGGATGAACACGTTGTATCTTTTCAGCGCTTGAAGCTAAAACATGATGCGCCGCTTCTAAACTTTGCTTTCGATTTCAACTTGCGCCACTACAGCGTGACAACGACGACGACGACAACGACGAGGATGACGAGGACGTCGACGGGGAGGGCGAGGACGATGAGATGGACGAAGGTGATTGGAGAAAGGGGGGGAAGAAGCGCGGCGGCGGGCGCGGTAGGGACTGACGGATAGTGCTCCCCACGTCATAGGATGTCATTATACTCAAGAAACGAGGGTTTATATGCGGTTGATGACGTGGCGAGCATTGTCCATCGGTCCCTAGGGCGTGGCGGGCGCGGGGGGCGTGGGGGGCGGGGAGGGCGCGGGGGGCGGGGGGCGGCGAAGGCGGGCCGGGGCCCAAAACCGCAAAGCCTGGTCAGCCGCCACATCACGGCGGATCGCCGGGCTGCCGCCGCCGCCTCGGGCGACTCTGGTCGGGAGGTGCAGGTTGAACCCAGGTTGACCCCAGGCTGACCCCAGGTTGACCCCACGTTTGACCGCAGGTTGACCCCAGGTGAACCCCATATTGACGCTATGCTGACCCCAGGTTGACCCCAGGTTGACCCCAGGTTGATCCCCGGGTTGGCCGCGGTTGGTTTCAGCGGTTGAAGCTGAAACATGATGCACCGCTTTCAAATGTAGCTTTCAGTTTCAATTTGTGGCGCTACACTCTGGCGTGCTGGGCATGCAAACCATGGCCACTGCTGGTCGCGTGGAGCGGCGAGTGGAGACCACCGCGCTGGGCCGCGCGCGCCAGGCAGGGGGGTTATTGAGAACAAGCACTTGACCGACATTGAGTGGACGAGCCGAGTCTGCTACTACTACGTGTGCATGTATTCTGGAAATCAGGCAAATGTTTGGTCGATGGCGAACGAAACTGATTCTGCTGGAGCTAATTTCGTTGCAAACCAAACACTTGCCTGATTTCCAGAATATGTGCATTCACCTTGAAGGCGGTCATGGTCTAACGTCGGTTCGAAAGCCTGTTCTCAATGACCCTGCTGCCAGTCGCTATCCCTTGCCACCGTCCCCAGCTCCCTCCCCTGCCGCGAGACCGAGCGCGCCAAGATAGCGGACTTCGTGGAGGAGGCCATCAACGACAGCTCCAAGTGCCTGGTAAGGCCTGTCAGGTTATGTCTACCACGCCATCCTCCACATTGTAGACCCTTGTCCTGAGTTAAACGGAATGACATGAAGTGGCGAACGCTATCGGTCAGGCCCATTGCCCGCCTTGTCATCCACCAAATTGTAGACCCTCGTTTCTTGAGTTGCATTGAATCACTTGACGTGGGCGAGCACTATCCGTCTGGCCCTAGTGCCTGGGCGCCTCCCTGTACATCTCCGGCGTGCCCGGCACCGGCAAGACGGCCACCGTGCGCGAGGTAGGCATCGATGGATAGTGCTCGCCACGTCATCAAACGCATTTCGAACCCAAGTTGCTCGACTTATATTACTTCCTATGACGTGGCGTAGTGCTCGCCACGTCGTCAAACGCATTTCGAACCCTAGTTTCTCGAGTCAAACTACATCCTCTGACGTGGTGAGCACTATGTATCAGTCCCTAGCGCGAGGTGGTTCGGTCGCTGCGGCAGAAGTCGCGGCAGGGGCAGCTGCCGCGGTTCAACCACGTGGTAAGGCCTGACAGATACTGGTCGCCACGTCATTTGATTACATTCAACTCAAGAAACGAGGGTCCACAATGTCGAGGATGACGAGGTAGGCAATGGGCCTGCCAAACAACGATCGCCACGTCACGTGATGCACTTTAACTCAAGAGACGATGGTCTACAACGTAGAGATGACGTGGCGGACATGATCTGTCAGGCGCTACCACGTGGAGCTCAACGGGCTTCGCCTGCAGACCCCCGCGCATGCCTACTCCGCTATATGCGAGGTAGGCCGGTGCAGGTAGCCCCAAGTTGACCCCAGGTTGACCCCAGGTTGACCCCAGGTTGATCCCAGGTTGACCCCAGGTTGACCCCAGGTTGACCCCAAGTTGACCCCAAGTTGACCCCAAGTTGACCCCAAGTTGACCCCAAGTTGACCCCAAGTTGACCTCAAGTTGACCCCAAGCTGACCCCAGGTTGACCCCAAGCTGACCCCAGGTTGACCCCAAGTTGACCCCAAGTTGACCCCAAGTTGACCCCAAGTTGACCCCAAGTTGACCCCAAGCTGACCCCAAGCTGACCCCAAGCTGACCCTGGGTTGGACCGCGCTTGGCTTCAGCGCTTGATGCTAGAATGTGACGAATTGCTTTTAAGGTTCGCTTTCAATTCCAACTTGCGCCGCTACAGCGAGGAGCTGCAGGGCGTTCGGCTGTCGCCCAAGGCCGCCAACGAGGTGCTGGACAAACGCTTCAGGGACGGCAAGGGGTCGGACGGCCGCGTCACCGTGCTGGTGGGGTGGTGCAAGTTGAACCCCGCATCGAAAGCGCCAGGTTGCAGCGCTTGAAACTTAAATGTGGACAAAACCGTTTCCATTTTCGCTTTCTATTCCGTGATGATACGGCGTTAATCAGTCCATTCCTGACAGACGTTGAGGGATGCCCGCTTGGGATGGCGGAGGGGGCCTGGTTCATGCTCACCCTGTGAAGCACCTTGGGACTCGATGGACTGGAAAGAAACAATGTTGCTTTCAGTTTCAACTTGCGGCGCTACATACTGGTGGTGGACGAGCTTGATCTATTGGTGACGAGCACGCAGCAGCTGCTATATAACCTGTTCGACTGGCCCACTCACCGCGCCGCGCGCCTGGTCGTCCTGGGCATCGCCAACACGCTGGACCTGCCGGAGCGCCTGCTGCCCAAAATCCGGGTAGGGGGGTCATTGAGAACAAGCACTCCACGAACGTAGAATTGCCAAACCTAGTCCGCCTGTCTATATGAGCAGTCACCCTGCAGGTAAGTCATACTCCGATCTCGGTCGAGTGCTTGTTCTCAATGACCCTACTGCCCATTCAGCCTGAAGGTAATTCATGATCCGATCTCGGTCGATTCGTTTATTCTCAATGACCCTCCTGCCAGAGCCGCCTGGGCGCCAACCGAGTGAGCTTCCAGCCGTACACCACAGAGCAGCTGCGCCGTATTGTGGACGCACGCATCCGCGACGCGGGCGAGGCAGGGGGGTCATTGAGAACGAGCACTCGACCGTCGTCGAATCTCCTCTTCCTCATCTGCGCATATGTATGAACAGGGAATTATTGAGGACAAGCAATCGACCAACGTTGAGTTTCCTCATTCTCCTCAGCGCATGTGTATGAGCATTCACACTCAACGTACGCCGTGCTCTGATCTCGTTCGAGTACTTCTTCTCAATGACTCTCCTGCCAGGGAGCCAAGGAATCCTTCGCCAGCACGGCGATCGAGCTGGCCAGCCGCAAGGTGGCGGCGATATCGGGCGACGCGCGCCGCGTGCTGGAGGCAGGGGCTTTGACTCGTCCGCTTCTCGGCTCAACCTGAGCCGTTCTTGACGTCACTGAAACCACCCAACACAGCAAACGTATCCCTAAGGAAGTGCTTACGATGCGCTGAAAGGTGGACGAGTGGCAGGGGCTCACACTCGTCCACTTGTCGGCTCATCCTGAGACGGACTTGTCACTGAAACCACCCAACGTATCTCACTATAATTGCTGATGTTGAGCTGAAAAGTTGAGCACTGTAAGCCCCTGGTTGGAGCTGTGTCGGCGCGGGGCGGAGCTGGCGGAGGAGCGCATCGGCGCCAAGCGGGCGGCGGCAGGGCCTTCCACTCGTCCCCTTTTCATCTCAACCTCAGCCGCGTTATGTTCTAGAGACCTTGAGAGGTCTGACACTAGTGATCACGCGTTGAGTTGACATGGAAACTTGTGTAAGGCCCTGGATGGCGGCAGCAAAGGCAGCGGCAGGCGGCGGCGGGGCCGGGGCTGCCGGGGCCGGGGCTTTCGGGTTGGGAGCCGGAGCCGGGGTGAGGCCGCCGCGGGCGCGGCCCGACGCCGTAGACATGGAGGACATTAAAGTGGCAGGGTTGGATTGTCACACACCCCCCTCTCTTTGTGCGTTGGTATTGTACGTCCCTGTCCGGTGCTGAGGCAGCGGCGGCGGCGATAGGGCTGAATAGGCCTATTTCGGTATATCGCCTGGGTGAAATGCCCATACAGAGTTGCGGGCAAAGCGTCAGCGCTCCGCGCGGGAAATCGGGCGTCAGATTGAATGTACACAGTTGCGGGCAAAGCGTCAGCGCTTGGCGCGGGAAGCGATATACCGAAATCGGCCTATTGTACGTTCCTGCCCGGTGCTCAGGCAGCGGCAGCGGCGATAAGCCCGGATTGTCATACCCCCTCCTCTCTATGTGTATTGGTCTTGTACCAACCAGGTCCACACCGGTATGGTCACGTGACCGTTAGGTTGAGCGGAAAGTAAAGGAGTGGAAGCCGGTGGTCCCCACAAATCACAGTGATTGAGGCGGTGTCGTGACCCTATCGAGCGGCGCAGGGGGAGATGTTCGCGTCGCCGCACATGCAGCTGCTGGAGGCGGCGTCGCGGCACGAGCGCATCTTCCTCGCCGCGCTCGTCATGGTACGGCGGTGCAGGTTGACCCCAGGTTCTTCGCATATTCACCGAGGTTATCTATTGCCGTTTAGGAATTTTTCCCTTTTCTTGAGTCAACTGATTTTCAAAGCTTAATTATTAAGCTTCGGCCGACGAGTTGACTCAAGAAAAGGGACAAATTCCCAAACGGCAATAGATCACCTCTGTGAATACGCGAAGTTGAAACCCGTATTTGCAAGCACGGAATGAGACGTAGTTGGCGTGTATGACTGATTGCATGTCTGTGATGTTCTCTGATCTTACCACGTGCTAATTACTCTATTGAAAGCGCCTGGTAACATACGATACATCGCGTTCAAGCTTTGCTTTCAATTTATACTTGCGCCGCTACGGCATGGAGCTGCGCAAGAGCGGCCTCACCGAGGTGCCGGTGGTAGACGTAATGAAACGACATGAAACTCTGTGCCGGGAGAACGGTAGAGACTGATATATTGTGCTCGCCACGTCATGAGATGCCGTTTGACTCAAGACACGAGGGGTCATATTGTGTGTGATGACGTGGCGAGCATTGTTCATCAGTCTCTGCATAACGGGGAGGCGCTGCCGCCGGCGGGGTCGTTCGTGGGGATAGCGTGCCGGCTTGCCGCCACGCGGCTGCTGCTGGCGGACCCCGGGCGCAAGCGCGCCGCGCAACGCGTCAGCCTTAACGTCGGGTATGGCCTTATAGATATGGATCGTCACGTCATGGGATGCTATGCAACTCAATAAACAGGGGTTCAAATTGCTCAAATGCGTTGGATGATGTGGCGGGCATCATCTGTCAGGCCCTAACGTCGGGCGTGAGGACGTGGTGTATGCGCTCAAGGAGGAGCGTGTGGACCGCGCGGCCGCCGCCGCCTCCGCCGCAGCGTCGCGCGCGGGTGGCACGCGGGGCAGGGCCTGACGGATAGCGCTCGCCACGTTATAGGGTGTCATTTGATCAAGAAACCAGGTTTCAAAGTGCGTTGGGCGACGTGGCGAGCAACGTGGCGAGCATTACCTGTCAGGCCCTAACGCATGACGTGGCGGATGCGGCAGCAGAGGCGGCGTCGGGCGAGGCTGGTCTCGACCACGGCGACATCCCGTGGCTGCGCACGCACCCGGGCCTGTGAGGACTGAAGAGCGACGCTAGTTATGGCAGTCTGTAGGTTTGTACTGTGCCAAAACTTTGGCACTCTGTAATATCAAGGCGGAGACGAATCACACGACAGCGGCGCATCGAATCCGGCAGTGTGGTAATGCAGACCATCATCACGTATTCGCATTTTAGCTAACGTTCCCTATCTAGCCCTGAGGCGCTCACATGGTGAGAATCACCTCGCAATAATCTATCACCATCTATCAGACCTGGTCTCGTGGTGTGCGTTTACATATTCCTCTACTAACATCCTTCGAGCCCTGAGGGCTAACGCACACATGGTGAACTCCCTATCAAGCCGACTACATCCACCAGAACTTGTGGAGCTCTGTGGTGGAGTGCGTTCACATATTCGCATTTTACTAACATCCTACGAGCCCCGATGGCCGAGGCACTCACATGGTGAGTATTAACTATTAAGCCAACCCCGTCCACCAGACTGGTGGTGTGCTTTCACATATCCGTATATTTACATCATTCATCGAGCCCCGAGGGCCGAGGCACGCACATGGTGAGCCAAACCCATCTACCAGAACTGCTCCGACATCGGCAGTGTGGTTCACATCATTAGGCATATTTGCGACGTAACCGCTTATGTTTCTTGCCGTCGCCGCCGCCCCGGGCGCTGCCCCCGGCACCCCCGCCCGCACCGTTGCCCCCCCCGCCGCCGCCGCCTTCGGCGCCTCCGCCGCCGCCACCGCTGCCTGCGAGCTGGTTCTGGATCCGCGAGCTGGAGAGCGGCAGCGAGCCGGGCGCGCCCCCAACCCACCCGCAGCCCCCGCCTTTCCCGCCTTCGCCGCCGCCCCCGGCAGCCCAGCCCCCAGCGCCGACGCCGCCACCCGCCCCGCTGCCGCCGTCCCCGGTGCCGACGCCGGCGCCGGCGCCACTTCCGGCCATCCCGCCAAACATGATCGCCCCCCCTCCTGGCGCCATGTTGTAGCGGCGCGACTTAAATCTGAAAGCAAAACTTGAAAGCAGTGTATCATATTCAAGGGTCAAGCACTTAGTTCAAGCCGCTTTCAATATGGTTATCTTCGGTTCAACTTGCACCGTCTTACCATGTCAGCCACGCTGCGTTTGACCCCCGACGTCCGCTCCCCGGGAATGCCCGACCGGACGGGGGCCGCCACGTCGAGGATGCAGGACCTGCCGGGCACCACCCCGATGGGGCTGGAGCTGGGGTTGGGTCTGGGGGTGTTCATGGGGATGGCGACGTGGCTGGCGATGGGGCTGCGGATGGGAGTGTGGATGGGGATGGGGATGGGAGTGTCGGACAGCCGGACGGGCGCCGCTGCGAAGGGGACGACGGGCCCGCCGGCCGTCGACCCCGCCCCCACACTCACAGCCACCCCCACCCCCACCGTCCCCGACCCCGCCGCGTTGGGGATGAAAGACCTACCGGGCGCCGTCGCGCTGGGGCTTGGGCTGGGAGTGTGGATGGGGATGGGGACAAGACTGCCGGACCGGACGGGCGCCGCCGCTTTGGGGAGGTGCGGGAAGAGGCAGGCGTCACCGAACATGCACTCGCCTTGCTGGAAGTCGAGACAAGGGGGCAGGGTTCCCGCCGCCACCGCCGCTGCCGCCTCTGCAGCCAGGATCGGCATGCCGAAGCCGCCGAAGATACTCCCGCCGCCGGCAAGCATGGCGCCCTGGAGGCGCGCGGCGGGCGTCTGAACTTGATTCGAGGCACCCGCCGCCCCAGCCGCCGCCGCCGCCGCCCCCACACCCATCGCCCCCGCCGCGGCCGCAGCCCGCGCCCCCACTGCCGACCCCGCCGCCGCCTCCGCCCTCGCCCCTGCCGCCCCAGCTGCCGCTCCCGACCCCCCAGGCGCCGGGCCCGGGGCCCGGGTGCAGGGGCAAGCTGGCGGTTTGACTGGGTTGGGGGCTGAGTGTGAGTCCAGCTGGCGGTCTGATTGGGTGGAAGGGCTGGGTGCGAGTCCAGCTGGCGGTTTGAATGGTTTGGATGACTGGCAGGCTGGGTGCGAGTCCAGCTGGCAGTTTAATTGTGTGGGAGGGCTGGGTGTGAGTCCAGCTGGCGGTTGGATTGGATGTGAGGACAAGCAGAAATTGCCAGCAAACACCATCGACACTCATTTAGAACCCTCGTTTCTTGAGTTTAATGACATCCTATGACGTAACGAGCAACATCTGCCGGGCAAAATCGTAGCAGATATTGCTCGCATGCAAAGTCAACGACTCGCATTTTGGAGCCTCGTTTCTTGAGTCAAACGGCAACGTATGACGTGGCAAGCAATATCGTTTAGCCCTTACCGGGATGTGCCTTGCGGCGGCGGCGGAGGAGGAGGCGGCGGCGGGCTGCATCTCCTCCTCCTCGACGAGGTCGATGACGTCGCCGTTGCGAGTCGCCTCCTGCAGCTTCCGCGCCTCAGCCGCGGCAGGCGTCAGCTCGTCGGTAACCTCCAGCACGTCGTCGTCGTCGTCTTCGTCGTCGCCGGCGGTGGCCACGGTGGCCGCGGAAGCGGTGGTGGCGGCAGTGGAGGCGGCGGCGGCGGCGGCTGGGGCAGCGGCATGCTCTCTCGCCTCCGCAATCATCGCCGCCATGCGCTCCCTGAACGCGGCCGCCTCTCGCTCCCTTACCACCGTCGCCGCCGCACGGTCTCTCACCCTCGCCGCCGCCGCCACCGCCGCTGCCGCCTCCTTCGCCGCCATTGCGAGCTGTCTGGCCGCCGCATCCGCCGTTGCTGCCACCGTCGACGCCGCGGTAAACGACGCTCTCACCTTCGCCGCCGCTGCCTCCGCCGCCTCATACGACGCAATCGCCTCCTCCTTGACTGTCCTCGCCGCCGCAGATGCTGTCGATGCCGCGGTCAGTAGGTCCTCCGCCGCCGCCTTGTCTGACCCCGCAGCCTCCGCCGCCGCTCTACCCGCAGCTGCCGCCGCCGTCGCTCTCGCCAGCGCCACCGCTTCCGCGGTTTCAACCCCCTCCGCCGCCTCCGCCCCCGCAGCCGCCCCCGCCGCAGCCGCCGACGCCCTCACCTGTGATGAATGTCTCTCATTCACAGCTGTCAATTCCGCCCGGAAGCGCTCCCCTGCTGCCGCCACAGCGAGCTCCTTCTCCGCTGCCGCCGCCGCCCCGTCGCCCGCTGCCGAACATCTCTCCCACGCCACAGTCAATTCTGCACTGAAGCGATCCCCCGCCGCCTCCCTACCCGCCTCTGCCTCCGCCTCGACCGCATAAGCCGCCGCCGCCGCAGCAGCGGCCGCCGCCGCCGCCGCCGCCGCCCCAGGTGCCGCCGCCCCCGCCC
>Ga0307489_10002443_pt1 | contig 12436 bp, 17 predicted proteins | sample SB12metaG_FD_202247 | JGI IMG/M metagenome (GOLD analysis project Ga0307489, IMG submission 202247) | Sea-ice brine microbial communities from Beaufort Sea near Barrow, Alaska, United States - SB 1.2 | ecosystem: Environmental > Aquatic > Marine > Coastal | place: USA: Alaska | collected...
CCCCCCTACGCACCAATTACGCCCCACCGTAATTTACGCTGAAACCCCCCTACGCACCATTTACGCCTCACTGTGATAAATGCTCAAACCCCCCTACGCACCAATTACGCCTCACTGTAATAAACGCTCAAACCCCCCTACACACCAATTACGCCTCACTGTGATAAATACTCAAACCCCCCTACGCACCAGCAACTAGTGCACGCCACGCGGGACGTTTAGTCGACGCGTTTATTTATTTCTTTATTTATTTATTCAGGGACGAAACGGCGTGTATGAGCAGTGAGATGAGGGCACTGGCGCCACTTACAGCTGGCGTGTGTGCGGCCTGCCCAAGACGCGCGCGGGGTGGTCCTCCGTCGCCGCCGGTCACACTCGTGCGGCTCCCCGTAGCGCCGCCTCGCCGGCGGCACGCAGTCGTGCGCGGAGCGGCAGCACCCCTCGAAGATCGCCGGGGGGCAGGGCCTTCACTTCGATGTACGAGTACCTAAGTATTGGTGGGTATATATTGAGTGGTTACAGGGACGAAACAACCAGATCCCACTTGTTGTGTTGGTTGGCGGTTGAGCTGAGAAGGGACAAAAGCACCAGCGCCAACAGATGTGATGGTTGGTAGATGGGGTGCGAAGGGACAACACCTCCAGTCAGTGCCCACAACAGCTATGACGGCTGGCAGTTGAGCTTGGAAGGGGACGCCGCTTCAGGCCTGGACGGCGGCAACAAAGAGGGCGGCGACAATTTAGTACATCACGGCGCTGCATCGCGGTGAGGCGTTGGGCGTGTACCCCGAGTGCGTCTGCGGCTCCGACGTGGTGCCCAACATCGTGTGCGTCAGCCTGTACAAGTGGAACGCGGTGATGCAGTTCAACTAGCTGGTGCTCCTGTCGGGGTTCCTGCCCGCGTTTGTGAAGTGGCTGGTGGAGACGCTGCAGGTGCACAGCGCGCGGGGCACGCTCGGGGCAGGGCCGTGGAGCGCACGGCGTCCACTTTTCAGCTCAACTTGAGCCGTTTTTGCCGCTCGTCCACTTTTCAGCTCAACTTGAGCCGCTTTTGGGTACTTCACTGATTCCACCCAGCCAGCAGCTCAACCTGCGATGTTTTTGGGTACTCCACCCAGCCTGGCAGCGTATCCCACTGACGAAAGTGTGTAACGTTGAGCCGAAAAGTGGACAGCGTGGGTGCGCCCCTAGTACACTCGTGCTCACTTTTCAGCTCAACCTGAGCCGCTTTTGTCAGTGATGGCACCCAGCGTATCCCGCAGAAACTGTGTAACGATGAGCCGAAACGTGGACTGCGTGGCTACGCCCCTGAGCGTATCCCACAGAAGTGTTTAACGTTGAGCCGAAAAGTGGACAGCGTGGGTGCGGCCCTGGGTCGGGGCGGCGGCGGCGTGGGACCTGGTGGAGCGTACCAACGTGTTCCTCGCGCGCTTCTTGTTCCTGTCCGCGCCCTTCTGGGACCGCAGTTCGAACTCAAGCGGCGGCGGTGGCGACGGCGGTGGCGCGGCGGCAGCGGAGGACGGCGCGAGTTCGGCGCCCCGCAAGCAAAGTTAGAGTCTACTAGGTGTGGGGCGCACCAACGTGTTTCCTCGCGCGCTTCCTGTTCCTGTCCGCGCCCTTCTGGGACCGCTGCTCCAGCTCCAGCGGCGGCGGCGCGGCGGCGGCGCAGGACGGCGCGAGTTCAGCGCCCCGCAAGCAAAGTTGAGCCCACTTCTAGCAGTGCATATCTCATCCGATCAGCCCACGCCCCGAGGAGCTCGTGTGCTCGCAGTAACACATGTAACATTTGTAAAGCAATAGACAGTACCTAGTACCTGGCACCGCACCGGCGCACCGGGCAGTGTGAAAGCCGCAGGTTGCCGCGCCGCGCCGCGCGTCCGATTCATATTTTGGATGGAGATACTTGAACTTTTTACAAAAGGGTTTGTTACCAACACTTTAAAACCCAGTAATCAACCCAGGGTGATGAACAAAGTTCAGAAAATTAAATAAATAAAATAATCAGGTTTTTGGTGTTTTGGGGGGCGCCACCGACGACCGCGACCTCCCATCGCGGCGCTCTTCCCACACTGCGGTCGTCAATCCCGAATCCGCTCATCTCATCGCCACGTCACTCACACGCTTGAAGTTCATGCCAGCGTCCCCACGTTGCTCTGGTCGTAGGGCGCGAAGTACACGTGGCCGCCCACTGCCGCCGCACCCCAGTACTTGTTATTGCCGGACGCCGCGGCGCCCGTCGTGGCGATGGTGCTGAAGGTGGCGGGGTTCTTGGTGGTGTCCAACACGCCCACGTTGTCCTGTACCAGGGGCGCGAAGTACACGTGGCTGCCCAAGACCGCCACACCTGAGTACTTGCTATTGCCGGACGCCGCGGCGCCCGTCGTGGCGATGGTGCTGAAGGTGTTCGTGGTGGTGTCGAACACGCCCACGTTGTTTTGTTGGTAGGGCGCGAAGTACACGCGGTTGCCCACGGCCGCCGCACCTGCGTACTTGTTCACGCCGGACGCAGCGGCGCCCGTCGTGGCGATGGTGCTGAAGGTGTTCGTGGTGGTGTCGAACAAGCCCACGTTGTCCTGTAACCGGGGCGCGAAGTAGACGTGGCTGCCCACGGCCGCAGCCCCAAAGTACTTCTCATTGCCGGTCGCCGCGGCGCCCGTCGTGGCGATGGTGCTGAAGGTGTTCGTGGTGGTGTCCAACACGCCCACGCTGTGCTGATAGGAGGGCCCGAAGACCACCAGGGTGCCCACGGCCGCCGCACCGTTGTACTTGGCCCCGCCGGACGCAGCGGCGCCCGTCGTGGCGATGGTGCTCCAGGAGTCATCGGTGGTGTCAAACACCCTAACGTTGTTTTGGTTGTTGGGCGTGAAGTACACGAGGGCGCCCACGGCCGCCGCACCAGAGTAACGGCCATTGCCGGACGCCGCGGCGCCCGTCACGGCGATGGTGCTGAAGGTGGCGGGGTCCGTGGTGGTGTCCAGCGCGCCGACGCTCGCCCGGTAGTGGGGCGCGAAGATCACGCGGGTGCCCACGACCGCCGCACCGTGGTACTTGCCACCGATCGCATAGCCCGTCGTGGCGATGGTGCTGAAGGTAGTAGGTTGAATGACTGGCGGCGGGGCCGGCGGCGGGGACGGCGGCGGGGCCGGCGGCGGGGGCGGGGATGGCGACGGCGGCGGGGGCGGAGTCGGCACGACGGCGAAGGTGACGGCGACCAAGCCGCCGATCTTGAGCGCCTTGACGAGGGCGCCGGAGGCGATCGCGGCGGTGATGATCGCGATGCCCGCCGCGGCCGTGACTCCAACCTCGAGCTCGACCTCGAAGTCAACCGTCACGGATTCGGCCAGCAATCAGGGGCACACACACACACACACACACACACTCACCGACTCGCCGTCAGTCAATCAATAAAGTACCCGAAAACGGCTCGGGTTGATGAGCCGAAAAGTGGACGTGTGTTACGGCCCCACCGACAGGATCCCGACGGCGACGGCCGTGATGGTCACCTTGGTGATGTGCACGCCGACCGTGCGCGCGATGACAGATCGGAAAGTTATACGTTGCGTGTCAGCGAAGGTGGCCTTGGTGTACCCGCCGAGGCGTAGCGGCGCAAGTTGAAATCGAAAGCAAAATTGAAGCAAAATTGAAAGCAGTTTTAACGTATTATAGCTTCAAGTGCTTAGTTCCAGGCGCTTTCAACACGGGTTTCATAGGTTCAACCTGCACCGCCTCACCGAGGGTCACGGTGACGGCGACCAGCTCAGGTGGGCACGGCGGGCGGTAGCACGATTTCACCTCCGTGGGCATGCGGAAGCAAGGTTTGCCGCAGTACAGGGCCTGGCGGATAATGCCTGCCACGTCATCATCCACATTTTAGACCCTCGCGTGTACAGTTAATTGACATCTTACGACGTGGCGAGCATTATCCGTCAATCAGGGTGGCCGTGCCGCAGGGGAAGAGGTGCGCGTTGGACCCCGCGTAGTCGGGGCTGCCGTCCACCAGCGGCTCCCTCGCGCAGACGTCGCTGGTGCTGCCGGCGAAGTACGCGCGCGGCATCGGGCGGGGCTGCTGCAGGCGGCCGCGGCTCTGTACGCCGCCGTCCAGGGGCTGGCCACTCGTCCACTTTCCGGCTCAACGTTACTCACTTTCTGTCTACTTGTGGGGTACGCTGGGTGGAGTCACGGCGGGCAGTCTGTCGGTCAAGTACCCAAAAGCCACTCTCAGCGCAGAGTGACAAGATATGGAGGATCGATCTCCGGGATGACCATGAATCCTGTCATCCAGTCGGCTGGAGGATGATCTCAAAATCCTAAATTTGGCCTTAGAATCATGAGGATGACCCCCAAAATCCTGTCATCTTGTCATCTTGTCGGTCAACCGGACAGTATGACCATATCATATCTTGTCACTCACTCACTTTGCTCTCAGGTTGGAGCACTTGCTTGAGCTGAAAAGTGGACGAGTGGCGTTAGCCCTGCCTTGGCCTCCGCACGCAGCGCCGCACTCGCTCCAGTCGCTCCAGTCGCCGAGCACGCAGTCCACCGGGCACGGGCGCCAGCCGGTGCTGAGCCCCGAGAACAGGGGCTTGTTATTACACTCCTCCACTTGTCGGCTCAACGTAACACAACACTTTTTGTGGGATAATACGCTGGGTGGCGTCAGTCAGTCAAGTCCGTCGGTATTTAAGTGACAAAATTGCTCAGGTTGAGCTGAAAAGTGGACGAGTGGCCGGCCCCTGCCTGAGAACGGCGCGACCAAGCTCTTGCCGGTGCCGGAGACGATCTTGCACAGCACCTCGTTGTAGCGGCGCAATTTGAATTTGAAAGCAAAAGTTGAGAGCGGTTCATCATATTGCAGTTTCAAGGGCTTAGTTCCAGGCGCTTTCAACTTGGGTCTGATAGGGTCAACCTGCACCGCCCTACCTCGTCGTAGTCATCGCACGCGATACCCTGCCCCTTGATGTAGCGGCGCAAGTTGAATTTGAAAGCAGATTTTGAAAGCGGCTTGCCATATTTCAGTTTTGAGAGCTTAATTCCAGGCGCTTTCAACGTGGGTTTGATAGGGTCAACCTGCACCGCCCCACCTTGAGCAGCGAGTGATCCTCGCAATCCGCGGTGGAGTTTACGCAGGTCCCACCGTGGCTCTCGACCTGGGTTAAGTGGCGCAACTTGAATTTGAAACCAAAATTTGAAAGCGGTTTGCCATATTTCAGTTTTAAGAGCTTAATTCCAGGCGCTTTCAACGTGGTTTTGATGGGGGCAACCTGCACCGCCTGACCTGGGTCTTGACGCGTGCGCCGGGTCACGCCCATCGTGCACCGCGGGGGCTCGCGCGCGACGTACGGGCTTTGGTAGCACGAGCTCCACGCGCCCCAAGGGCCCCGCTCGCCAGGGCCCGGCAGATGTTTGCTCGCCACGTCATTCAATGAACGCAATGGCATTCAATGAACCATTGTGAACCCTCCTCTGCTTAAAAGTAATACTAGATAAATGGGATCCAATGAGGACGTGACGAGCAATATATGATAGGCCCCACCACGCGCAATCAGTCACGGCGGCCGCGCCGGCGATCGTGTTGAAGAGGATGCCGGCGGAGAGGAGGATGGTCAGCGCGGTCCCGACGGATCCACCAGAACGCCCGATGCCAAGGGCTCACACTCGCTCACTTCAGAGGTCAACTTGAGGACCTTGGGTTACGTCGCTCACGTTAGAGCTCAACTTGAGCACCTTCGGGACATGTCCACGGTTTAGGTTGGGTTACATGGGGGACAAAGTAAGCTTGAGTTGAGCTTACAGGGGCAAAGTAAGCGCAAGTTGAGCGGAAATGGTCAAATGGGAACGAGTGTAAGCCCCTGCCCGATGCGACGCCGCGCGTTGGAGCCGTACGTTTCGGAAGTGCGCAGGCCGGACACCGGGTCCACCAACAAGCACGCGGTGACGGCCGCCGTGAAAGTGCCGCCGGTGAGGGCAGCCGAGAGAAACCCGCGGCGACGACTCTGGTCTCCCGGGAGCGGGAGCGGGAGCGTGACGGCGTCGGCGTCGGCATGGCGGGCAGCGCTCGTAGCCAACGCAGGTTGAGACGCGGAGGCAAACGTGACTGAGTCGCTCTCGCCTCCCTTGTCGTCAGCCCGGCGAGCTCCGTGTCTTTGGGCGATGCGATCCAAGTGGAGCCCGCCGGCACCTCCGCGTCATGGTTCGTCACGCCGACGTCAGAGTTACACCCCGCCGCCGTCTCCTCCGTGCTCTCCGAGCTCCTGCCGCTCTCCGTGCACTCCGCGTTTTGATGAGCAAACGGGAATCGAAGCGCGAGGAAGCCGTGGAACGGATGGCGAGCGCTCGAAGATTCGAGGTGTAGCGGCGCAAGTTGAAATTGAAAGCAAAGCTTGAAACGTTGAGAGGGGTTCATCACATTGTAGCTTCAAGCGCTGAAACCATAGGCGCTTTCAACACGGGGCTTGATAGGGTCAACCTGCGTCGACCTACCTAGGACGTCCGTTCCCACCCACCGCGCGACGACGTCCACGGGCTAGGGCCCGACACGTATTAATTTGCTTGCCACGTAAGCCACCCGGCACACAGTGCCTCACGGAGTTTCTCAAATCGAGGGTCTCTTTACTCAGAAAGAGAGGTTGGGATTCACCCCAACGCACAATAGGCTTGTTTCGGTATATCGCCTGGGTGAAATGGACGTACAGAGTTGCGGGCAAAGCGTCAGCGATCCGCGCGTGAAAGCGGGCGCCAGGTTGAATGCCCATGCAGAGTTGCGGGCAATGCGTCAGCGCTCGGCGTGGGAAGTGATATACCGAAATCGGCCTATTTGCTTGCCACGGAAGCCAACACGGTACACGTATAAGCACTCGCGTCTTGAATTATCTTGCACATAATAACCACAGTGCCTCGCCGAGTTTCTCAAATCGAGGGTCTATTTACTCAGGAATAGAGGTTGGGATACACCCCAACACACAATTCACCCCACCCTCGTCGACCCGCAAATTTCCAAAATGAACTAGTGTACGAGGACGGCCCTGCCACAGTCGGGCCCAAGCCTGGAACGTCAGCGAATAGGTACACTGGTACACTATGCGCAAGCAGCAGGGGTAATGATATATAACAATGACGCCATTTATTAATATTAGTACCCCTGCAAACAATCAGGAGCAGGAGGCCTTGCCGGGTCGGCGGTGGTCAATGGGACCCAAGCCTCGAACGTCAGCGGATAGGTACACTGGTACACTATGCGCAAACAGTCGGGAGCAGGAGGCGTGCCGGGTCGGCGGTGGTCGGACGGACCCAAGCCTCGAACGTCAGCAGATAGGTACACCGGTACACTTATGCGCAAACAGTCAGGAGGCCTTGCCGGGTCGGTGGTGGTCGGACGGACACAAGGCTCGAACATGAGTCGATGGGTCTTTGTCATCAAGGTTGCGTTGCCGCCGTCGAGATCAACCATGGGGTAGGGCCGGGTAAATATCGCTCGGACGCCACGATTAACTCTAGTACGAGGGTTTGAATGACGGAAGAGGATACGGATGTCGCGGGAGGACATTAAACTCAGAGAGAGAGAGAGAGAAACGCGTTCGCGTGTATAGAGAGGCACCAGGCTTTCGCCCTGGCCCCTGTGGACATTAAACTCAAGGTATGAGGTTATGAATGACGGAAGAAGATATCGTAGTGGATGCTGGAACGATGGTGGATGACGTGGCACCTAGCATTATGCAGACGTGTGAGGCAGTGCAGCTGACGTGGCAGGCAGTGACGACAACGTGGCAAGCAATGACGACGATATGGTAGGCGATGGTCGGTCGGACCCAAGCCTCGAACCTCAGCGGATAGGTACACTAGTACACTGTGCGCAAACAGTTAGGAGGCCCTGCCGGGATGGCGAAGGTCGGTCGGACCCAAGCCTCGGACGTGAGTTGATGGGGGGTCGCCGTCAAGGATGCGCCGCCGCCGCCGCCGCCGTCGAGTAAGGCCCGGGTATCATCCACGCCAAAGTGACAAGACATGAATCCTGAGGATGGAGTATTGCGTCGACAAGCAAACAAGATGACAGGATTTTGGGTACAATACTCAAGATTATAAGGCACATTTAGGATTGTAAGGTGACCCCCAAGATCTTGTCATCCGGTACTGAAACCTACGAGATCATGGGATTGTGGGTCATCCTGGATATCAATATTGGATATCTCGTCACTCTGATCCACGCCAGTCCCGTCATGTCACCATTCACCAAGCACGAAGCACGGGGGGTTGGGCCTCTAGTCAAGATGACGGTCGATTACCAAATGAATGCTCTGCCCAATGCTCCACGGAAACACGGGGGGGTGGGGCCTTCTCAACACGGGGGGGTTGGGGCCAGGGGCCTCATCACGAGGACCGTCTGACTCTTTGTCTATCTCTGACACCACAAGAATGAATGAATGCTCGATCATTTGATATGACCGAGCTAAAAAGCAGATGCTCATTCAGCTGGATGATACGGATATCACAGACAGAAAAAGTTCACCGGGCTCAAGTGAAACTTTGTTTGAAGGTTTGATTCCACCCGGATTGGCGCAAGGATGGGCGCTGGAGCCAACCTTACCGTCGAGAGCGAGCGTGGGGTAGGGCCAGGCAAACGTCGCTTGCCACGTCATGCGGGGGAATTTAGCTCAAGAATCGAGGGTCTGGTCGTGGAGGTTCGGGAGCATCGATAACGTTCCCGGCTTATGGCTCGACGGTGGTTGAGCGAGCGAGAGACACGACAGAGAGAAAGAGAGAGAGCGAGACTCAACACTCAAGCCTCCACGAGTATAATAAGAAGGCACCAGGCTGTTGCCCTTGAAATTTCTCCCTTTCCTTGTCGTGGGTCGTGGCTGGCATGATTTACGGAACTTTTGAGAATATAGGACTGACCGACCAACCTGACTGGTGACTGTCCGACCGAACAGTCTACTGTGGGTGTCAAGACACCCGGCACGCGTATGTGTGTCGCGCTCTGTGTCGTGTCTACGACGCTTAGCGCTCCCCAGCTTCACTGTGTTAGGCACATATAACTCCGGTATTCCTTACATGCACACTTGCGTTATAGGTTATGGGCCCACGCTACTGCGTTATAGCAACCCTACAATGGGATGCGAAGTCTCCGATCCTTTGAAGAAGCCAGAGGACCCACCCGGGTCTCCGGGATGTAGCGGCGCAAGTTGAATTTGACAGCAAACAAAGTTTGAAAGCTGTTCATCATATTGTACTTTCAAGCCCTTAACCATGGGCGCTGTGAAAACGGATGTTGACACTGTCAACCTGCACCGCCCTACCAGGGTATCCGGCGGACGACTCAGTATGTCGATGGTGCGGCATGCGGGGCATGGCGGCCGCGGCGGCGGGCGAATGGCGCGTCAACACAAGCATCAACACCAAGGAGGTGCGCAGCTGCCTCAGGGCAGGGGCGTGTTACACCGCGATGACACGCTCAACTTAGGTATCTTCTTCATACTAGGGAGGTGCTGGATGCACGAGCCAGGCTGAGAAGCACGACCAGAGTGACAAGATATGATCCGATATCAATATGGGAGATCGATATGGGAGATCGATATGGGACATCGGACAACAATGGGATATTGATAAGAATATCGATATGGACACGGGCCAGGGAGCATGACACACATGTGTATGCACCGATACATTGTCTGTGTGTGTCCCGGTACATTGTATGTAATTACACCGTGGTCAGGTTGAGACAAGCAGGGGACGAGCTTCGCAGTTCTGTTGTGGGGTGGCAAATGGAGATCTGGATTTGCTTGACTTAATAGACGGTCGCTCATGAAAATTACAGTGTCGATCAGCCTCGGAGATCCGGCAGGCTGAAAAATATACGGGCGAGGGGTTATTAACTCAACGATCGTGACTAGACCGCGCCACGCGCCATCTCCATTTGCCCCGCCCACCACAACTGCGTAGAGAGACCTAGGGTCAAGTGATGTGGATGCACGAGTCATGCCAAGGAGCAATACGCAGCCTGCATGCGTGTACCGTTACACTATGAGCAAAGCACAGTCAGGTTGAGCTAAATAGGGAACGAGTGGCCACGCCAAGGGAGGTAGATGGACGCGTCTAGCCAAAAGGAGCAAGGACATTGCATGTGTGTACCGGACAGACACTATCTATGAGCAGCCAACTGCGAACTGTCATGATGAGCTGAAAAGGGGACGCCGAGTGGCCAAGCCAGGGAGGCATGCGTGGCATAGTCAGCGAGGCGTTCGAGCAGCAGCAAGGCACTGAGTTGAGATGGGATATAATGGGGGCAGGGCGAAGGCATGGTGCCTCCTTCTTGTTATACACCGGAAGCGTCTCTGTGGGACGGGATAACTGCAAGTGATGCCAGTGGCTTGAGGGACTAAGCGGCTCGAACCAGTACTACGAGTTGATATGACAAAGTGCGTGAAACCACTGAGACACTTAGCAACAAGTAGTACTAAGTCGTCCAAATGGAGCGTTGGAAGAGGATGTTGTGCTCAATATGGAATACGATCATGAAGCTGAAAGTACCAGAAACTTTGGCTACTGTGCATGGCCCTGCCTTTGGTCCCGCGTCGAGTCCCCGTTCTGCACATGACTCTCGCCGTGGCCGCTGCCGCTGCTGCCGCCGGAGCCGGGAAACAGGGCCTGAATACACCAGACCCTTTCCAGCTCAACGCGGCAGCTGGACTACTCGAGTTTGATCGGTGCAGGTACCACTGAAACGATCCCACTTAATACGTCAACCATGCTCAAGTTGAAGCTGCCAAGTAAGTGGTAAGTGCGCGCATGCACGATGTACGATTATTCGCAGCCATGAGCTGACTCGAACCACGGGCCCGGTGAACACAGTGGTTCGTATTCGATGGTTCATTGAGGCCAGAGTGACAAGGTGTGATACGATATCGATATGGGAGATCGATATGGGAGATCGGACATCAATGAGCTATCGATATGAATATCGACATGGGACATGGCGTATCGATTTGGGATAAGGTATATCGATATGTCTACCATCTCTATATGGTCATCTTGGTATAGTAGGTATGAGATATGGGCTATTGATATGGGAGATGACAGTATCGATATGGTCATCCTGCATATCGATATGGGATATCCTGTCACTCTGATTGAGTCCCCGCCTGGCAGCAAGCCCAACGACATCAGCAGCGGGACCAGCATCAGCGGCGCATTCAACAGCGAAGTCATGAGCAGCGCGGCAATGAGCAGCGGCACCATGATGTAGCGGCGCAAGTTGCATGTGAAATCAGAATCTGAAAGCAGTATATCACAGTTTAGTTTTCAAGCGCTTAGTTCCAGGCGGTTTCAACTTGGATTTCATAGGGTCAACCTGCACCGCCTTACCATGACCAAAGCGACCAGCCATCCGCAATCCCCGCCATGGCTCCCGGACGCCCAAAGGAACTCGGGGGAGAAGGAGGCACCGGCAGCGGGGGTCTCGCGCGAGGGAGCGGCCCGAGGATCCGAGCTCGGCATGGCGCGAGCCTTCGCGGCGGCGGCGGTGTGCGGCAGCGAACGCGAAGGCCCGAGCTGTTCAGCGGCGTGAGCCGCTGGCTGGTCTCGTCCGGCGCGGCCGGTAGCGGCCGCGGCCGCTGCCGCACTCCCACCAACCGAGGCGAAACCGCTACCGGCGTTGCACGCCTCGCATCAGGGGCTTACACTCGTCCACTTTTCGGCTCAACTTAAGCGCACTCTGTGGGATAGGGGTGCGTTGAGGGGTTGTTTAGGGGACGTTTAGGGGGTGTCAGGGGGTTATCAAGGAGTGTTAGGGGTATATTATGTGTCAAAACGGCTCAGGTTGAGCTGAGAAGTGGACGAGTGTAAGCCCCTGCCTCGCTGCCTCGCATGCCGCGACGTCGCGGCCGACGCGCGTCTCCTTCTCCGCCGCCGCCCACGTCTCCTTCTCGTCGACAGACAGCGCCGCGGTCTGAGTGTCCGTGAACCGAATCGCCTGCATGGGGCGCCGGCGTGTCCGGAGAAACACGAGTCAGTGAGACAGTGAGTAGTGAGGGCGGGGTATGTTTGGGGGGGTGGGTGTGGGGCAGGGCAGCGGGCGACTGGAGGAGAGTGGAGGGAGGAGGGAGGAGGGGGGGAGGAGGAAGGAGGAGAGGTGGGAGGAGGGAGGAGGGAGGAGGAAGGAGGGAGGAGGGAGGAATGAAACGAACAGACGAGTGCTGTGGAAAACCCGGCGGTGGCTCGCGCGCGCAGGTCTGGCACCGGGCACCTCGCGCCGTGGTGGCAGCCGCGGGACAATGGCACAATGTGACCCGCCCGCGCTCTCGCGTTGGGAGTGAAACATGGCTTGCACGTTGCAAGTGTGCTTGGGTGGTGGGGCTCTTCGTGCGAGGGGTTGTTGGTGATGTATGATGTTGTGACCTGTTGGGCCGGAGAAGGGAGAAGGGAGGAGGGAGGAGGGAGGAGGG
>Ga0307489_10002445_pt1 | contig 12431 bp, 14 predicted proteins | sample SB12metaG_FD_202247 | JGI IMG/M metagenome (GOLD analysis project Ga0307489, IMG submission 202247) | Sea-ice brine microbial communities from Beaufort Sea near Barrow, Alaska, United States - SB 1.2 | ecosystem: Environmental > Aquatic > Marine > Coastal | place: USA: Alaska | collected...
GTCGGCCTCGGCGGGGTTCAGGGTGCGCACGTGCTTGGAGGCCAGCAGGAAGCGGTGCATGTGCACCGCAGCGTACGGCCCGCGCACCACACGGATCAAGAGTACCCCAACCGCACTGCTTGCTCATACTGTACCCTGTACCCGTGTCAAGCGGAGCTCGTTGGCTGTAGGCACACGTACGTACTACGAGTACACACTCCCGCATCCTCCTCCTCCTCCTCCCTGGCCTGACGCTGACGCTCGTTCCCGGAGTAGCTCCACCTGACCGTTTGATCAAAGTGCATCGGTGCACCCTGCCTGTGTGCCGTACATCTTCTGTCCGCAGATCCCCGTGCGCAGCACCGCGGAGTCCTCACTGTGCTGCCGCAAGTTGAAACTCAAAAGCAAAACTTGAACGCATTGTATTGTATGTCGGTCTCAAGCGTTGCAGCCAGGCGCTTTCAACGCGGCTTTCAACCGGTTTGGACATGCACCGGCTCCCCCCACCTTGGGCGGCATGAGCAGCCTGAGCAGCGGCACCTCCCTCTCCGTGTACACGAACACCCTCACCGGCGGAATGGACTGCCGCGGCGCAGGGTGCCCAATTTATCAGTACAATGTGTTTACATTTTGACGCACCGCGCGGTGATTCGATTAGGTGCAAGCGGCGTTGCGTCGCGGACGCCGACGCCATCGTCGGCGCGGGCACGATCTCGTGCGGCGCGAGAAGGTATGACGCGTCGCGTGCTGCGGGGGATGGCGGCTGAGGCATTGGACAGTTGTGTGTGCAAGGGCCGCGGCCCCCTCCCTACCCGGCGACGATAAGCGCGCCCAACTCGGTGGGCGCCACGTCGAAGACACCGCGCCAGGTGCCGAAGGGCACGCGGCTGATCCCCGCCTTCACGTCCACGTCCAGACCGCCGCCGCCACCCCCGCCTCCCCCGCCGCCGCCGCCGCCGCCGCGCGGCTCCACGCACTCCACCAGACACCAGGGGCTCCATACACTCCACTTCTCAGCTCAACCTGAGTCTTTTTGGTCATAGTCTTTCTCGTCACTCATGCACCCAATGAAACTATGAAAGTGCTCACGTCAAGCCGAAAAGTGGACGCGTGTTTCGTCCGTGCCAGGCACAGGCACCAAGCCGCGAGTAGTAACACGCGACGCACCGTGCGACCAGCGCCGGCGCCACCCGCCGCCGCCGCCTCCATAGCCGCGTCTCGCACAGCGGCACTCCTTTCTAACTACCGGCTTATGCCTAGGAAAGCCAGTGCGCGCGCAAGTGCTGGCGCTCGCGGTTCAAGTGAATTTCGCAGTTGAGGTCTGGGACGAAAAAATAACAAAAAGGGGGGTATTCATTACAGCTGATTGGGGGTCCACTGATTGAAGTGCAGGGGGTATGACGTGGCTTGATATCTGCTGACAGCTGTACACATTCACGAAAGTTCGGCCAAAAGTAACCGACTCGCCGACCATCAGAGTCTGTGAGCTGAGTAATAGGCTCTAGACCGTCGATTCGCCATGCAACAGACGCTCGCACCTTGTTTCGTCGGTTGCTTTACCTAACTGTCGGCTGTTTTTTTGGTTTCAACACGATGGACCAATCACAGGCGAGAGATTAGGATTCGAAAGCGCGTGGAATTCATATTTAGCCTGTGATTGGTTCAGCCTTCCGTCGTGTCATCACACGTGGTAAAACGACAGGTCCTTTCGCGGGTGCACTCGAACGCTAACCACTCGTCGGTCAGGTGTGACACACATGCAGGACCCGATTCACAGTAGTCGCGGAGCACGCCACGCCGCGCACGCCCGACCCCGTGCGGCACAGTCTTCACGGAGCTACGGCTCGTGTTCCATACAAAACACCCGGGCTCTCTGGCTGCACGGCAGTACAGAAACCGGGTTCTTTGATTGACAGAGCGTGACGTCATACACGAATTATCCGTCCTGGATAGAGGGGACGGAACATTGTTCCTGAGCTAGACGTGAGAAGACCCCTTGGGTGTGCGGGTTCGCATATCTCGGACCCTGGGCGGGCACTCATCAGGGTAGCAGAGCAGGGAACAATAAAGCGCTGTGCTGGTCTGAATTTGTCGGCGAGCATTCCATAAACCCGAGAGCAATCCTTCCCCGAAAGGAAGGGGTTGAATTCGTTTCGCGGAACCGGGTGCCTGACGTGCCTGACGTGCCTCCGTTTTTTGTGTCGCGGACTGCGGAGGACTGTGCGGCGCACGTCCGCTCCCGTGAGGCGCACCCCGGAGCCATGTGGTCGTCGTCGCCCCCATCGCGGCGCGGCGGCCGGGACCCCGCCCCCGGCTCCCCCTTCGCGCAGCCACGGCGCTCGCACCCAGGAGAGAACACCATCAGCAGGCACAGCGGAGGCGGGGCAATGCATGCCACACGCAAATTGACCCCAGGTTGACGTCGGGTTGCCGCGCTTGGGTTCATAGCAGCGTCGTCCACTCGTTCCCTCTGCTGCTTACCTTCAGAACCTTCGACGGATGACCTGCCTGTGCTTTCACGGACTGATGAACTTAAGTTGAGCAGAAAAAGAACGAGTGGAAGTCCCTGGTATTCATTCACAACGGCTTGCCGCGCCTTGGCCCTCAGCGCTTGAAGCTAAAATATGATGAACCGCCTTCAAACGTTACTCTCATTTTCATCTTACGGCGCTCCTGCGCGGTGAGGCAGCCGCCGCCGCTGCCTCCACGTCGTATCCCGACCCTGCACTCAACGGCACCCCTCCGCGCGCGCCGCCTCAAGGTAAGGCGCTAAGGCGGTGCACGTTGAACCTGTGTTGACATGACCCTGGAACCGAGCAACCTACCAGCTCCCCTCTGGGATTTGGAGGGTCACGGCTCGGTATCAAGGGGGTTAACAAACTAACCCGCGTTAAACGCGCCTGGAATTAGACTCTAAGCGCTGCAAACCACAATTGTATAAATTGCTTTCAAGCTTGGATTTCAATTGCAACTTGCGGCGCTACACCACGGCAAGATTCTGAAGTGCGCATCCACGAATTCTTTGCCCCCGAGCCGCGCGCCGCCGCCCGGCATCCTCAGGGGCGCCAAGACAATGTCGCGGCCGAGGTACGGTGGTGCAGGTTGACAGTATCATCACTTGTGTGGAGAGCGCTCATGTTTTCAGCGCTTTAAGCTACAATATGATGAAACGCTTTCAAACTTTGCTTTCAAGTTCAACTTGCGCCGCTGCACCGAGCCAGGTGTCGCTGTCGCGGCCGAGTGCGACGCCGTCCGACCTCGGCAGCGTCTCGGAGCTGTCCTTGGTACGGCGCTGCAGGTTGACCCCATTTTGACCCCGGGTTGACCGCGCCTGGTTTCAGCGCTTGAAGCTGAAATATGATGAAGCGCTTTCAAACCTTGCTATTATACTTTCAACTTGCGGCACCACACCTTGGACGCGATGGCGCTCAGCGCCGACGAGGTAGGGCACTGCAGTTTGACCCAGGTTGACCCAGTTTGACCCCAGGTTGACCCAATGTTGACCCCAGGTTGACCCCAGAATGACAGCAGCTTGACCCCAGGTTGTTCCCAAATTGACCCCAGGTTGACCCCAGGTTGACCCCAAAATGACCTCAAACCGACCCCGGGTTTGACCCCAGTTGATCGTGATGGTTTCACTCAGCGCTCGAAGCTAAAACATCACGAGCCGCTTTCAAGTGTTGCTTTCACCTTCAATGTGCGGCGCTACAATTCGGACTCCGACAAAGACGACGACGACCACCACGCCGACGTACAGACCGTTGTTGCCATCACCACCACGGACTGCACCACCACCACCACCACCACCACCACCACCACTACCATCACTCGCACTTCGCCGCTGCTCGCACTTCTAAAGGTACGGCCCGTTTGTACTACGACAAAACGCGTGAAGCTTTGGACGGTGTCGATAGTGTCAGCATCGATTTGACATGATTACCAATGACAGCAGGGTAAGTATCGATCGAAAGCGTGTTGATCAGTTGATGACGTGGCGAGATGCATTTGGCAGGCCCCACCTGCGGGCCAAGCCAGAGCTCTTCAGGGTGGGGCGCTGTAGGTCCGACTCATTCAAACCCGTTGTTGAACGCGCCTGGATACATGTCTTGAAACTGAAATACCACAAACTGCATTCAATTTTGCTTTCAACTCGACTTGCGCCCCATTACTGGTAAACATGTACCGGTACACTATGGTTTGTGTTCCCCACTGCTGGTAAGCATGCACCCGTACACTGTGCCCCCGCTACTAGTAACATGTACCGATACACTATGCGTTGCGGCGCTACACGGAGGTGGCGATACTGACACAGCTGGACTCGACGGACCTAACGCTGTTCGGGCAGGCCGGTCGGGCGTGCCGCGCCGCGGTGCTGGCCTCCGCCCTGCCGCGCGCCACCGGTAGGCCCCCACTTCTTCTCCCTTTTATTACAATCTAGGTATGGTGTGCCAAAACCCTACCTGGCCCAGGGCGAAAGCCTGGTGCCTCCTCATACACGCGGACGCGTCTCTCCTCTCCTAAAACCCTAAACCTAAACCCCAAAACCCTGAAACGTGTTTGAGGAATGGGGTATTTCCGAACCACAGCAGTCAGACGGTACCAGTACACACCGCAGTCGCGTAACTCTGTGACACATCGCGCAGGCCTGACACCAGTAGGGACCTGACTGACAGATATAAGCCTGGCAGATGTTGCTCGCCATGTCATATGATGCCGTGGAACTCAAGACACGAGGGTACCAAATTCGTTTCAGGACGTGGGGAGCGGAACCCCCATGTATTGATTTACACGGCATCCTATGACGTGGTGAGCGATATCTGGTGCGGCGGTACGGAGCGGAATGGTGTATCTCGGACACGCGGAGTTCTGCACGTCCGTCGCCCGCCTCAGGTGGGCCAAGGCAGGGCCTGCCAGATGTTGCCCAACTCGTCACCAACGCGCATCTCGTTTCTTGAATTCAACGGCATCCTATGACGTGGCGAGCAACATCTGCCAGGCCCATTGCCCGCCTCGTCATAGGCACAAATTGTCAATCCTCACTTCTTGAGTCACACAGCATCCTATGACGTGGCGAGCAGCGCCTGCCCGGCCCTGCGCGAAGGCCAACGGGTGCCCATGGCAGGGGCGCCGACCGCGACAATCACACGCATTTTGAACCCTCGTTTCTTGAGTTAAACGGCATCCTATGACGTGGCCAACACCACGTTATCCACCACATAGCGCACAAATGCTCGCCACGTCACTCATCGCACCTTAACTAACCCCTCGTTTCTGGAGTTTAATGGCATCCTGTGACATGGCGAGCAATATCGGTCAGTCCCTAGCCCATGGAATAAGAAGGTGTGTTGGTACGCCGCGATGGGCGGACACCTGGCGGCGTTGCAGTGGGCGCGGAAGCATGGGTGCCCGTGGGACTGGTGGACGACTGTTAATGCCGCTGGGGGCGGGCACCTGGAGGTGCTCAACTGGGCGCGGGACAACGGCTGTCCGTGTCCAAAATGGATAATGGAAAGTCAATGATATGCCGCGGATGGATACGAAATGACACCGAATGGCCACTGGACAGCAGGCTTCAGCCGCCGCATTAACTCGCCTCTTTCTTCGTGAGCGACGGCGGCGGTGGCGGCCGAGTTGACATGGACTTTCTGGTGTTGCTTAACCGGCAACCTTAGCTCTAGCGTCTCAGAAGATTAGATTAGGAGCAGCACCTTAGCCCTCCTCTCTGTAAATAACCGTAGCTCCCAGATAGCATGATGAATCTTAGCCTCTCTTTTGGGTGGACCTTAGCACTAAGAAATTGTACTATGAACGTCAGCCTCAGAGTATCATAGTGCGGTCGATACAGCCTGGATTCCGATTGTCCGTTTGGTCACACTGTCCGCTTGAAACGGCGGAAGGGTCTGCTTGATGCTCACCCATGTGAGCACATCTCAACTTCGGAGCTCGATGAACGCTATTAAAACGATTAGAATGAGATTGCGTGTTCAATGCTTACATCGAGTATGAATGTCCTGACTAACGTTGAGCCAGTATGAATGTCATGACCAACTTTGAGCGAGCATGAAATGTCATGACTAACGTTCGCCGTCCCCGCCCCCCCCCAGGCCGCCGCCGCTTCCTCAGCCATCACCGGCTTCCCGTTCATCGAACTGACGGACAGCGGTGTACCTCCTCGGCCCAGTTGCCGCCGCCGCCGCCTCTGCCACCGCCTCCGCTACCACCGCCGTTGCCGCCGCCGCCGCCTCTGCATCTGCAGCCGCCGCCGCCTCTCCTCATCCACCACCAGCGCAGCGTCCATCGAACTAGCGCTGAGCGGTGTACCGCCTCGGCGGCGCCGCCGCCGCCGCCGCCCCCGCCGCCGCCGCTGCCGCCGCCGCCGCCTCCGCCGCCGCCGCCAACGGCGTCGTGTCCCTCGGATCCCGAATGGTCACCGGCGAACGGGCGCTGCCGATGGCACCGAAGCCGCCGCCCGGGCTCTGCGGCACGAACGGCGCGGCGTATACCGAAACCGACGGCGAAGCCGCGAAGCCGTTGGACGCCATCCCAAAGGATCCCGCCGCGGGGGCAGGGGGGATCTGCGTGGCCATGGGGGGAACCGCCAGGTGTCCGACCGCTTCCTGTCCGGCCGAGGAGTAGGGGTTGGCGGCGGGGTAGTAGGCGGGCGTGCGCACCGCGGCGGAGATGGCGGCCACCGGCACGGCCATGGGTGATGGCATCGAAGGCTGAGGAGAGTTGTAGTACGTGGTGTAATTGGACGGGGACTGTGCGGGCGGCGGCGGCGCCGACGGGTGCGGCGCAGGCTGGTACTGGTGCTGCTCATAGTGCTGCTGCTGCTGCTGCGGCGGAGGAAAACCGCCCCGCCCGCCGCCCCAACCTCCCCCGCCCCCCCCGCCGCCCCGACCTCGCCCCCCCCCGCCCTCCCGCACCGGCGGCGACTCCGCCGCATCGTGCTGCTGCCGCATGCGCGCCGGGCGCTGTTGCTGCAGACTGGGCGGCTCGTACCCACCGGTCGGCTCATCCTGCTGATGGTGCTGTACCAGTGTACCTTCGGAGACGTGGCCTCGACCGCCGCTGCGCCCGCCGCCGCCACGCCCGCCGCCGCCCCGGCCCCGCCCGCTGCGACCTCCACCTCCCCCAGCTTCCAAAGTCAGTGCAGCGAACGCGTCGAACGCCGCAGTTGCACTGCCCCCGCCGCCGCCGCCGCCGCCGCCGCCGCCTCAGATCAGGGCCTGGTGCACTACGGGCAAACATTCAGGGTCAGGGAACGAGTGGCCGGGCCAGGGAGCGGGAGGAGGATGCGGCGAGTGTGTACAGGTACGGGTACATCGGTACACAATGAGCAAACGGTCAGGCCCCGCCACCGTCGTGAACGAAGTGGCACGCGTCGCCGAAGCGGCACTCGCCCTTCTGGAAGGCGAAGCAAAGCTTACTCTTGCCGCGGCCGCCCTCGCCGCTCACGTGCTGGGTGCCTTCCCTCCAATCAGAGGCTTACACTCGTCCACTGTTCAGCTCAACGTAAGCATTATATAAGATACGTTTGGTGGTTACACTGACAAAAACGGCTGAGGGTGAGGGTGAGGCGAGAACTGGAGGAGTGTCCCGCCCCTGCCTGGAATACACATCCAACCCGGCATCCCGCGAGTACCCCTGGATCCCCCCGTCTGACTGGTTGTCGTACTGCTGCCGCCCCCCCCGCCCCCCCCGGCCCCGCCCGCCCCCCGGCCCCCACCCCCCACCCGGCCCCCGCCCCTCCCCCCGCCCGCCCCGCCCCCCCTGGTCCCCGCTTCCGCCCGCGCCCCGCTCCCCGCCCCCCGGATAGAGCCTGGTAGATATTGCTCGCCACGTCATAGGATGCCGTTAAAGTCAACAGACGAGTGATCAGAATGCGAATGCGTTGAGTGACGAGGCTGGTAATATATGCGAGGCCCCACCACCCGACGCCCCCTGCCGCCGCCGCCGCCGCCGCCGTACCCCGCCGCACCGTAATGTTCCCCGCGCTCCGGCGGCGGCACGCCATTCTCCAGATCTTTCATCAGCTGCTCGTATCCGTCGCAGGTCCACTTCCTGGGGTTGGCACCCGTGTCCTCGTCGGGGTTGTACAGCTTCTTGTGCTTGGGGACAGGTGGGTAGGCGGCGGGCGGTCGCGGCGCTGCGGGGGTCGCGGCGCCGGCCCCAGCCCCGTCTCCGTCCTCCTCCTCCTCATCGTCCCCGTACGATGCGACGTGCTCGTCATCCGACGCACCTTCACGTCGCCACCGCGCGTACTCATCCTCTGGGGCCAGCGCCGCCGCCGCCGCCGCCTCCGCCGCCGCAGCATCCGCGTCGCCGCCGCCGCCACCGCCGCCGCGCGCTGCGGCGTCCCTCTTGTAGTCTGCGTCGGCGGCATCGGCTCGATCGTCGTGCATGAAGGAGGGGCCCGAGGTGGGAACGTCGTAGGGCTGGCGTTTGACGAAGGGCTTGCGAGCGGCGCGCGGGCGCGGCGGCCCGGCGGTGGCACCTGCCTCCTCCTCCTCCTCCTCGCTCTCCTCCTCCCTGTGATCGTGCTCGTCCACATCCTCGTCGTAATCGTGCTCGTCGTCGTCCTCGTATTCCTCCTCCTCCTCCTCCTCCTCGACATCAACGTCGTCGTCGTCGGCGTGATCATCAATACCCCCGCCCTCGCCATCGCCCGCGTCCCCTTCGTCGTCGTCGCCGTCGTCGTCGTCGTCGTCGCCTTCGCCGCGCCGCCGCCGCAGCTTGGTCACGTCGCCCACGTCGTCCTCCTCCGAGTCATACTCCTCCTCCTCCTCCTCCTCCTCCTCAGCGTCCGCAGCGTCATCCCCCTCCGCGGCGTTGCCCTCCTCCTCAGCGCCCTCGGCTTTGACAGCGCCGTCGGGCGCCGTGCGCGCGGCTCGCTGCTCCTCTGCCGCCGCGTCGCTCGGGCCCTTCTCCTCCACCTCCCCCATCTTCCTTCTTTCTTCTTTCTGCTTTCGCCCAGAGCTCGGACCGCGCCGCGTATCTCGTGACTAATTCGGTACGCCTCGAGTGGGGATCTCAGAGACTCTTGAGGAGGGTTGCGTGTATGTATGTCGCCTCGGTAACACAGTGACGGTGGTGTGTAGGGCCGGCACACTGTGGATCGCGACGTCGCGCCGTGCAGAAGAATCGAGATCTAATCTCAGGCTGAATGTACACGTGGTATCGCCGATCTGGGAAAATGCAGCCGCGCATAAACACGTGTACGTGGCGTTCCGTCCTTCGCCGTCGCGCGTCGGACGCCATCGCGCCCTCGACACCAACGCGCCCTCGGACGACACGACGCGCACTCCCCTCCACGCGCAGCCGGCTTCGAGCGGCGTCCAAGATAAACCCCCGCACCGCCACAGCGCATCGACCATGCACGCGGCTGTGCGCACTGCGCCGCTCGCCGCACCCACCGCGGCAAGGCAAATGGGCCGTTCCCACACCCACTTTTGTTATGTTCCTCCCGTCGTCCCAGGACGCCTGCCTCTGCCCCATCGTTCTTTGCTCTGCTACGCTGAGTGTCCGCCGAGGGTTGGAGCAAAGCAAACACACACGAGGGGCGGCTGCCTCTGTGCTCAGACCAAAGTGAGGAGCACATTACCCCCTCAAGGACGGTTGGTGGCACCACGCTTTTCACCGACCAGAAAACCCGTCTTTCCTGCATATTGCAGACTCCGAGAACCCGACGCTTCGTTCCGGCGTTCTCCTCCTTGCGAGCAGCTACCTGACCTGCGAACCACGCGCGCGCGGGCCCTGGCGTACGGCGGCGCACGGCAGGGTCCCGGCCCGGCGCTCTCGGCCCGCCGCCGCCGGGGCCGCTGCCGCCAGCGGGGCAGGCGGGGCCAGGCCTGCTCAAGGCCGGGGCCAGGGCCACGCCGCCGGGGGGTGCCGCGGCGGCACCGCTGTCGTTGGTCGCCTCGCGCCCCTGGGGTGTGGACCCTCGGCGCGGCCAGCGCCGTCGCCGCTCTACGAGTACACCCGCTCCTCGTCAGCCGTGTGTCGCGGCCTCCGGAGTGCACGAGGGCGAAAAGCGGCCAAAGATAAGCTCGAGGACGAGGCGGCGGCGGCAGCGAAGGCGGATGCAGCCGAGAAGGCGGCGGCGGTGAAGAAAGTCGCGGCAGCGGCGGCGGCAACGGCGGAGGGACGGAGGAAGAAGGCGGCGGCGGAGGCGGAGGGGTTTGCGACGGTAGCTGAGATGGAGGCGGCGGCGGTAACAGACGAGGCGGCGGCGGCGGTGGTGGCGGCGGCGGCGGTGGTGGCTGCGGCGGCGGCGGTGGCGGCGCCGGCAGCGGCGGTGGCGGCGGCGGCTGCAACTGAGGAGGCGTCGTCGACGGTGGCGGCGCTGGCAGCCGATGAGGCGGCGGTGGCGGCGGCGGCGGCCGGGGTGCACGAGGGAGCCGCCGCCGCCGCCGCGGCTCCCGGCCATTTCACGGAGGGCGCGGCAGGCACGGCCGCCGCGCTGCCGCCGCCGCCCCCTCCCGCGCACAAGGCACAGCGCGTGCGGTGCACATTCCGCATCGAGCGTGGTAGGGCCAGCCAGATATTGCTCGCCACGGCACACGATGTCATTCAAATTAAGGAACGAGGCTTCAAAACGCGCGTCGAGGGACGATGACGGGGCTGGCAATATGTTCATGTCCCTGTAGCGCGGCACGGAGTTCGGGCAACACCTGTGCATCGTGGGCGACCACCCGCTGCTGGCGGGGCCGGCCGGCGTGTGCTCGCCACGTCCTCGACCCCCGACACGCATCTGAACCCGTGTGCCTTGAGTTGAATGGCACCCTCTGTCGTGGCGAGCAATATACGCCAGGCCCTGGCTCGTGGGCGAGTGGTCGGTCGCCGAGTCCGTCCCCATGGACTGGGTGGAGGGCAGGGCCTTACACTCGTCCATTTGCTGGTCAACCTGAGCCGCAAATGTCATGAAACCCTGAAACACACAGCACAATTTATCTTTGCAGTTTTCCAGGGTACCTCAATTGGCGGTCAATGCGTCTCAAAGTTGTGACCTTGAGTAAATAGACGGTCAGATTTGCCATACAGTGGTACAATATGGCGATTCGACCGTCTATTTCTCAAGAATTTGCGACCGCCATCTGAGGTACCCTGGAACACTGCGAAGATCCCACAAGCGGTGCTTGCGGTGAGGTGTTCATGTTTCGTGTAGTGCGGCCCTGGCCATGGGGTGCACGTGGGAAGTGCACCTGGAGCTGCCGGCGCTGGCGCTGCTGCAGTACAAGTACGTGCTGCGCAACGGGCAGGGGCGCAGGCCTCGCAGTTTCCTGGGTACCTCAAATGGCGGTCAACGCGTCTCGAATTTGAGACCTTAAGTAAATAGACAGTCAGATTTGCCATACAATGGTACAATATGGCGATTCGACCGTCTATTTCTCAAGAATTGGCGACCGCCATTTGAGGTACCCTGGAAAGCTGCGAAGGGGCAGTGCACCCCTCACTGCGTGCTCACTGGTCCCTGGCCTTGCCACTCGTTCCCTTTGGCTCATTGTGTGCCGGTGTACCTGTGCCCACTCGCCGCGCCGTGCTCCTGCGAGGCCCTGTCGGTAGGTGGGCGGAGGACGCGGCGGCGCAGTGGAGCGGCGGACCCCGCCACATGGTGGCCACGGGGGGCGAGGGGCAGGGGCGTCCACTCCTCCACTTCTCAACTCCAACCTGAGCCGGCTTTGTCACTGGAACTCCATGGAACTCCATGAAATCAATCAGCTTATCCCACAGAAAGGGCCCAGGTTAAGCTGAGAAGTGGAGGAGTGCATGCCCCTGGCGAGGGGAGCCGGGTGCAGGTGCAAGACACGTGGGTGGAGGAGGAGTGGCCGACCTACCACCCGGCGGTGGCGGCGGTGCCGGCGGCCGTCGCCGCGTACGCCGCCGCCAACCCGCCGTCGCTTGAGCACCACGGTGCCGCCGCGCGCAGCCTGCTGCCGCAATGGCAGGGGCTTAGACTCGTCCACTTCTCAGCTCAAACTGAGCCGTTTCTGACACGAAATACACCCTAGACACCCCCAAATATCCCCTGACAGCCCCTAAACAACCCCTAAATGCATCCCCTATCCCACAGAAAGCGCTTACGTTGAGCTGGATAGTGGCCCCTGCGCACTGGGCGCAGGACTCGGTCTTCTACCAGGTGTTCCCGCTGGGTGCCTACGGCGCGCCGCCCGCCAACGACGGCACGGGCGAAGTGGTCCCGCGCCTGGCACAGATCCGCCAGCACTACGACCACCTGCAGAGCCTGGGCGTGGACTGCGTGTCCTTTTCGCCGCTGTTTGAGTCGGACACCCACGGGTACGACACCGCGGACTACATGGCAGGGGGGGTGTTGAGAACAAGCACTCGACCGACGTTGGATCTCCTTCTCCTCCTCCTCCTCCTCCTCCTCCTCATCCTCCTCCTCCTCCTCCTCCTCCTCCTCCTCCTCCTCCTCCTCCTCCTCCTCCTCC
>Ga0307489_10002446_pt1 | contig 12425 bp, 18 predicted proteins | sample SB12metaG_FD_202247 | JGI IMG/M metagenome (GOLD analysis project Ga0307489, IMG submission 202247) | Sea-ice brine microbial communities from Beaufort Sea near Barrow, Alaska, United States - SB 1.2 | ecosystem: Environmental > Aquatic > Marine > Coastal | place: USA: Alaska | collected...
AGTGCTCCGGTCTGTCGGGTAAGCAGAAACCCGAGGACAGAAGAACGAGTGGTTGTGTGAGAAGCGAGGGTGACGAGGAGGAGGACGGGAGCGTCAGGATTTCGCCGCGGCCACTTTCCTCACACCGTCGGAGGCATCGATACCGTCGATACCGTCGGCGCACACGCGCCGCCCGCGACGTTTGGGGGGCATTGTGGATGCAGAGGGATAAGTCAACAAGGGATAATTCAACAAGGGAAAGATGTAACAGAGGAAACGCGAGGGCGAAGAGGAGGAGGACGGAAGGGTCAGGACGTCGCCGCTGCCGCTGTCATCAAACTTCCGGACGCATCGATACCGGTCGGCGTACACGCACCCCGCCGCGGAGGCACGCACCGCTTGGATTAGGGGGTCTTATGTTAGGTTGGATATAACAACGGTTGGGGATGTGTTCGGGGTGTATTATAGGTCCCGGCGCGGAGGCGCAGGCGCGCATCGCCCGCGACAGGGTGTACGAGGTGGGGGTATGGACGTGTGGGTGGAGTATAAGGAATGTATCAGGGATAGATATTAGGCCTTACCATGTCAAGGAGCGCCGCGCCCGATGTTATCCAGTGTCGGAGGCGCATCGCTTGCACGTCCACGTCAGTGTCTGCTGCATCGGAGAGCATCGTCGCCAGCTTCGCCGCGTCCTCCGCTAGCTTCTCGGGCGGCGGCAACGGGGGCGGCGGCGGGGCCGGCATCTCGCGCGTGTGGTTGACGGTGCAAAAAAATGAGCGAGTGCCGCTGTAGGAAGGCGGCGGCGGCGGAGGGCGGCGGCGGCGGCGTGATGTGCATTCTTCCTGCCGACGCGTTTCATCAAGTGTAATAGACAAATATCCCATTCTGGGTGCAGATCCTATGGGCACAATCCCCCCACCGGATCCGCGTAAGGTCTGGGATATTCAAAAAAATGGCCGTTCTCTTTGGATGGGCACCTCTCGGCCTCAAGAGTGAGAGCCCACACACCGCCGGCGCGAAGACACACACCGCTTCCTCCTCTCATGACGTCTCGCGTCCGAGGCGGCGGCGGCGGCACGCGCTCCTCGCGCCAGGGCGCGTCCGACGGCCCCGGCGGTGGCGGCGGCGGCGGCAGCGACGACACCGCTGAAGTTGTCGTGTTGGGTGAAATTCTCGGAGCCACAGGATTCCACGCGAGCAGCACCGGGGCAGGGCGACCGCGACCATGACTGTTTGCTCGTGGTGTACCGGTGTACCCGTACACTCGGCAATCGACGGATGCGGTCTTACGCGAACCGCGTCACGCGGGTGGGTTACGTTGCGCGTGTCCAGAACACAAATTGCCGCGGGCAGAAATGGTGGCCGTTGATGCCGAGGACGGCAACCCAAAGATACCGTCCAATACGGCTACGAGTCTGTTACTGCCCGCCGTGTCATCCATCGCAACTCTAACCCTTGTGCCCTGGGTTCACGGCGTCCTGTGATGTGGCACATCTGACCTCATCTTCCTCCTCCTTCTCCTCTGTAGCCTTCAAGGCCCGGTACCATCTGACTGTTTGCTCATTGTGCATTGTCCATCTGTCAGGCCCTACGTTGTGGTGAAGGGTGCGGTGTGGTGCAAATGGGCGCTGGTGCATGGCGAGCACTGGGTGGTGAACGCGGGTGACAGGAGCGGCGCCACGCAGGCGAGCGCGCCGAGCGGCTGCGGCGGCGAGCTCGCGGTAAGGCGGTGCAGGTTGAACCCATGAAACCCATGTCGAAAGCTTCTCGACTCTCGAACAAAGCGCTTGGAAACCAAAATTACGATAGACTGCTTTCAAGCTTTGATTTAAATTTAAACTTGCGCCGCTACGTTGCGGCGTGGAGCCACCCGGTGCAGCTTTCACTGCGAACCACCAGCGTCCAAGGGTGGCCGAAGCTGGTGTTCGCCGTGTATGAGCGCGACGCGTGGATGGGGACCGACGCGTTCGTCAGCTATGGCATTGTCGCGCTGCCGCTGGCGGTAGGGACTGATGGATGGTGCTCGCCACGTGAACACATATGTTTTGAACCCGCGTTCGTTGAATTGAATGGCATCCCATGACGTGGCGAGCACTATCCAACAGTCCCAGCAGTTATCGCCACGTCGTCACACGTGTTTTGAACCCGCGTATGTTGAGTTACTGGGCATCCTATGCCGTGGCTAGCACCATCCGTGAGTCCCTAACTGGCGGCGGGCGTGCACGAGCTGGAGTGTCACACCTGGCGCGCCAACGACCGCAACTTCCGCCTGAAGGAGGAACTCGCGGACTTCTTTGGAGGCGCTCGCGCTGAGCTGGAAGGCTGGCGTGAGATGATGTTGGGCAGGGGCTTCCACTCGCCCACTGTTCACCACAACCGGAGCCGTTCTTGCCACTGAAACCATTCAACGTGTCAACAGGCTTACACTTGTCCCCGTTTCAGCTCAACTGGAGCTATTTTTGTCCCCCGCACAACCCAATTCAAACCATGAATGTGTGTCGACGGTGTCCCAGTTGAGCTCTCACGTGAACGAATGGAAGGCCCTGAACATATCCCTGAAATCACGTGTACGTTGAGCTGAGAAGTGAACGAGTGTGAGCCCCTTGTGCAAGGCCGCGAGGAGATGTATGCGTCGTCGGCGATGTCCATCGGCATGGGCTCGGTGCATTTGCAACTGCAAGTGTTGACGCGGGGCATGGAGGCGGGGAGCGGGGTCCACATTGGCGGGCCGACTGAGATGGGCGCGGCAGGCAGACAGCGCGAGCGGCGGCAACGCGGCGCGGCGCGGGACGAACTCTCACCGACCCGTGCCGGGCGTCGGCTCGAGCAGAGCGACAGCGGCGACGTCGGTTGGGATGACAAGGGCAGCGGATTGGCGAGTGTGCGGCGCAACATCAACGACCCTCACGGCAGCGGGCTCGGTGCAAGCAGCGGGGCAGCTGGGCTGGGTGCAAACAGTGGGGCCAGGATGGCACGTGGCAGCGGGGCGGGGGCGGCGCCGGGGGCGGGCGCGCGCCACGCAAGGCACGGTTCGCCCGCGCCTTCGCCGATGGGTGGTGGAGTGCCGCGGGCACCGGCGCCGGGATCTCAACCGGCGCCGCGGGCACCGTTGCCTCGCTCCTCGCGGCGCGACACCTCCCCCGGTGGCGCGGGCCCGAGCCAGCCGCAACCCTCGTCCCTCCTCAGCGAGCGCCGCGCAGGTCACGCCGCACTTCCGCCGCCGGCGGCGCCGCAAGGTAGGGGGGCGTATGTAGCGTCACCGGCGGCATATGGAGCGGCGGCGGCGGCGGAGGCACCTGCACCGGCGGCATCGAGGCAGGGTATTTCAATCCTTCCTCTTTCAGCTCAACTTAAGCACCTTTGACCTTTCTGGGATAATGTCAATGGGTACAGGGACAATATGGCTCAAGTTAAGCTGTTACAGGGGACAATCGAAAGTCCCTGGCCTTCGGTCGATGTATGCGCACCAGCGCGAGTCCATAGAGGACGCACCGCTGGCGGCGGAGGCGGGGCAGGCGGCGGGGGAGGCGGTAGGGACTGATGGATAGTGCTCGCCACGTCATTGAACGCAGTTTGAATCCTCGTTTCTTGAGATACATGGCATCCTATGACGTGGCTAGCACTTTCGATCAGTCCTGACATCCTATGACGTGGCTAGCACTTATCATCAGTCCTGACATCCTTTGACGTGGCTAGCACTTTCCATCAGTCCTGACATCCTATGACGTGGCGAGGACCATCAATCAGTCCCTAGGCGGAGGCGGGGCAGTCACGGCGTGAGGCGCGTCTGGCACGCCTCTCGCACGCCGCTGACGCCGCGGGCGGGGGCGGTGCAGGCGGGGGCGGCGGCACGGGGGCGCCCACAGACGGCGCGCGCGTGCCGCGCTCGTCATTGCGAAGGGAGGGATATTAATTATCAATCTTTCACTCGACATCGGAGAGGGAGACGGAGGGCACTCCTTTTGTGAATAATTAATATATTGTTGGTTCTAGGTTCATGGATCATGTAGATATCCTGTACAGTAGCTTCAACAATCAAGGGCTATTTCTAAGTAAGCTTCACCGAGCCCCAATGCACTCACATGGTGAGCAACTGTGCATCAACCAACCCCCTCCACCATTTCAAGCGGCCAAACTCTGGGTCTGTCAGGGCTTTGGCCTATCAAGGGGTAATGTTGGACTACAGAAACATTTCTCAATTCATAATCTCCACCGCCGATTCTTCTCCACCCCCCGCCCCCTGCTTCCCGCACTAGAGCCTGGCACATGTTACCCTCCACGTCGTCCAACGCATTGAGAACCCTGGTCTCTTGAGTTAAACTATGACAAAACAAGTGAAGCTATGACTGATATCAACTGATATCAATGAATTGATAATGATATTTTCTGATTTGTGATTGATCGAGAGGACGACTTTGACGTCTCGATCAATCGCAAATCAGTAACTTCTCATTGGATATCAGTTGATATCAACTGATATCAGTCATAGCTTCACTTGTTTTGTCATACATCCCAAATCATACGAGGCCGTACCCCGCTTCCGTCCGCTGCAACCACCTCCACCCCCTCCTCCTCCTCCAGCGACTGCATGAGCGCTGCGCACGCCTAGGTGTAGTGACACGAGTTGAAATCGCAAGCAAAGTTGGAAAGCGGTTCATCCTGTTCATTTTTCAAACGCTGAAACCAAGCACGGTCAACCCGGGGTCAACCTGGGGTCAGCCTGGGTTCAGCCTGGGGTCAACCTGGGGTCAACCTGGGGGGGCAATCTGAATCAACCGAGGGTCAACGCCAGGTCAATCTGGGATCAACCCGGGGTCAACTTGGATTCAACCTGGGTTTGACCTGGGGTCAACCTAGGGTCAACCTGGGGTCAACCTAGGGTCAACCTGGGATCAACCTGGGGTCAACCTGGGTCAACCTGGGATCAACCTGGGGTCAACCTTCACCGCCCGACCTCAGGCATCTGCGAGCACGCGTCCTCGTCACTCCATTCCAACTCGACCTCCTTCAACTCCGCCGCCACCGCCGCCTCCATCCCTCCCGTGGGCGGCTCCCCTCTGAGTAGGGGCTTACGCTCGTTCACGTTTCGGCTTGATGTGAGCAATGTTTGAGTGATATATTGTGTACAGTTAGTATGTATGGCTTTCGTGACAAAATACGGCTCAGTTATGTTGAGTAGTGGACGAGTGGAAGCCCCTGCCCTTCAGGCGCCAGATGAAGGCGCGGATAACGTCCTCCTCCCCCTCCTCGCCCTGTATGCGCACGAGGTCTACGAACTCGAATCGCCGACCGACCAGCCACTTGTCCGTCGTGATGGCCACCGACCAGGGTCCTACACTCGTCCACTTTTCGGTTTGACGTGAGCAATTTGTGTGGGATACATTCCGTGATTGACGGGTCTCAGTGAGGTGCTTACGCTCGTCCACTTCTCAGCTCAACCAGAGCCGTCTTTGACACTGCGTCAACCAACAAATTCCACGAGATGTGAGTGGACAAGTTGGAGGCCCTGCCACCGATCCCGGGCGCATTACCGCCGACAGCGCGGCGGAGAGTTCCGGCAGTCGCAAGCCGTCATCGCATGGGAACGCGGTGGAATACGCCAGGGCGACGTCCGCCCGACCGAGCGCCGCCGCTGCCGCCGCCACGCAACAGGGTCATCGAGAACGCGAATTCTACCCGATATCGGAGCATGACATATCTTCAGAGTAAATGCTGATACAGACGCGCGGACGAGGAGGAGGAGATTCAACGTCGGTCGAGCGCTTGGTCTCAATAATCCCCCGTTCATATAGACGCTCGGAGGAGGAGGAGGAGGAGGAGGAGGAGGAGGAGGAGGAGATTCAACGTCGATCGAGTGCTTGCTCCCAATGACCCCCCTGCCATGTCGCCCCATCCACTCAGGTTGGCGTCGGCGTAGACGGAGGCCACCACACCAGGCTGCAGCACACCAGGCTCCTCGAGCTGTTTGATCGCCACTGCTTAGTGTCTTACAATCAAACCACCCAAGTCAGCATTCAAAATCGCGCCCAACCACACAAGTCAGAGATTCAAACTCGTGCCAAACCACCCAAGTCGACTATCAAACGCACACCAACCCACTCAATGCGTCACTCAAACTCACAACAAACCACCCGGGTGTATCCCCTGCCGCTGCTCCAACGCCGGCGAGCTGCTTGCTTGCCTCGATTCCCACCACGGAGTGCCATGAGCGCATGGTGGCTGCCGCTACGTAGGGACTTGACCAATAATGCTCGCCATGTCATGTGATTCCGTTTCACTCAAGAAACGAGGGTTTACAATGTTGGGGACAACGTGGCAGGCATTGTATGTCAAGGCTTGTCATGCCCTGCCGCTAGAATGAGCCGCCCCGCGCCCGAGCCGATGTCAACCAAGGAGGGCTCGTTATCACCGGCGCTCTCGTTCACGCTCTCACCGGCGCTTTCGGGGACCACATTGTAGTGGCGCAAGTTGACATCGAACGCAAAATTTACAAGCAGACCTTGTGTTAGCTTCCATCGCTGAAACCAGGCACGTTCAACGCGGGTGTGATGTGGTCTCAACATGCACCGCCTCACCACGTCTTGGAACACCGCCGAGCCTGCCGCCGCCACCTCCACCGCGCCAGCTCGTTCCCCGGCGCCGCCCTCCCCCTTGCAGGAGGGCCATTGAGAACAAGCACTACACCCGATATCAAAGCATGTCTTAACTTCAGGTTGAATGCTCATATAGTCGCGCAGCGGAGGAGCACATTGCACGATGCACGTCGGTCGAGTGCTTGTTCTCGATACCCCCCCTGCCTCGGCTGCCGTCAACACCTCAGACACTGCGGGGTGCTCGAGCAGGGTAAGGAGGCCGGTGTGCAGAGCCGAGTTCATAATGCTCGGCATGTCATCCACCTTTATACACCGAGTACCCTCAGATATAGAGTTCTAAAGTGCATACGAGGACGAGGGCGCGGCGAGGGAGCAGGGTCGACCTTACAATCCGCGGCATGTCATCCACCGCACCGTGCACCCTCGTACCTGGGTGTAAATGCACGTCAAGACGAGGCGCGGCGAGGGCGTGCCAAGCATTGGCGGCCCTGTGCGAGCAGGAATCTACTTGGCCTACCTAGTAACGGGAACTCGCCGTATACGCCGAGCACGTCTGGGTCTAGGTCTTTGGCGGCCACCTGGGTGCAGCGGCGCTAGTTGAAGTTAGAGGCAAAGTGCGAAGACGGTTCATAATGTTTTAGCTTCAAGCGCTGAACCAAGCTGAGGTGGGGAAGCGTGTGAGCGCAGAGCTGTACATTGTGTGGAGAAAGAAGGAGTGCGAGGTCGAAGTGGCAACGGGGTCAACCTGCACCCCCCAACCTGAAACCGTATGCGGCGCGCCTCGCCGCCGTCGATGACTCCGCCGACGACGTCCAGCAGCGCCTTGTAGCAGGGTCGAGAAGGAGGAGACTCAACGTCGGTCGAGTGCTCGTTCTCAGTACCCACCGCCCTCCCTGTCAGGTTTTGACCTTCAGGTGCCTGGGTGAGAGGCCCGGTACCCATCTGACTGTTTGTTCATAGTGTGCATGTATGCATCGTGTGTCGAGTGCTTGATGACAGTCACCCCCTGCCTTGGCGTCGGCGGCGGCGGCGCGAGGGACGACCGCATCGCGGCGGCGTGGGACCCGCACTGGGAAAGTGGGCACGGCTGCGGCTGATGTACATGGCTGCTGCTGCTGCCGCTGCTGGCGCAATTGCCGCTGTCGCTGCTGGAGCTGCTGCTGCTGCCACTGCCGCTCCGGGGCGCGGCCAACGGCTTGAGGCGCGCAACCGAGGCCGCCCAAGGCGCTCACCGTTGAAACCATCGCACCGCGCACAGGAAGTGCCGTGTCGTTGCTTTTCGCCCAGAAAATGCACAGGTGGCGGAAAGTTTGGACACGTCAGCCAGCCAGCTGCAGCTGCCGTTGTTTATATTCGTCCCAGTGCACTAATCGGGTGTGGGTTGCAGCACAGTTACACACACCCCGCCGCGCAACGCCGATCCTCTCCGACCGTTCCTTTCCAAAGTCTCGGCATGATGCTCACGGCGGCGGCGACAGCAGGCCGCGCTGTGCCCTCAACGCCAGCCCATACCCATGCCAGCAACTCCAGACATCAAGATGGCTCGGGCGGTTTCTTCGTTGTCGGCACCGATGGGTTTGGATCCCAAGGATCCCAACAGCGGCGGCGCGGCGCTACCGTAGCGCAAACGCGGCCAAGGCACCCGGCGGCGGCGACGAGAGTGGTATCGATATCTGCGGCCGGCGGCGCCGCCGGCGGCGGCGGCGGTGGCGGCGGCGGGGATGTGAGGCGCGCCAACCCCGCCGCGGAGTCCCTACGCACGCTGCTGCAGACACCGGGCATCTACCAGGCGCCATGCGCGCACGACGCGCTGTCCGCCGCGCTCATCGAGCGCGCCGGGCAGGGTGGTGAACAAGCACTCCGCCTATCCACCCTCTACTTCTTCCTCCTCCTCCACCTCCTCCTCGTGCTCGTCCTCGTCCTCGTCCTCCTCCTCCTCCTCCTCCTCCTCCTCTTCCTCCTCCTCCTCCTCCTCCTCCTCCTCCTCCTCCTCCTCCTCCTCCTCCTCCTCCTCCTCCTCCTCTTCCTCCTCCTCCTGCTCCTCCTCCTCCTCTTATTCCTCCTCCTCCTGCTCCACCACGGGTCTGTATGGGCATTCATCTTTGAATGTAAGTCATGCTCCAAACTCGGTTCATGTGGTTGTTCTCACTCACCCTGCCGTGGGGTTCAAGATGGCGTTCATGAGCGGGTTCTGCGTCAGCGCCGCGCGCCTCGCCATGCCCGACACCGGTCTTATCAGCTACGGCGAGATGGAGGATTCGGGGCGCCACATCTGCGAGGTAAGGCCAATCAGATATTATTGACGTAAGGCCAATCAGATATTATTGACACATTCAACTCCCGGGGGCGTTGGGCGCTGCCGTCGCCTGGGGGTTGGTTCCATAGTATGCCTGTTCACGTTCGCCTCCTCCACCTTCGGCGTACCGGTACACATTCACATCATTTACCGACACGTACTGCGACCTTCGTTTCTTGACTTCAATACACGTGACGAGCAATGTCTGCCGGGCCATATTTCGAGGCTGTGTCGCCGGGATTTCCCATCATTGGGGACGCGGATGACGGCAGGGGCTTACGCTCGTCCACTTCTCGATTTACTCTGAACCATTTCCGTCAATTACACCACCCAATGTACCCAACGAAAAGTGCTCACGTCAAGCCGCAAAGTGGACGAGCGTAAGCCCCTGGATGACGGTTATGGTAATGCGATGAACGCCAAGCGAACTGTGCGGGTAGGGACTGATGGATGGTCCTCGCCACGTCATCAAACGCGTTTTGAATCCTCGCATCTTGAGTCGCATCTTGAGTAAAACGGCACCCTATGACGTGGCGAGCGGTATCTGCCAGGCCCATTGCCTGCCACGTCTTTCACTGCATTTGAAGCCTGGATTACAGAGTTACATGGCATCCTATGACGCGGCGAGCAATATCCCTCAGTCCCTTCGTGCGGGGGTATGCGCGCGCCGGGTTCGGAGGAATCCTCATGGAGGACCAGGTGGGGGGGGTGCTGGGAATATGCACACGACCGACGATGAATCTCCTCCTCCTCCTCCGTACCACGCATATCTGCATGAGCGGAGGGTTGTTGAGAACAAGCACTCGATCGACGCTGAATCTCCTCCTCCTCCTCCGCGCGTCTGTACGAACATTTACACTCAAGGTGCTTCATGCTCCCATCTCGGATCGAGCTTGTGCTCAACGACCCTCCTGCCAGGTTGCACCCAAGGCGTGCGGACACACGCGCAGCCGCCGCGTCATCCCGCGCGCCGACGCCGTGTCGCGCGTCCGCGCCGCATGTGACGAGCGTGACGAGGCAGGGTATATTGATATCAGGCACTTGACCGTCAATATGATATTCAGTGCTTCGGGTTCGAGTTTTGTTCCGCACGTCTTGATAGGGCGTCCTCTCTGTTTGATACCAGCTGTACTACTAGCAGTCGTACTGCCTTCACATCGACGGAAACGTCGGCACGTCTGTATGAGCATTCACCATGAAGGTAAGTCGTGCTCTGATCTGATTCGAGTCTTTCTCACAACCACCCTACGACGAGGGGCCTGGCGGGGACCTGGTGGTATTCGCGCGCAGCGACGCGCGCAGTGGGGAGTCGCTGGAGGAGGCGCTGTGGTAGGGACCGACAGATGGTGCTTGTCACGCCATTGAACGCGTTGAAGACCTTCGTTTATCCAGTTCATGGCATCCTGTGACGTGGCGGGCACCATCCATCAGTCCCTGCGCTGTGGCGCGTCCAAGCGTTCGCCGACTCAGGAGCCGACGCGCTCTTCATCGACGCGCTGCGCAGCCGCGAAGAGATGGAGGCTTTCTGCAAGGTGGCACCGGGCAGGGGGGCTATTGAGAACACGCACTCTGCTCAACGTCCAGTGCATTCACACTATGCGCAAACATTCAGATGGTCCTGGCCTGAGGCCTCTCTTGCAATTTATCTCGCCACCCACGCGACCCCAACACGCACGCGGAAAATCGCGCACGAAATACGAGAAAAGTGCCCCTTGCGCGCTGCGGGGAGTCCAGGAGCCGCGCCACCCATGCACCTGCCTGTCACAACCATACATGGGGGTTGTTGAGAACAGGCACTTGACTGACGTTGAATCGCCTCATCATTCTCCGTGCGTCTGTACGAGCATTCACACTCAAGGTAAGTCATGCTTCGATCTCGGTCGACCCTCCAGCCCTGCAGGGGAGAAGGAATATTGAGAAAGAAAATCCCGACCATAAACAGAGTATGCGCGTCTAAACGACCATTCACCTGGCTCCGATCTCGGTCGAGTGCTCATTCTCAATGACCCTCTTGCCCATTCACACTCAAGGTAAGTCACGGACCGATCTTGGCCGAGTGCTTGATCTCAATGACCCTTCTGCCCATTCACACTCAAGGTAAGTCACGGACCGATCTTGGCCGAGTGCTTGATCTCAATGACCCTCCTGCCAGGGGTACCGAAGATGGCCAACATGCTCGAGGGCGGCGGCAGCACCCCCATCTGCTCACCCGCGGAGCTAGAGGACATGGGCTTCAAGGTATGGCGGTGCACGATGAAACCTGTGTTGAAACGGGTGGCATTCGTTGGAGGCGCGTGTGCTGAATGGGGTACGAACTCCGAACTCCCCATATATACCTCCCCGAACGCCAAAAATGGACAGTCAGGCGTCTTTTGATGAGAATAGAGCTAACGAGGATCCTTTTCAATTCACAAGTTTCGCTTTCAATTTCGATTTGAGCCTCTACACCAAGGTAGTGTCGTACCCCCTCTCGCTGCTCGCTGCGTCGGTGCGCGCCATGGAGATTACGCTGGGCGGAATCAGGGACGAGGGATACCCAGCGGAGGTCTACCCCCCCAATACCCCCATACTGCCAACATTCACGGTAAGGGAGTGGTGAATAGTGCTCGCCACGTCATAGGATGCTGTTCAATTCAAGAAGCGAGGGTTGTAGCCTTGTAGCTGAGTTCGATGACGTGTCGAGCGCTATTCATCAATCCCTACCTGTCGGAGCTGCAAGATGTTGTGGGATTCCCAAATTACTATGAGGAGGAGGCACGATATGATACTACATCTCCTGAGTAGACACTCAAGGTCTAGAGGTCTAGCTAGAGGCGGGAGCTGGGGCACGGGGGGTGGGCTTTGAGGGTCTAAATTTCTAAGAGGCGTCGAGGAGGGGCTAGAGGGCTAGTGCCTAGTCTGTGAAGCGTACTATATATAGCATTGCGTACTACCGGTAGTAAGTAGGCGTTTGGTGCTTTTTACCAAAAGTCATTTGTGTTTTGGCCAAATCACCAAAGTACAGCTGACTAGAATTTACTAGCCCACATACTAGGCACGAGAGGGGTGGGTGGTGTGTTGGGAGAGAGCGAGACGCTTCCGCGTGTATGAGTAGGCAACAGGTTGTCGCCCTGGCCCCCGCCCTAGCCCCTGGGTTGGTGGGATATTACGGACTAGAATGGTGGCACAAGGGGCTCATAGCTCTAGAATACGGCATGTTATAGTAGTAAATAGGCCGATTTCGGTATGTCGCTGGTGCGAAATGCCCATACACAGCTTCGGTCAAAGCGTCAGCGCTCCGCGCGGGAAAGCGGGCGCCAGGTTGAGTGCCCGTGCCCATACAGAGTTGTGGAGAAAGCGTCAGCGCTCTGCGCGGGAAGCAATATACCGAAATTTGCCTATCGCGGGGCGCGGGGGCGGTTCCGCGAAGCAAATTGCACACCCGCCCTTTGAAAAATGCCACCCCAGAACTTGCGTTCCCAGCGTCGGGGTGCGATGACGCTCTACGTTTTCGCCGCCTTTTGCTTGCGCGCCAGATACCGCGCGCGTGCGTCGTCCACCTATGTGTGGTCGTTCTT
>Ga0307489_10002447_pt1 | contig 12424 bp, 25 predicted proteins | sample SB12metaG_FD_202247 | JGI IMG/M metagenome (GOLD analysis project Ga0307489, IMG submission 202247) | Sea-ice brine microbial communities from Beaufort Sea near Barrow, Alaska, United States - SB 1.2 | ecosystem: Environmental > Aquatic > Marine > Coastal | place: USA: Alaska | collected...
AATAAATATCCCCGCCTTACTCACCTTGAGTGTGAATGCTCATATACAGTCGTGGCCTCGGTTCGTCGATTCAACGTCGGTCGAGTGCTTGTTCTGACGAGCCTCCCTGCTTCGTACGGCGTGACGGTGGCGGTATACAGCAGCAGGAGGAGCGTGACCAGGTCCCAGTTGTAGCGGCGCAAGTTGAAATCGAAAGCAACATTCGAAAGCAGGACACCACACTCTAGTTTCAAGAGCTTACTTCCAGGCAGTTTCAACTTGGGTTTGATGGGGTCAGCCTGCACCGCCTCACCCAGTGTCGCATGAACTGCGACGTGGGGTGCACCATGCCCCAGTCCGCCTTGGTGTAGCGGCGAAACTTCAATTTGAAAGCAGAAGTTGAAGGCAGTATATCACAATTTAGTTTCAAGAGCTTAGTGCCAGGCGGTTTCAACTTGGGTTTCATAGGGTCAACCTGCACCGCCTCGCCTTGGTCACCGCCATCGGGTCGTGCTTCCTCATCATGCTCGTGTGCGCCACCAGATCCTTGGTGTAGCGGCGCAAGTTGAAATTGAGAGCAAAAATTGTAAGCTGATTATGAAATTCAGTTTCAAGCGATTAGTTCCAGGCTCTTTCAACGTGGATTTGATAGGGTCAATCTGCAGCGCCCTACCTTGGCTTCCCCCTCCGCTTGCTGGTCAGGCGCGGGCGAGGGTTTGCCAAGGTGAAAGTTAAAGCTGCCGCTTCTGATCGGGCTCCCCAGGCCGGGTCTCAAGCTGTTCTTGAAGGTCTGAAAGCAGGGCCTGGCAGATATCGCCCGCGGTGTCATCGACACGCATATTTCACCCTCGATTATTGCGTTACATGGCATCCTGCGATGTTGCCAGCAATGGCTGCTTAGGCCTGTTGCCCGCCACGTCATCGACACGCATTTCGAGCCCTCGTCTCTTGAATTGAATATCACCCGATGGCGTGGGCAGCAACAGCTGCAAGGCCCCACCTTCGCCCGGTGCAGCGCCTCAACATGCTTCGCCTTGTTGTAGCGGCGCAAGTTGATTTTGAAAGCGAAAGTTGACAGCTACTCATCATGTATTAGTTTCAAGAGCTTACATCCGGGGTTCCGGGCGCTTTCAACACGGGTCTCATAGGGTCAACCTGCACCACCTTACCTTGTTCTGGATGCTGGACCAGCGCCCGCCGCCACCGCCGGCGGCGATTGCATCTGGCATGGAGGAATCTGTCAAGCTGGGAGTCCTGCCCAGCTGAGGTGAAGCTGTAGGTGAAGCTGTAGGAGAAAAGGAGAGCAGCGAGTATAAGGGGTTCCTCGGACTTTTGGGCGTGGGTGGGGGCTGGCCGCCCGGTGGCGTTGGCACCACCGACAGCGGGACCACCGAGTTGCTCGGGATGGGGCCCGGGGTCAGGGCCTTGCAATCGTTCCCACTTCAGCTCAACTTGCGCATCTTTAAGTGTTAAAGTTACAAGCATGTTGTCTGATGGCGAATGGGGTTGGTTACTAGTAGCGCTCACCATGTAAGCGCCTTGGGGCTTGAGTTACGTTAGTAAAATGCTTTACCGCTGCCACAGCTGCGACGGCTGGCGGTTGAGCTAGAAAGGAAACGTCGTGTCATCGTCCGCTCATGCAGCCACAGCAGCCACAGCAGCCACAGCTAGCAGCTGAGCTGGAAAGGGGACGCCGTGTGCGGCCCCGCCTGGGAAGACCGGCGGCGGCGGCGGCGGCGGCGGCGGCGGCGAGTCGGCGGGCCCGGGTGAGGCGCAGCGCGGGTCAGGAGGCCCTGGTGAGGCCCCGCGCGGGAACACCAGCGGCGAGTCATCGGGCGCCGGTCCGGCCCCGCTCGGAACCTCAAGCTCCGAGTCGTGAGCAGCGGAGCTGGCGCGCTCGTGCACCACCCGCAGCAGCGTGAAAGGCCGAGCCCACATGCATAACCAGGTAAGATGGAGATGCTTTGGGAGTGGTTTGCTTCCACATACATTCTTGGCAGACTGAGTAGACACCCCATCCATCATAGCTGGTCTTGAGTTGTGACTCGCCCATTCTCGAGCCCTGATGCACTCACAGGTTGAGCACGTTAACCAACCCCATGCACCAGAACTGGTCGGGCGTTCGATGTAGGCGGCTTGACCTGCGTCGTGTTTTGCGTTTGTGCCGTGTGTCACACGTCATTCAACAAAACGTGTAATTAGCGTCGGGGACTTTGACCACGGCAGTCCTCCTCGGGCCTGGGGAGCCGCCGACTTGTGCCGTAAGACACTGGAACACGTTCAGGTGCTTGGTGTTGGTGGCAATCTGGGAAGCGTACGCAACACACTTGCCGACGCTCACATACACGAGACATCCACAAGTTGCCGCATGTGGCGCGGGTTGTCCATGTCCGACAGTGGGCCGGGGAACCCGACCGATGGGTGTCAGGTGTGGCGATGGGGCCCCACCGACTCGGCCGCCGCGACCGCCGCCGCCATGCCCACCGGATTCCCCCGCTCGTCAGTCGAGTACAGGCAGCCTCTCAGGCGTCAAGGCTTCGCTCCCTCCCGTTCGTCGTTGCTTCGCCAGGAAGCAGGGATTGTAGCCTGACTGTGTTGATCACTTTCGTGACAAAGGCTCGATGGGATTTCGGCCCACCACCCGGGCGCCGGACATCCGAATGAGTGTGCGTCCGGAACCGCTCGAGTGTACCGTCGACGCCCTACTCGCGGTCGCGCGGCGCCCACTGTGCCCGGCGCGCAAGGCAGACGGAATGATTACCATAACCGCGATACGGGACGCGGCTTATACCATACCCGTTTTCTTATCCCCCCTTCGGATCCGCGCACACAATAATGCAGGCGGGTGTCTGATGAATTTCAAGTTTGAGCTCACCTCCAGCACGCACATCCCAAGGCACGCACTACCTGAGCGCACGAAGTCCCGGTGTCACCACACGCGTGCTCATCTCCAGCGGAGTTCCCCACGGCTCCGCGAACGGATCCAGCGGCGCTAGTGGCCCACCGCCCTTCCACAGATCGGCGCTCGTGCCGACCGATCTCAAGACTAATCAATTGCGTCACGGCGGCACCCGTTTGTGAGCAGCGTCGTCTCGCGCTCGCAATCGCGGCCACCGCAAGCCACCCCTACCTCCTTCTCCGCCCGCTGTAGCCACTGCAACCGCCACCCGATATCCACACCATGGCTGGCCACCTGTCCAATGTCATCGTCTACACCGGTGGGTACGCGTTCCTGGTGTTCATCGCGGTGTGCCTAGCCACGGGCCTGTACTACCTGGCGGAGATGGTGGAGGCGGGGCCGACGCCCAAGGGCTCACACTCGTCCACTTCTCAGCTCAACTTGAGCCATGTCTGACACGAGAAAACACCTTATACACCCTAAACACCCGCTAGCACCCCCTTGACACGGGCTACACAATCCCTACGCGCACCCCCTATCCTATGCAAAGCGCTCAAGTTGAGCTGAAATGTGGACGAGTGTAAGCCCGGGCCGACGCCCACCGCCCACACCAGCACCCGCACCAGTTCCCTGTTTCTCGCAACTGCCCGCCGTCATAGTCACAGCTGTGGGATCCCTCTAAACCCCCGAGTGGTCGCCCGCCCTAATTCCTCGGAGGTCGTCTGCGACTGTTTGCTCATAGTTTAGCAGTGTACTCGTGCACACTCCGGCATCCTCTCCCTTCATCCCTGGCCTGGCACTCCTCCTCCCTGACCTGGCATCCTCCTCTTGGCTGGCAACTCGTTCCCCACGATTTGCTCATAGTGTACCGGTGTACCTATACATCAATACACGCCCGCCGCATCCTCCTCTCGGGCCTGGCCAAAAACAGAAAAGGAAACCAGTGGTCATGGCCAGGCCCTGCGAAAAGGAGTACACACGTGTGACCAAAAAGGTGCTGGCGTGGGCGATAAAGATCTCCATCGCCCTGCACGTGGCGCTGCTGGCAGGGGCTTACACTGGTTCACTTTTCAGCTCAACGTGAGCCGCTTCTGACACAAATTACACCCTACACACCCCTTGATATCCCCCAAAACCTCCTAAACACCCCCTAAACAGCCCTATATGCACGCCCTATTCTACAGAAAGCGCTTACGTTAAGCCGAAAAGTGGACGAGTGTAAGCCCCTGGCTGCTGGTGGTGGACCGCCTGCCGGTGCTCTGCATCGCCGTCGGCATCGCGAGCCAGCTGGCGTACAGCACGCTGCTCAAGCGCTTCCCGTTCATGGAGCTCACCTCGATGGAGTTCATCGGTTCCACGGTGATGCTGGTGTGGCCAGAGACTACAGTCGTATTGGCAGTAAAATACGTATTAACTCAATTAACAGTACGATGAGATGGTACAGCCTGTATCATCATACTTTTACCAAAAGCGCCTTCGTCTGATGGTCATTGGCCTCCGCTGCGTCTCTGACCAGCCACGGTCAAGTCACCCGACACGACGGCACTCGATATGATTATCTTACTCACCTAAGAACTTACCCATCTGATGTTTAGTCTATCTTTCTTGCAAGTCTAACACACAAACACATTGTAGTAATGTGAACAGTGTCTGATGCATGGCGGGCCCTGCACGATGGTACTGAACCACGTGGTGTGGATGCGCCACTTCCGCCAGCAGTTCTACACCATCGAGTACCTGCTGGGCTTCTTCCTCATGGTGGGGCGGTGCATGTTGAACCGGTGAAATCCATGCTGAAAGCGCCCGGAACTAAGCGCTAGAAACTAAAACAGGATAAACTGCTGTCAACTTCTGCTTTCACTTCAACTTGCGCCACTACATCATGGTGGTGTGGATCGTGCCGTTCGGGTTCTTCATTTCGCTCGCCGCCAACGAGAGCGTGCTGCCGGGCAGGGGCGTGCACTCATTCACGTTAGAGCTCAGCTTGATCACATTCTGGACACATGCATGGGTCAAGTTGGGTTCCGTGGGGCACAAAGACAGCTCAAGTTGAGCTGAAAGTGAACGAGTGTAAGCCCCTGTTGCCGGGCAGCGGCTTGTCGGGCGGCGGCGGCGGCGGCGGGGGCGGGATGGGGAGCATGCCGGCGGGCGCGTTCGGCACGTTCGGGGATCACGGCGGCGGCGGCGGCAAGAAGCGCGCCAACGTGATCCTGCAGGTGCTGGACTTTGGCAAGGCGCAGTGGGAGCGGGTGGCCAAGAAGAGCTTCCCCAACGGCGGGGCCGTACACCGGGAGCCTGCGCACCCAGACTTGACTTGATTCCTCGAATGTGCTCAAGTTATACTCAGCGTCGGGACGACATATCGTCATTACAGACCGCAATGTGATTTGTCGAGAGGCTAACTGTTCCAGTAGTGTACGGGTAATTTTCTGCGTTCTGGTACCTAAACGTACATTTGTGATTGGTGCAACGGCATCCTTCGGTGTCAAATCCGACATTGAGTTTAATCTGAAAAGGGAACGGCGAGTTGGACCCTGGCCGCCGGGCTGCCGGGGCAGTACAAGGAGCGCACAGTGTAGGGGAGAGGAACATGGGGAGGTGGGAAGACGCATGTACCGGGCGGCTGGGTGTGGCGCCGGTCAGCACAGCGAAGATCATCCGTTAGGCAAGCTTTTTTGCAAATATCATATTATGGGAGCTTTCGCGCGTGAGCCAACGTGACGCGCGCGCGCCCGATCGACCGACGTTCGTCGAAGGGTGAATGCTCTATTCAACATGCATTGCTAAGCGTCGATTACTATTTACAATTACAGCCCTGGCAGTGGCGCACGCACTGACACTGAGCGCGCAACTTAGTTTCCAGCCCTGATAATGGCGCAGCCCTGACAGTGGCGCGTGCCTCAGCGTTAAAAACCAAGATGCGCGCTCAGTGCGGCAGCGGCAGCGGGGCGGCAGCGGCGGCGAGCGTCTTCTGCGCCGTGATGTAGCGGCGCGAATTAAAATTGAAAGCAAAATTAATGCAATTTTGTAAGCAGTTTATCGAATGTTGGTTTCAAGCGCTTAGTTCCTCTCGCTTTCAACATGGGTTTGATAGGGTCAACCTGCACCGCAATACCGTGAGCCGCTGGTTGATGGCCTGTAGCATCCCGAGGTTGGACCCTTGGACTAAGTGCTGCCGCAGCGAGCTCTTCGCCGACGCATAGGGTGCTTGCGTGAAATGTGTCAGAGTTCGTAAACATGTTCAGCCGTATGTGTGCATGTGTGCGAGTGTTATGCAAGCTTAGACTAGTCCGATCAACCATCATTACCATCGGCTTGTGGTACGTGTACCTGGTAGTGTGATACCGTAACGCAAAACGTAATAATATACCGGTACACGGATATACTCGTTGCGTCATGTTATGTCAAAAAGCAACTCCAGAGACGAGTGTCTATACCGTGGTGGATGACGTGGCCAGTAGTATTCACTCGCACTCGCATTCGTCGCCACGTCGTACTATGACGTCTAACTCACCACACGAGGGTTCACAACATGGCGGATGGCGCTGCTGGCACATTGTGTAATTCATGTAAACAGAGGGTCAAAGCGAGGCCCCACCAAGACCACTGGGTCCACCCCCACGGGCCCCTTCCCCCCGCCGCCGCCCAGCACGTGCCCCCGCCGCTGCATCTCCTCCGCCTGCTCCACCACTGAGGGACATTGTATACCCGTGCTCGCCACGTCATATTCTGCCAACTGACTCGGTCTGGAATGTGGTGGATGAGGTGGCCAGCACCGGTACACTACGTGGTGGATGACGCGGCGAGCACCAGTACCTTATGCGGTGGATGACGCGGAGGGCGTCATTTACTTTGCCCCACCAGCAGTGGCTGCAGCTGCCGCGCCGCCGCCAAGATGTAGGGTCATATAAACAATTCTCGCCACGTTAAAAGGACGGCGTTTCCTGCAATAGACGAGGGTTTAAGTGCAGTGGAAGACGTGGCGAGCACCAGTACACTGTGCGGTGGATGACGCGGCGAGCACCGGTGAACTATCTGGTGCATGACGCGGCGAGCGGTTTCAATATGGCCCCACTATGATAGCCGCCGCCGCGCTCTCGGACGCGCTGGCGCCGCCGCCGCCCGCGCCGCGCACCCCCCCGAGCGCCGTGGCGTTTTCCTTCCCCTCCCGCAGCTGCTGCGCCACCTCCGCGTGCTCCGCCATCTCCGTCTCCAGCGCCGCCGCCTGCGCCTCGCAGTGCGCCTCCAGCGCCGCCGCGTGCGCCAGCTGCCGCCGCAGCAGGCGCAGCTCCTCGTCCAGCGCGCGCTCCTCCTCCTCAGAGCAGCTAGTTAGATTCTCCGCCTCGCATGAAGGTCAAGGAGAACAAGCACTCGAACCAGATCGGAGCACGACCTACCTTCAGGGTGAATGCTCAAATAGCAGCGCGGAGGAAGGGAGGGATTGTCAGCGTCGGTCGAGTGTTTGGACTCGGTTCGTCGATTCGACGACGGTCGAGTGCTTGCTCTCAACGTACACCCCCTTGCCAGGTCCTGCGCCTGCAGCAACTCCGACGGCACCGCGAAGCACGTGCTCGCCGCGTGTTCCGAAAAGCGCCCGAAATGGTGGTCTATCCGCGACACCGTCGCGCGGTACACCGTGTTGAGGCCCCGCTTGAGCGCCGTGGACGTCTCTGGGTCCTGCGGCAGCTCGTTGGTGATGCATCTGGAGTGCCGGGCGCCGGGGTGGAGGGCGTTGTCGTTAGATGGAGCTGTGGAGGGACGACCGCGGCCGAGCCAGGGAAAATAAAAAGTGAGCAGAGGGAGGCGGGGGTGAGAGAAACAGCGCGCGAGGTGGGTGGGGGCAATGATGGGAGTGCGCTCACTCTTCGAAGGCGTCGAAGCCCTCCGCGGCGTACGACTCCACCTGCGCGCGGCGAGGGAGGAAGCGATGGGGTGACCCGTTAGTGGTGTCAGGTGGGGGGGAACGTTTTGAAAACGTGAAGTGGGATTTTGGGGGGGTCCGCGAATCTCGGGCGGAAGCGGGGTTACAGAGGGCGCGCGGGGCGCGCGGCACGCACCACGTTGACCATGTCACTCACGACATTGCGGCACCGCGCCGGGTCGACGTCCATGTCGGGCCGGGGGGCGGCGTCCGCCATTCTTTCCGCGTCGAGTTGTGATGAGACGAGTTGAACAGGTGACCGTAGAATTTGGCAGTTTGGAAGGACCGACGGGCACGTGTTATGTTGTGGCACGTGTTTACTTTGAAAAACAAATTAACACGTGGGGTAAAATAAGGGCCGTCGCCAGCGTACTCAGGAGGGTGGGTTCAGCTCAAGCGTCAAGGACTTGTGCCTCCGCCGACCGACTGGCTTGAAAGGCGATGACGCACGTCGCTCATGGCTGAGGTGGGCGCGGGAGCACGGGTGCCCCGAGTCTAAAAAAATCCACTGCTAAGCCGCCAGCGTCTCCGCCGTATGTGGAGGGTGACAGTCAGGCCCCGCCGCCGGAAACCCCTTAAACTCTATCGTGGTGCTGCGCTGGCTAAGAGCCTGGCTGCTCCGGAAGCGTACCGGCTACTGCTGGACTATCGGCTACTATTTACGTCAACAGACACTACAAGCCCCCGTCGCCGGACGCCCCCAACGCCGCGCTGCCGCCGCCGCCTCCCCCGCCGCCGCCGCCTCCGCCTCCGCCTCCGCCGCCGCCGCCGCCGCCGCCCCCGAGGCTGTCCGCCGCCACGGGCTGGTCCCCCACCCCCACGCACCACGCGGCGGCACCGACCACATACAGCCCCGCGATCACCCCGAACACGGTGCCCCACGACTGCCCCGTGCTGTAGTGGCGCAGGTTGAATTTGACAGCAAATTTTGAAAGCAGTTTATCAAGATTCAGTTTCAAGCGATCAATTCCAGGCACTTTCAGCGTGGGTTTGATGGGGTCAGCCTGCACCGCCCTACCGTGCTCTCCAGAATCGCCCCGCTCACCGGCACTGCGATCAGGCCGGCCACGGTGGCGCACGTGTTACCGGTGGCAAACACCAGGCCGGCGTGGCGCGGCGCGACGTCCAGGTGACTGACGCTGACGCCCGCCAGTGTCAGCGCGCTAAGCGCCAGCCCCACGTCCACAAACACCGCCGCGACCGTCGTGCTAGACTCCCCCATCGGTGGGGCCGAATAAACAATACTCGCCGTGTCATAGGATGTCGTCTATATCAAGAACCGAGGGTTCACAATGCGTTGGTTAACGACCACAATGATGTGACAGGTGTTAACATAGTCAAGGGCATGCAAAGCAAAAGTTCAAAGTCAATCGGGGTGAAACCTCATTACCCATAATTTGGGAGAGATACTCTAACACAGCATTGTACAAGTAAATATGCCCCACCCAAGGGCGACGCCGCCAGCAGCAGACACGCCGCGGGTCCCAACATCCCCACCGTCTGAAACGAGCGGCGGATGAACTTCACCGAGTATTTCCCCTCGCGCACCAGTCCGTCCGCCCATACGCCCGACCCCACGCCAACTAAACCCTGAATGAAAAAAGGCAACACGGTAAACGCCGGCAAATCGCCTAGCGGCACCCCCAGAGCCTCGTCAAAGTACGTCGGAAGCCAGCTCAATAGTCCGTACCCGCCCCAGGATTGGGCGAACTGCGCGATGCAGATGGCTTGCACTTCGCGCGTCTTGACCAGCGCCAACCACTCGCTCACCACGCTCGGGCTCACGAGCCCGCCGCCGCTGCCGCCGTTGGAATCCGTCGCGCCCACCGCGCCGCCCCCAATACCGCCACCGCTCTTCACGTCGTTGACTGCGCCGCCGCCGCCGCCGCCGCCGCCGCCAAAGCTGTTGACGTCATTGACCACTTTGAACTCGGCAGGGAGCCAGAAGGGGACCCACACAACGGCAGCGGTGCCAAATACGAAAAACGCCGCCTGCCAGCCCCCGTTGAGAACGATCCCGGGCGTAACCCCGAAGGCGAATGCGGCGCCGGCGTAGGACGCGGCGGTGACGGCGGCCACGGCGCAGGGTCTTACACTCGTTCGCTTCTTAGCTCGACTTGAGCGATGTTTATGGGATAGGGGTTGCGCGGAGGGGTTGTGTAGCCCGTGTCAAGGGGTTGTGAGGGGGTTTTAGGGGTGTGTAGGGTATTGTTATGTGTCAGACACGGCTCAAGTTGAGCTGAAAAGTGGACGAGTGTAAGCCCCTGCCACGGCGGTGCTGTGCCGGTCGCGGGGCACGTGCCGGGATATCATCGTGTGTATCGCCGGGAACGCGACGCCCTCCCCGACCCCGAGCGCGATCCGCGCCAGAACTAGGGGCGCTGCCCCCGCCGCCGCGCCGATGGGGGTCACGAATGTCGCCACCGACCACGCCAGAACGCCCGCGGTGTAAGGCCCGGTATCATCCATGTCACTGTTGTCATTCTACCAAATACGAAACACCACGCTAGTCGGGTTGGCTCGTTACCAAACATGATAGATGAACGCAGCCTTAATGCAGTGAGCACCAGTACTTCATGCGGTGGGTCTTGTGGCGAGCACCGGTACATTACAAGTTGAAAACATCTGTTTGATGAACAGCGCCTTACCGCTGTGAGCACCGGCTTGCCCCCGTACTTATCCGCTAGCGCGCCTCCGAGGAGCTGAGTCAGCGCGTACCCGTAGAAGAACGCGGATAACACCCCGCCCTCCGCGACTTTGTCCCAGCCGAATTGCGCCGCCATAGGGATGATGGCTGTGGAGATGTTACTGCGGTCCGCGTAGCAGATGAAGATGGCGGCGGCGGCGAGGAGCGTCAGCTTCTTCCAGTCGTCATCGCCGCCGGTGTCGCCGGGCAGGCGGTCGCCCGGCCGGCGATTGCTAGTGCTGGTGACAGCGAGCGCCTCCACTTCGATGACATCGTCCGGGCGGCGGGTGCTGGTGACAGCGAGCAACTCGACAGACTCCATGTCGGCGTCGCCATCGCCGGCGGCGGCAGCGACAGGGGAGAAGGTGCCTGGCTTCAGGGCCGTATTAGTGTTTTTCCCAACTCAACTCGAGTATAAAAATCATTTGTTGTGGTGTGAAGTTGCATAACTTAATAGCTCAAGTGCCTTCAGGGACAAACGGCTTGAAGCGCAAGATAATACTACTGAATATGCAATGCCCTGCCGCGCTTGGTCCTGGCGAGCCCTGCCGCTCCCAGCCGAGAAGTCATTGGCGTTGCCGTTGGCTTTACACCGCCCGCTCCCGGGCGAGACGTCGTCAGTGGCGATGCCGAAGGCTTTGCTCCAGCGGCGGAGGCAGTCAGGTGCACACGCGATGAGGAGGACGACGCCGCGCCGCGCCGGAGCTGAGACCCTGACCGGGACGCGGCGGCGGTGGCGGCGGCGGCGGCGAGAGCGGGAGGGAGTGGGGCGCGCAAACACAAGCCGACGGTAGAGCAGGTCATGTCAACGTCTCAACGACGTTTTTCCTGTGCGAGGAATCGTCTCAACGACTCAAGGGCACCCAACAGGACGAGGACCGAGCAGCCCTGACGCATGCATGGACACTCTGACGAGTCGCGTAGCGTCGGCGCTGCGGTGTGCGTCCGGAGCCAGCGGTCGATGAGGATGAGTTGCCTTCCGAGGTCCGAGATTTTAGGGTTTAGGGTTTAGGGTTTAGGGTTTCATAGCGTCAAACGGACTCCCGGTGTTGTGCAGTCACTTCAGCACCTCCAAGTGCCCGCCAATAGCAGAGAGCGAACAAGCGGCGGACGGACGGGGCGGTCGGCAGCTTATCGCGCTGTACGCGGGGCGCGTTTGAGTGCTGCAGTCACAACGATCTCACGCTGACACGCACCGATGGGTGGCGACGCCGTATTTTTTCTGTATTCGTATAACAAGTGAAAACAAGCGCCAAAGGCGCACAAAACGTAACAAGCGCCAAAGGCGTCTGTCTATGAGAGCCAATGGCGCTCAGAACAGTTTTAGAAGACAAAAGGGACAAGAGAAGACAGCCGATGATAATCAACAAGACAAAGTACAGACACACCACACCCACACCCACACACACACGCGCACACACACGGTTGCGTCACGCTCACGGCGGGGCCCCGACGTATTCACCGACACCAACAGCCCCACGGAATTCCCCGCTGACGCTCACGCTTTCAGCCCCAAGCTACATCCCCGGCTGACGCTCACGCTGTCAGCCCCAAGCTACATCCCCGGCTGACGCTCACGCTGTCAGCCCCCAGCTACATCCCCGGCTGACGCTCACGCTGTCAGCCCCAAGCTACATACCCGGCTGACGCTCACGCTGTCAGCCCCAAGCTACATACCCGGCTGACGCTCACGCTGTCAGCCCCAAGCTACATCCCCGGCTGACGCTCACGCTGTCAGCCCCAACAGGGGGGTAAGGAGAAAGGACACCGAGCGTCTTTTTTTACGATCGGTCCTGAGTTTGGGCCCGTATGCACTCCGTCCGAAGAGGGGTAGGGTAGTTCAGGAAACACGCAAAATGAAGTTTATCCGTGTGAAATAAGCGAAATCTGCACTTTTCGAAAGCCAATCAGCGGTCGACACGAGACGGACAGGTGGCAG
>Ga0307489_10002448_pt1 | contig 12421 bp, 18 predicted proteins | sample SB12metaG_FD_202247 | JGI IMG/M metagenome (GOLD analysis project Ga0307489, IMG submission 202247) | Sea-ice brine microbial communities from Beaufort Sea near Barrow, Alaska, United States - SB 1.2 | ecosystem: Environmental > Aquatic > Marine > Coastal | place: USA: Alaska | collected...
CCCGAATATTGAGATTTGTCAGTCATAGGCGGCGCGCCCAGTGCGCGCTTTAGCCGATTTTCGCGATTTTGGCTTCAGCGCGCACTGGGCGCGCCGCCTATGACTGACAAATCTCAATATTCGGGGAGCTGGCAGGCCGGTGGCATTTTGGAAGCTGTTCAAACTTTCAGAGCCGTGGGCGCAGCGGCGGCGGCGCAGCGCGCGCGCGTGGCCATTGTGACAGCGCGTTTTATTTTGGCTGGGGTTACGAATATTTAACTGAAGGATCCTGAGTCAAATTTTCGTTCGTACGAAAATTTGGCAGAAAGTCGTAATTTCCAATAATTAGGGGTGCATGACCTTAACCCAAGAATCTTGAGTTGAATTTTTTGAGCATTCGCCCGAAAATTTATAGCTTTCGGCACTTTGTCATACTTGTCAGGTCCAAATTTTGTCGTCTAGGAGAGAGGTGGCCTACCCCGTTCATTTTACTATTACTACCCCTGATTCTACTGGCGATGGCGACCGAAATCATTGGCGCAAAGCGCGCAGAGTAAAAGTCATTTCCGTTCTTGAGTTTATAGACCACGGAATTCGTCGACTCATATAGCGGAATAGGTCTATTCCAACGGAATTTTCCGTCCCTCCTTTTGGCGGTGGCGGGACGCGGAGCAGAGGCAGGGTTGCCAGGACGTAGGCGCGACGCGGGGTGGCAAGGAGTCATACACGCGCGTGGCGTTTGTCACGCGGAGGCGGTTTCGGGCCGCGCGCGCACCGCCCCGATACCACGCTGGAGGCCGGGGGCCGTAGACTCGCGCCGTGCTTCAGTCTTCCCGTCGAAGTCGTCGCACCAAATGGGGCGTGGGGCGGCAGTGACCGCCACTATGGACCCAATTTCAATGTACGAGACGGTGGAGCCCAGCCTGAAGAGCGAGCGGTACGAGCGGTCGCAGGTGTGGGGCGTGGACTGCGCGGAGGCGCTGGAGTGGCGCGGCTGGGAGCCTGGCGGCGAGTACGTGCGCTCGCTGCACGTCAAGAACGTGAGCACCAAGACGCTGAAGGTCAAGTACAAACTCCCGGCGACAAAGTATTTCAGCATGGAGTTTCCGGAGCCAATCAAGCTGAGCCCGGGGATGAGCGCAACGGTGGACGTCACGTTCCGCCCGATAAAGCGCGAGCAGTACGATGACTTCATCGAGTTCACCATGCCGGGCGGAACCTTCAGCGTCCAAATTTGCGCCTTCCTCCCCGTCGTCGCCGTGGAGGTAACGCTCCCCCCGCTCCGCATTCCCTTCAACTCCCCATTTAGACATGAAAACTGGTGCCCTCCCCGTCCCCAAACGGACGCGACCGAGTGCGAGTCGTGAGGGCGCGGAGCAGAGGGTTTGCTGAGGCGGCGACGCGGTGTGGCGCGGCGTGTGCATACAAACGCGTGGCGCTCGTTCCGCGTAGGTGGGTTCGGACCGCGCGCGCACCGCCCCGAACCACTCTAGAGGCCGGGGCCCGGAAACTCGCGCCGGTCCGGTCTCTCATCTCACACTTCACGTTGAGCAGCACAGAGAGGGGAGTTCCCGCGGGCTGAGGCGGCGCTGGTGCCTCCGTGCGCTTGTGAACGTATTGAGTGTGTGTTAAGATATGTTGCTGACGTTGTCGCCATTTCAATTGCACACGCGCGCAGGTTCCGCCGGCGCTGGACTTCGGGTACGCTGCGGCGAAGGAGATGCTGTCGAAGCAGTTCAGTTTTTACAATAGCGGCGAGGTGGCGGTGGACTTCGCGTGGATGGTGAACGCGCCCTTCACCTTCACGCCCGCCGCGGGGCGTCTGCAGCCGGGCGAGGCGCAACACGTGGTCGCCACCTTCAACCCCCTCGACGCTTCAGTCAGCGTCGCCAACGTGCGCACCACCCGTCCACTCTCACCTCCACCCCAACCCCACTTTTGTATTATTTTCCATTCCTTTCCCAACTGACCAATCCAACTGTGAGCTGGAATTGGCACCTCAAAATGACCTACGATAACAATGAACGCAAGGCACGCAACGAACGAGAGATGCGGGCTCTCATCGGTTGGCTCCTCGCTCAACACGGGAACTAACCTGTTGCTCCACCTTCTCCTCCTGTTCCTGTCGCCGCCCACTTCAGGCGGTGTGCATGGTAGATGGCGGGCGGCACGCCGCCACCACCAAGGTGACGGGCATCGGCAAGTACCCGTACATCCGCCTCTCGGAGAACGAGGCGGACTTCGGCGAGGTCATCGTGGGCCACACGGTGGAATACGAAGTGCGCGTGGTGAACCAGTCCATCGTGGGCGTGTCGTACAGCGTGGAGCGGGCGACTGCGGAGCACGACCACGTGTACCGCGTCGGGCCCGCCAAGGGCCACCTGCCGGCAGGGCCTCACTCAAGTGTGGGTCCCACACTGTGCACTCATAGTGCACCTCTACACACTCGCGGCATCCTCCAGTCTACCCGTTTTCTCCTCCGCCTCCGCCTCGTCCTCCTCCTGATCCTCCTCCTCCTCTTTCCCTGACACTTCTACGCTGTGAGGCAGACAGTGAGGTTGAGCTGGAACAAGTACTTCCTGTCACGGCCCTGGCTGCCGGCGGAGTCCTACGAGATCATCAAGGTACTGTTTTCTCCGTCGATGACCGGCAAGGCCTGACCTATGCTCGTTTTACAAGCTGGCAGTTTAAGCTGATTTCCTGCAACCACCTGAGTTATCCCAGCAGGTATTCGAGTTGAGCTGGATAAGTATATATGTAAGGCCCTGAGGGCGGGCACGTTCAGCAGCGAGTCGTTCAAGTTTGTGACGGCCGGAGGGAACGTGGCGATGCTGAACCTGCGGGGAACTGCCATTGGGCCGGCCGTCAGCCTTAGCGCCAGCAGCCTGCAGTTTGGGAGCGTGGCCGCGGGCGACAAGGCAGGGGGGTCATTGGGACACAAGCACTCGACCGACAATGTGTTCCAACGAACCGAGTCCGAGGGGTGAGCATTTTCCCTGAAGGTACCCTAGAAGTCATGCCGGCTCGTCCGATCTCACTTCATAGGTTGCGTAGCGCAGAGGCGTCCAAGTGTTAACTTAAACCCAGTCTCCGACCCTAGCTAGGGTCTGAAGACCCTCATGTGATTGGTCCACGTGGCGGCTCGGAGAGCTGTGATTGACTGGATCTTCTACACCAAATCTCACCAAATCTTGCCAAAACTGAAATGAAATCTGCTATCGCCCTTGATTGGTCGATGAAAAGACCATGATGAGCTCGCGGTCCATGATTAGTCGAGGGGCTGAATGCTGGGGGGTCAGGGGGCAGTCATAGCGGAGACTGGGTTTTTAAGGCGGATCCAGCGGCACTTTGCAGACCGAAAACAATTACCCAAGCACCAGCAGAAGACCGGACGACTGCTCGTTCTCAACGACCCTACTGCACGGTGGCGAAGGTTTTGTACATAGAGAACCACAGCGACGTGGCGAGCGAGTGGCAGATCGACGCGGAGGCGGGCGGCACGTTCAGCCTGGACGCGGACCGCGGGGTGGTGCCGCCGGGCTCCACCGGCCATGTCACCGTCACCTTCGCCGCCATCGAGGCAGCCCTCACTCTCACTCCACAACGCCCGCCACGTCATCCTCCACATTTCGGACCCTTGTTTGACCCTACGTTACCCTTGTTTCCACCCCGCGTAACCCTTGATTTAAACCACCACTTTACGCTTCGGACCCTTATTCAGACCCCCACGTTACACTTTGGAACCTTGGTTTGACCCCCACGTTACACTTCATACCTTCGTTTTAACCCCACGTTACACTCTGGACCCTTATTATGACCCCCACGTTACCCCATGTTAGCCCATATTACCCCACGTTTTTGACATCAATTGAAAAGTGGCATGCATGATTGTGTAGCCGGCCCTGGGATACGGCGGCGAACTACCACCGCCGCATGGTGGTGGTGCTGCGGGACCGCTCCCCACTGGCATTTGACTGCGTGGGGACGTGCTATACCGACAAGCGGCGGCCCGCGCCCATGAGCCTCATGGCCGTCCAAGCGCAGCGCGCGCGGTACGCCCTTGGGCTGGTGGCCGTAGGGTGGGGCCGGGGGATCATCATCATCATGCCGGCCCCGTCGTCCACCGCATTCGAGAGGTCTCGGTTCTTGAGTGACATGACATCCTAAAACGTTGACTTATGCCGACCCCATCATCCACCGCATGTGAGAGGTCTCGTTGCTTGAGTGACGTGGCCCCGGCATCCAACACATTTGAGACACTCGACCCTGTCATCCACCGCATTCCAGAGGCCTCCTCATAGAGCTTGAGTGACGTGGAATCCTATGACGCTGCGAGTGTTGCGTCATTCATCCACTGTGACGTGACATCCCATGACGTTGCGAGCGTGGCGTGATTCACCTGGCCCTCCCCTCGGGCAGCCCCCAAGTGACGCGGATCGCGCGCCGCACTCAGACGAGGTGGCGGCGCAGGCGGCGGGCGCGCTGTCCCCTGGCGCCGCGTTCTCCAGCCTCTTCGAGCCCGACCCGCTTCTGGCAGTGACGGTGGACGTGCAAGACGTGGACTTCGGCGCCTGCTCCCGCCTGCGCCTGTCCGAGTACAAGGCAGGGGGGTGGTCTTTAGAACAGGATATTGAGACGAAGTACTCAATTGACGTTGTGTTCCGACCAAGCGAGTCCGCGCGCCTGCATAAGCACGCACGGATGGTAAGTCGTGCTCTTATCTTGGTTCGAGTGCCTGCTCTACATTACCCAGTGCTGGTTCTCAACGACCCAACAGCAAGGTGGTGAGCGTGACCAATGGGAGCCAGCAGAAGCTGACGGTGTTCTGGGGCGGGCAGGTGCAGCTCCAGGCGGGCGACACTTCGGCTGTAGCGGCGGCGGCGGCGGCGGCGGCGGCGGAGAAGGCGCCGTTCGCGGTGTTCCCGGAGCAGGCGGACCTGCGCCCGGGGCAGACGCAGCAGTTCCGCGTGTCGTTCCGCCCGTCCAGGGACAGCACGTACTACTCGCGGCAACTGGAGTGCTTCGCGTACGTCAAGACCATGCGCACCTTCCGCCTGGTCACCGAGGTGGGCACGCTGCTACCAATGCGGAGCCATGTTGTCCACCACGTTTGGCACACTACACACTGCCGCCAAAGCTCGCCACGTCATCCGCTACATTTGCTACATTGGGCACGCTGCTGCCAACGCTTGCCACATCATTCACCACATTTGCCTTGCCAGCCCTCATTGATTGAGTTGAATAGCATGACATTCTATGACGTGGCGGTCCTCCATGATTCACCCGTCTCTACACTTTGGAGAACTTCACCCCGCCGTGGACATGCACCATCCGCGCGCACGGGCACACGTACGGCGGGTCCACCGAGACCTTCATGCCCAAGTGCGCGTTCAGCTCGCGCGGCTCGCGCCTCATCTTCCCCCCCACCGTCAAGGGCGACTGCTCCTACCAGACCCTCACGCTGGCCAACGAGGGCGACACTGCCGTCAGCTTTGACTTCCCGGCGAAGCGCGCCCAGGACGGGCGCTCCCCGGCAGGGCTCACCTGACTTGTATTTTTCCTTGCCGGTAAATGCAATTGCCTTAGTGTTTTTTGCAGGTGTCACCGTAAGCTGTTTGTCCCTGACACCTGACAATGCTTCAGTCATCCCACTCAATCCTCCAAAGATGCCGGTGAGATCGTGCTTGAAACCGTGCAAGTTAGGCGTGCTCTCCTCCCTGAGACCACTTGATACATCCCCCTGAATACCTCAAAGGTGCGTATGAGGCCGTGCTCCCCGGCGCCGTCGGTGTTCGCGTGCACTCCGAGCAAGGGCGTGGTGGCGCCGCACTCCTTCGCGCTGGTCACCTTCCGCTTCGACGCCGCCGACACTAGAGTGCACCACGAGCGCCTGGTGTGCGCGCTCAACGGCAGCTCCAACAACAGCATCGCGCTGGAAACCTTTGGCGCCGGCCACGTGCCGCACGTCCGCGTCGGCGTGGACAACTCGTTTGTGTTCAAGCCCACGTGCGTCGGCGCCGTCACCGCGCGCGACGTGGAGCTCGTCAACCTGAGCCGCATCAACGTGCTGTACGAGTGGGCCATTCCCGAGCGGCTGGCGGCCACCTTGGGGGTGTCGCCGCACGCGGTAGGGGGGGGGTGGCGGATACTGGAGGGCCTGCCACGTCATCCAATGCACTGCGAGCCCTCGTCAGTTGGGTAAACTGGCACCCTATGACGTGGCCAGCAAGATTCGCCAGGCCCTACCACGCGGGCATCTTACGGGGCGGCGAGACGCTCAAGTCGAGTTGGACATTCTGCCCGCAGAAAGTGAAGCGACTGGGCAGGGGGGATCACTGAGGACGAGCACTCGACCGACGTCGAATCGATGAACCGATCCTTCGCGCGCCTGTGTATGGATTCAGCCCCAAGCTCAGTCCTGCTCTGATATCGGTTCGAGTGCTTGTTCTCTATGACCCTCCCGCTCGGCGTGAAGGTGCCGCTCATCATCCGCGTGCAGGGCGCCCTTGATGCGGACTCCACCCCCGACAGCGCTGTTGATGAGGTAGGGCTTGGCAGGAAATCTTCGAAACGTTAGCTTCGATTCGATTCGATACCAACCCGACACTGCATCCATATGCCACCCTGTGATATTGTGAGCGTTGTGTGGCGATGGCGGCCCTGGGTGACGGGCCCCTCCCGTGTGGGCGTGATGGTGGTGGCGCAGGGCACCAGCGGCGCCGTGACGATAAAGCCCGAGGCCATCGCCTTCGGCACCTCCGTGGTGGGCACCACGCAGCACCGCGGCGTGGAGCTGTACAACCAGAGCAACGGCCTCGTGCGCTACCGCATGCAGGTGCTGTTCGACCACCACTGCGACCCGGAGGCGGCGGAGGTGACATTCGACGAGCCGGCCGGGACCATCAACGCCCGCGCGTTCAAGCCCGTCGTGGTCGCCTTCACCGGCCGCATGCGCGCGGACGTGGGCTTCAAGGTGGTGTGCCACACCGTCTCTGACCCAAACCGCCCCAGCGCCTCCACCCAGATCATGCTCATGGGGGCGAGCGAATCGATGGTGGGGACAAGTGAATAACGTCATTCACCCTATTGTAGTTGCTCGTTTCCTGTGTTGAATGGCATCCTCGGACGTGTTAGCCACGTCATTGAATACATCGTAGTCCCGCGTGACCCTCGTGACCCCGTGTGTTAAGTGGAATCGCATCCTATGACGCGGCAAACACGATTGACGTGGCCCTGCTCCACGGAGGGCGAGGAGCCAGCGCCGTGCGTGGTGGTGAGCGCCGCCGCCGCGTACCCGACACTGTGCATCACGGACGCGGCGTGCCCCGGCGTGGCCAAGGCGGCGCTGTGGCGCCAGCTGTCGCTCAACGCGCTCAACGCCGCGCTGGCCACGGACCCGACGGAGTTGGAGGTAGAGCCTGTCAGATATTGCTCGCCGTGTCATTGGCACGCATTTGAACCCCCGTTTTTTCTGCTAACGGTATCCTATGACGTGGCGAGCAACATCTGCCAGCACCTGGGGGGACGCCACGTCATCGACACGCATTTGAAACCTTGTTATACCAGTCAACTGGCATATGTGGACGCGGCTAGCGATATCTGGTTAACCCTGGGTTACGGGGGCGGTGCAGCGGGAGGGGGGCGCGGACGGCAGCGTGGTGTCCGACCGTGCGCTGCGCCCCATCGCCTCGGTGGCAGCGGGGCTGGGCGTGGGCGTAGAGGGGTCGGCCCCCACCGCCGTGTACATGGAGGTGTGCAACACGGGCGCACTGCCGTGCCACTGGCAGCTGCTGCTGCGCCATCAGGCGGGGGGGGAGGTCGGAACAACCACAGAACGCAGAACGGATCAAGAGTTATTTTCAGGGTGGATGCTCATAAAGAGGCGCGGGCTTGGATCGTGGTGGCCAGACCGTCGTGTGAGCAAGCACCCTCGGCCTGATTGTGGTTTTTAGTCCATTAAGCTTCGATCGAGTCATTGTTCTCAATGACCCTCCTGCGAGGTGGAGGTTGAGATGGAGAACTGGGTGGACCTAGGCGAGCCGGCCACGGAGGTGGACGCGCACCAGCGCTTCATCGTGGAACACAACGTCATGGAGCTGGCGCCCCGCATGGCGGGGCCGTCAAGAAACAAATATATTACAAAGGCGGCGGCTAGAGTCCTCGCCTGTCGTATGTGAGTTGCTGACACTTCATTTGGCTGCACTTGTGACAGCCTGTACTTGCTTCAGCTGATCGCTCGACGTCAGTACCATTGAGGCGTTAAACAGCACGACTCAAGTGGTTTCAGGGACAGACGGCTGAAAGTTGAGCTGGAAAAGTACTGCCTGTCACGGCCCTGCGGCACGGGCACCTTGCTTCCGGGGCAGCGGCAGCCCGTGCGGATTTTGTATCGGCACGACCACGTGGGCGAGCACGCGCTGAGCGCGCTGCTGACGGTGAAGGACGGCAAGGGGGTGCGGGTGGAGCTGGAGGGGCGCACCGTGGCGCTGGAAGCCAAGTGCCTGTCTCTGGGCCCCGGCCCCGCCGCCTGCACGGTGCACACCCTGGCGCCCGTGCTCGTCGGCGACCAGGAGTCCCCCGCGCAGGCCATTGAGCTGCGCAACCCGTCGGCAACGGATGTGAGGTACACAGTTGACGAGGCGCCGGTGCGGGCGCTCAACGCCGCGGCAAGGACTGACTTAGTGTCATTTTCAGCTTAACTTCAAGCCGTTCGTTCCCGTCTATCGGAAGCCACAAATGCGATATCCCACTTAACAAGTTGCGTGTACAGGAAGGCCCTGCTCCGCGGCGTGGGACTTCCCCGTCCTGGTGTGCCGCAACCCCGTGGGCACGGTGCCCGCGTTTGGCACCGCGCTCATCAACTGGGTGTTTCAGCCGTTGGAGGACAAGGCAGGGGGGTTATTGAGAACAAGCACTCAACTGACATTGAAGATCTTCTCCTTGAGAACACGCATCCTGAAGCTAAGTCATGCTCCGATCTTGGTTCGATTGCTTGTTATGAATGACTCTCATGCAAGGTGTACGAGGTGGCGGTGGACGTGTGGCTGGCGGGGGGCGAGACGTCCACGCTGGTGATCCGCGGCGTGGGGAGGCTGCCGGGCATGGCGGCAGCGGCGGGGGGGTTGCAAGCGGGGGACGGGGACCGCAGCGCCTGGCTGGGCTACTCCCCAATTCCGACCCTGCCGCCCGCGGGGGACTTCGAGCTGTCCACGCACGCCGTGGTGCTGGGCACGGTGGGGTGGTGCAAGTTGAAACCCGTATTGCAAGCGCCTGGTTTCGTCAGCGCTTGGAACTAAAATATGATGAACTGCTTTCAAGTTTTGTTTTCGTTTTGAAGTTGCGGCCGCACAGCACGGTGCCGGCGCTGAGCGTGAACCGCCGCGTGGTAATGCTGCGCTCCTCCGCCGACGTGGACTGCGACTTCAGCTGGGACCTGTGCGCCATGGGCGGGGCTGGTATCGACGGGATCGTCACGGTGGAGCCCGCCAAGGGGGTGCTCCCCGCCGGCGCCACGCTGTTCTTCAAGGTAGGGCCCCGCCGAAAAATGGGTACACAACATGGTGACAGGTGGTATTCAACACAAGAAACAAGGGTTGGCGATGTGTTGAAGGACGTTTGAACAAAATTCTGCATAGGTGCAAAGCATCAGGCGGGTAGCGTGGCCACTCGAGAAATGAGTTTCGGCGAATGTGTTGAAGGAGGTTTTGAGCAATTTCTGCTGAAGCCCTGGTGCGAGGTGGTGTTCACCGCGGGCGCCAAGCCGCAGGTGTTTGAGGGCGGCATCCGCTGCGAGCTGTCGCCGGTTGAGCCCAGCGCGGTGGCGGTGGCGGCGGCGGAGGAGGCGGCGGCGGCGGAGGCGGTGCGCGAGGTGATCATCGCGCAGCAGGGCGACCGCGCACAGCCCAGCATGCCAAGCGTCAGCTCAAACGGCGGCGCCGGCGTGTTCGCCAGTTTCTCGGGCAAGCAGCGCGTGTCGGTGGTGCACGCGGCGACGATGAGCTCCGCCGCACGGCACCCGGACTTGGCGGCGGCGGGAAGCGCGGAGCACCAGCGGTCCCTCCCGCACCCCGCGGTGCCGCTGGGGCCCGTCACGCTGGCGCTCGGGGTGGAGGGGCGCGTGGCGCCCGAGGTGCAGTTCAGGGAAGAGCACGGCGCGGAGCTGTACGACCGATTCTTCATCCCCTCCTTCCGCCCCGCCGCGCCCGCCACGCAGCAGGCACACCTCGCCATCGAGGACGCCGCCACGGTCATCTCGTCGCTGCTGCACGATATGCTGGGCGACCCCGCGGTGCGCCGCGGGTTCGACTCGCTAGAGGAGGAGGCGATGCCCTACTTTGTGCAGATGCGAAAGGGGCGCGCCGGCACCGCAGCTGAGACCGATGCGGCCGCGGCCGCCGCCGCCGCTCACTTCACGGGCACCGACGATCAGCGCGCCGCCGCCATCAAGATTCAGGCGATCCAGCGCGGCAAGGCGGATCGCGCCAGGGTAGAGGCTCTCAAGGCTGAGAAGGAGGCGGCACCGGATGCGGCGACAGCGGAGGCAAAGGCAGCGCAGACGACGGAGGCGGAGGAGCTGGCAGAGGATTTTGTAGAGGACCCGTTGACGGTCCGGGCGGCGGCGGCGGAGGTGGCGGCGGCGCAGGCCAACCCCGAGTTCCGCGAGCTCGCAGAGTGGGCGCTCGAGGCGACGCTGTACAATCTGATTAAAGAGTTGCACGCAACGCACCAAGAGATGGCGGACGAGGAGGAATACTTCTGAGAGTGAGAGTATGAGTTAAAAAAAAAATGAAACACCGCTTCGTTTTCTATGTAGCTGTGCGTGGGATGGCGCGCGCGGCGCAAGCGGAAGCGTCCGATGTTGCCGAAGGCCGACACAAATCGATGATTTGCACACCAGCGTCCGATGTGGCCGAACGCCGTCATGAATCGATGATTCGCATACCAGCGTCTGATGTGGCCGAAGGCCAACATAAATAGATGATTTGCAAAGTACGTCGGCCTTCGGCCACGTCGGACGCTGGTTTCGCACTCTAGCGTCCGATGTGGCCGAAGGCCGACACAGATAGATGATTTGCAGACGAGCGTTCGATGCGGCCGAAGGCCGACATAAATAGATGATTTGCAAAGTACGTCGGCCTTCGGCCACGTCGGACCTGGATTTTGAAACTGACGTCCGATGTTGCCGAAGGACGACATAAATGAATAATTTTAAATCACGTCAGCCTTCGGCCTCGTCGGACCTGAGTTTCGATCGCGACCGTCCGATGTGGCCGCAGGCCGACGAAATTTGAAACTCAATTATTTGTGTTGGCCTTCGGCCACATCGGACGCTCGTGATCTAAACTCAGGTCCGATGTGGCCAAAGGCCGACATAATTTGATGCTTCGAAGTACTACGACGTTTTATCTCTTCAATTTAATGTCGGCCCTTGGACACATTCACCCGGAAGGAGCGGGCGAAAGGAGATACGTCGGCCTTCGGCCACATCGTGGTTTTGGGAAAACTCAGGTCCGACGTGGCCGAGGGCCGAGGTGATTTGGAAATTTCATTATTTATGTCGACTTTCGGCCACATCGGTCGCCTGGATTTGGAAATGCAGTTCTGGCTTGGCCGAAGGCCGACGCTAGTTATAAAAGTATGAGAACATATGTGGGCCTTCGGCCACATCGGTGGCCTGATTTTGGAAAACCAGGTCTAGCGTGGCCGAAGGTCGACGCAAGAAAACAAATGTGTCGGCCTTCGGCCACATCGGACCTAGTTTTCGAAAAAACAGGTCTGGCGTGGCCGAAGGCCGACGCAAGAAAGGAAAGAAAAGAGAGAAATTACAGGCCACAATCTCCGGACGATGTGGCCGAAGGCCGACATCGTTTGAAAAGATCGGCATGTAATGTCGAGCCAGCATGATGTTGAGCCAGCATGAATTACCGGCAATTCCGTCCGATGTGGCCGAAGGCCACATTAAATGTCGACGACGAATCAATGGGATGCGAAACACTATAAGGTCAAACGCAAAAACGGAACGGGGTGGATGGGCGGCCATTGTGCCTGAGGAGCGCACGAACCTGCAGCGGGATTTCGGAGGGCGGACCGAGATGAGCCGACGCAAAGAAAAATATATATAAAAGAAAATGACTTCCTTCGGCCACATTGGACCTGGTTTTGGAAACCCAGGTCTGGCGTGGCCAAAGGCCGACGCAAGAAAAGAAAAGAAAATAGTGGGCCTTCGGCCACTTCGGACCTGGTCTTGGGATTTCAGGTCTGGCGTGGCCGAAGGGCGACGCAAAGGGGGGGGGTGGGGAGTGCGTTACATTGCTTTACGTTGACTTCACATTGAACTACGGACCACAATCTTCGGACGATGTGGCCGAAGGCCGACATCATTTGAAAATATCGGCATGTAATGTCGAGCCAGCATGATGTTGAGCCAGCATGAATTACCGGC
>Ga0307489_10002449_pt1 | contig 12420 bp, 18 predicted proteins | sample SB12metaG_FD_202247 | JGI IMG/M metagenome (GOLD analysis project Ga0307489, IMG submission 202247) | Sea-ice brine microbial communities from Beaufort Sea near Barrow, Alaska, United States - SB 1.2 | ecosystem: Environmental > Aquatic > Marine > Coastal | place: USA: Alaska | collected...
GCCGCTCATGCGCTGAGCGGGCTCGAGCAGGCTCATGGTGATCTTGCCGCAGCACTCGGTCATGCCGTGAGATAGGGCCTGGCAGATATTACTGGCCACGTCACCTGATGTACTCTGCATCAATACGTGAGGGTTCAAAATGCGTGTCGATGACCCGGCGAGCAATACTGCCAGGACCTACCGTACGACACGAAGAACTCGCACCCGAAGGTGCCGATGGCTCGCTTGACCACCGCCGCCGCCAGTGGGCTTCCGCCGCAGCTCACGAGGCGCAACGAGGATAGGTCGACGAGTCCGCGCACCGGACTAGCGCACATCAACGCCACCATGGTCGAGGCCGCGTTGTAGGGAAGGCAGATTTTGTTTGCCACGTCAAGGTATGTCAGATCACTCGAGAACGAGGGTCTGCATCGCCTTTCGATGACGTGGCTTAGCGGTGGGCAATGGGAACAAGGTGTGTTGCCTACCAGTGGATGCATCTACCTCCAACTAGCCTTGGAATAAACGACAAAGAAACCGTGACGGTCCCTGCCATGTTGAGGACGGTGACGCCTTCCTGTTGCATGAGGCACAGCGTGGCGGACGCGTCAAAGACAGGCTGTGACACGTGCGTGCCGCCCGCGGCCGTGATGGCGTACACGGCGAATGCGTCCACGAGGTGGAACATGGGCGCGGCGTGCAACCAAACGTCGCCGGAGTGCAGCCGCATCTCCGCGATGGTCCCCACGGCGTGCCGGCACACGATGTCTTGTGTCAACATCACACCCATGGGCTAGGGCCAGGCAGATGTTGCTCGCCACGTCACAGGATGCACTTTGACTCAATAAACGATGATGGTTCAAACTGTGAGGAATTGCTTGACGGGCAATAACTGCCAGGCCCAACCTTGGGCTTTCCGGACGTGCCTGATGTGAAGTAGAGCATGTAGGGATCCGCGGGCGAGGCGCCGACCGGCGACCGATCGATCCGGGAGGCAAAGAAAGTGCCGTAGTCCCAAGGCATGGTGAGGCGGAACGACACAGGGGAAGAATCTGACCGGCAGCTGCCGGTGAGTGCCAGCGCGGCGTCGGCCACGGCGTTGAGGGCGTCACCGGCGGCGGCGATAACGTGGGGCTCGAAGCGCTCCAGCTGGTACGCCAGCTCCGGCACGACCAGGTGCGTGTTGTGGTTGCCCACGACTCCGCCGGCGAGCGCGGTGGCGAAGTGCAGCGCGAGCACGCCCCAGCCGTTGGGGGCCAGCACCGACACGCGGGGGGGCTTCTGCGAGGACGCCTTCAGCAACACGCCCGCCACCGCGCGCGCCTGCAACCCCAGGTCCGCGTACGTCATCACAACACCATCGCCAACGTCGCAGATCGCGGCGACCGGGCGTGACGTAGATGCGACGGAGACCGCAGCCTCGGCGGCCACGCTGGCCTCGAGGAAGCCCCACGCGTGACCCAGCGGCCCCGCGGCGACGCCGGTACCGTCGGCAGGGGCACCGCGTCCCGCGGCGTCACACATACGTGCCACCGCGCTGTGAGCGCTTTCCGCGGATGGCACGAGGCACCGCGGCACCAACGCCTCAGCGCGGGCCTCGACTATGCGCGCGCCGATTCCGTCCAGCGAGACACCCGGGTCCGACACCACGCGCTCCAGGCACGCCGTGAAGGACGCCGCGATTGCCGCCGCCGTGCGCCGGCTGAACACCGTGGTGTCGTACATCAGGTCGCCCGTCATGCCCCCATTGGCGACCTCCCCGATTACCAGCCACAGCTCAAACACAGCCTCGTGAAACCGGACGGCAGTCACGTCAGGAATCGGGGCGGATGAGTCGGATGTCTGGAGGGGGAGAGACACGAAGCTGAAGCATGTGCTGAAAAGCGGGTTGCCTCCGCCCGCGCGCCTCGGAGTAGGACCCGACAGATATTGCTCGTGTTTGCCACGGCACAGGATGCCGTGTGACGAGAAACTAGGGCTTGATCAGAAAGTGAGTTGCTTGGCAGGTAATGGTACTGGTGAATTTGTTGCTCGCCATACATAGAGTTGCCGTCAACTCAAGAAACGAGGGTTCAATGCGTGTCGATGACGCGGCCGGCACAAGCCATATCCGCCAGGCCCTGCCTCGGAGGGCTGAGCCGCTCAATGATGCCCATCAACGAAACGTCCGGGTGCCGGAACGCCGAGCGGCACACGTTGTGCATGCGGTCCGCGAGGCCCTCGAAGGAACCGTCCGCGACGTCCGCGACGTCACAGCGCATGGGCAACACCGTGGAGAAGCACCCGACGTTGTCGGACGTGCTCAGCCCGGTGATGCCGCGGAGGTCGAAGGAGGTGCCGACCACGAGGTCGTCGACCGGTCGATCGGACGCCGTCCGCGCCGCCTGCTGCTAGGCTCTGGCATACATAGCTCTCGCCACTTCATGCCGCTCATGTTGAATCTGCGTTTTCTTAAGTTTAATGGCATTCTATAACGTGGCGAGCAATATCTGCTAGACCCTACCTGCTGCCGCAGCGTGAGCGCCCACGCTGAGATGAGGGTGGAGAAGGCGGTACGGCCCTTGCCCCGCGCGCCGGCTCGCATCATTGCGGCGAGCGCCGGTGGGATGTCCACGGCAATGCGCGCGCAGGGTCGCAACATGGCTGAGGCGGTGTTGCCTTTGTTGGGACTATGAGGGAAATCCAGGCGCAGGTTGAGCGGCTTGAAGGCGCCGGAGTTGCCCGCCGTCAGCAACGTCTCCCAGTGATCCAACTTCTCCACTAGTTAGGGCCTCGCAGGTATTGCTCGCCGCATCACAGGATGCCATTACACCAATCAACGAGGGTTCAAAGTGCATTAAATCACGTGGCGGCCCATATCCGGCATGCCCTACGTCCAGCGTGGCGGTTGTCTGCTGCGCCTGCGCCGCGGCGTGCACGAAGAAACCGAACTCCGCCCCATAAGCAAACTCCGCCTCACGGGGTTGGATCTTGTTGCAGGGGCGCATGTTAGAGTGAAAGCAACAATTGGAAGCACTTCATCGCATTTTAGTTTGAGGCGCTATGTCCAGGCGCTTTAAACACGGGTTTCACCATGCACCACCACACCTTGTCATTGCCTCCGCCGCTGCTGCTGCTAATGCCCTTGTGGTTGTTTGTTTCGTCGTCTACGTGTACGTCGTCGCCGCCGTTAAGGCGGGCGGCCCGGATGGCGGCGTGCGAGGCGTGAAGCTGTTGCGCCAGGAGGGAGAGTGAGGAGGCATCACACACCACGTGGTGCACCACGACCAAGAGCGCGCGTTTCCCCGCGAGGAAGAACCGAAGCGGCGCGCTCTGCGTGATATCGAACGCCACTGAGCACGCCGCCACCACCGCCGGGTGGTCAATCGTCACTGCCTCCGCACAGAGCCTGGCAGATCATCAAACGCAAGCACGTCATCAAACGCATTGTGAACATTCGTTCGTTGAGTCAAATGGCATCCTATGACTTGACGAGAAACATATGCAATTCCCGACCTCCGCCGACTCCGTGGCCACGGCCACCGCCTCCAGACCCGGGAGCGTCCGCAGCTCGGTGGCCCGCGCGAGGGCCGCGTTCCACTGTGACACCGTGGGCTGCCGCTGCGATGTGCCGTCGGAGGAGACGTGCACAAGCAGCGCCGGGTGCTTCTCCACCACGCGAGTCACCGCCATACGCAGGTCGCGCTCATCCACCTCTGCATCGAGCTGAAGCACGAATCCCATGTTGTAGGCGCAGGAGGAAGGGAACATCAGGTTGTGCGACCAGAACACATACTGCTCCCGAGTCAAAGGCAGGGCCGCGGCCTGCTCCATTGGCATCGTGTTGACGCTCATCGGGGCAGAATACTCAACCATGAGATTGCCGCGGGCGGCATTGTGTCCGGCGACGGTGGAGGTGACCAGGGCCACGACGTCGTCCACGGTCGGACAGTCATACAACGTGGATGCCGGGAGGGTCAGGCCGGGAATGGCAAGCTGCATCGCGGCGATCATCTCCATGCCAGTGAGGGATTCCAGTCCGGCCTCCATCAAGGGAATGGCAGATGTTGCTCGCCACATCACAGGATGCCGTTTAATTAACGAATGAGGGGTCGACATACGTTGGATGACGTGGCGGTGGGCGGTATCTGCGAAGTCCCACCTCGATCAGGTTGTAGTTGCCGATGCGGGTGTCCTTGCTGCCCGGGCGATTGTTGTAATTGAAAGCAAAATTGAAGAGCAATTCTACGATATTTCATAGTTTCAAGCTCTGAAATCAGGCGATATCAACGCGGTTTCGACTTGCAACCCCCCCCACCTGCCCGTCGTGCAGCACCTGCGACATGATCCGGAGCACTGTGCCGCGGATACTGGCGACATCAGTCACTGCAGAGTGCAGGCCGGGGACCTCCTTGGTCAACATGCCACCGGGGACATCAGTCTTCCGCTGCCCGGTACCACTGCACGTCAATGACGCTGATCGAACTGGCTTGCAAAGCAGACCCTCGCACGTCACTGTCGCCGAGCCGAAGAGGCGGTGAGTGCCCATCGTGGCGCCCGGTGGCGTGTGCTCCTTGCCCGCGTTGCGCGTGAAGCAAGCCCGTGAGTTCCGCCCGCTGAGACCGTGCCCAGCGGAATAGGCGTCAACCTGGGCTGGAATGCACGTCTGCGCCCCGTTGCGACCAGCGCCGAACCCCGCATCCTGCTGGAAGCTCGCATCCAGAACCGCCGGGTGAACTAGGTATCCCCCATGACATTCGGATGGGGCATCCACCACGGTGTAGGACGCTGCATCGCCGTGAGGCTCTCCGAAGAGGTCAGGCACCGCACGCTGTGTGTTACCAGCATGTGTCATGGAAGGGAGGGTCGCGTGCGTGATGTTTCCAACGCACTGCGGGTCAGAGGCACTGGAGCTGTGGATGGTGAAGTGGCCAATGGCAGCGTTGACATCCACAATCAGCACAATGCCACTCTTCAGCAGCAGTGGATCTGTTATCACCACGCCCTGCAGCACCGGTGCAGTCAAGCCAGGCGCCGAGCAAAGCACAGCCCCAACCTGCGATCCAGCCTCAAGGAAGCCAGCTGCCGGGAACAGGGCGCGCCCACGCACGCAGTGATCCAGCATAGACGCGAGCTGCGGCGAGTCGGTGAGGCCGGTGTGAATCTCAAAGCGAGTCGCGGCGGCGTCGATGACGGGCACAGCCTGCGTGACCAGGGCGAGCGCCATCGGGCCGACCCAGTACCTCTGCTCGGCAATGGCATGGGTTCGCTGGGTGTCCGTGGTACGTGGCTTGGTACCCTCGCGAACCACCACGTGGGCGTTGGTGCCCTGGAACGCGAATGAGCTCACGCCCGCCGCACCGAGCTGAGCGGCGTGGCCATGTGCGGACTTGGGGAGAACCACGCGCCCACATGTAGCTGCTGCGATGGCGTTGGAGACGTGCGGGTTGACGCCCCGGAGATGCATCACACTCATCACCTGGCGGCGACAGAGAGAGGCGGCGGCGTGCACCAGCCCCGCCGCGCCCGCCGCACACTCGGCGTGGCCCACGAAGGACTTGATCGCCCCAAGCACCAGAGTGCCGGAGCCGCCGAGCGCGCCGAGGAGACCGCCCACCTCGATGGGGTCTCCCAGTGCTGTGCCAGTGCCGTGCATCTGGAGGCTGGTGACATCGGAAGCGAACACGCCGCCGTCCTTCAGCGCGCTGCCGATAACGCCCTGCTGGGAGGGGCCGTTGGGGGCGGTGAGGGAGCTGGAGCGGCCATCCTGGTTCACCGCCGACCCGCCCAGCGCTACGCCAGCCTCGGCGCTGCACGTGAGCATGATGACCTCGCACCCCTCAGCGCGCACGTAGCCGTCGGCGGACGCGTCCAGGGTCTTGCACCGCCCGTCGGGCGCTAGCATGCCGGCGCGCTGGAACATCGCCGTGGTGAGGGCGAGGAGGGTGAGGTTGACACCGCACACCGCCGCAGACCTGCACTCGCCAGCCCCCATCGCGCGCGCGCCAAGGTGCGTGGCCACCAGCGATGACGAGCACGCGGTGTCGATGCTGAGGGTGGGGCCCTTGAGGTTGAAGCAGAACGCCAGCCGCCCTGACGCCACGCTCAGAGACACGCCCGCCGCGGTCTGCGCCCGGAAGTCAGCCGGGTCGCTGCCCGCCAGCTTGGCGTAGTCCACGTACGACAGCCCCACGTACACGGCGCAGCGCGACCCCTCGCCGGCCGCCGCTGCGTGCCGCGCCACCTCCGCGTCCACAGCGGCGCCCAGAAGCACCCGCTGTTGCGGATCGATGATGGTGGCCTCTGCGTGGTGCACTCCGAACAGCTGTGCGTCGAACATCTCCACCGCCGGCAGGAAACTGCCGAACGCGGAGGACAGCTCGCGCACGCGCTCGTCCTCGCCGAAGCTTCGCACCGTCACGGGCGTCACCCCGTCGCGAGGCGCGGGCATGATGTCGGAGCGCCGCGACGCCGACCCGGCGAAGTAGGCCTGCGCCCGGCCGCCATCCGTGTCACTGCCCGCGCCGGCACCGAAGGAGCTCGCGGAGCGCGTTCCCAGCGATGAGCCCAGAATCATGCCCCTGCCGCCGTGCACCAGCTGGTGCACGTGCGCGGCCACGGCGGCCGCGGTCGGTTGGTCGTACAGCACGAGGTCGGACAGCTGCGGCAGGCCGAGCGTGCGGCGCAGTGAGGCGGCCACGGCCAGAGCCTGCGCGGAGTTCAGACCCGCGGCGGCCACCAGGGGGGCATCGAGGTCCTCCACTGAGGCGGCGCCGGCAGCGCCGGCGGCGCCAGCTGCATCAGGCGCTGCCACTCTGTAGGGCCTGGCAGATATTGTGCGCCACGTCATGAGATGATTCGATGTCAGATAACTCAATAGAGGAGGGCTCAAACTGCGTTGGATGACGTGGCGAGCAATGTCTGGCAGGCCCTACCGCTCTGACCGCGCTGAGCACCGCGGAAATTACGTGCGAGGCGAGGTCGCCGGCGTCGTCCGCGGCAGCGGCGGCGGGGGACAGGGTGCTGGGGCGGGCCCAGTTCCCGCCATCCACGGCTGCGCATAGCCGTGCACCGCCGCTCCCGCCCGCCGCCGCCGCCGCTCTCGCCTTCATCCGCGCCCAGGCGACGCGGCGGAAGTCGACGTCGTCGCTGTCAACCACCGTGACGCCGCCGCCGCCGAGCTGCTGCCCTCGAAGCGCTCGCAGCGTCATCGCCTTGCCGCCGGAGGGGCCGAAGTGCTTCAGACTCACCACCTGGGCGCCGCGCCAGGCGCGGGGGCTGGCGCCCGCACCGCGAGTGCGAGTGGCGGCGATAGTGGCGGCGGCGGCGGTGGCGACTGTGACGCTGCCCAACCACGACATCGGCAGGCACATCAGCATCCGCATGAACGACTCCATGGTCTGTGAACCGTTCCCGGCGGCCAGGAGGTTGGCGCCGTCCACGGGCGACACCGCCGGGAACCCCGCCAGGCAGGAGGGTCGTTCAGAACACGCAGTGTCGACCAAGATCTGATCACGACCTACCTCGAGAGTGAATGCAGTGTTACATTCAGATGTGCGGCGGAGAAGGAGGACATTCAATGTCGGTCGAGCGGTTGTTCTCAATTATAAGCATCCTACCCGGCGCACAGGGCCGGCACCCCCGCCCGCGCCCCCGCCGCCATTGGTGTCGCCGATGAGGCGGCGGCCCCGCAGGTCCTCGAGCGTGGCGCCCATCGCATCGCCGAGGTACGTGGCGCTGTGGAACGGCACGGTGGCAGCCACGCTCCGCCAGCAGGGTCGTTGAGAACAAGCACTCGAACCGAGTTCGGATCATGACTTGGAGACGCTTCCGCATGTATACAGAGGCACCAGGCTTTCGCCCTGGCCCCCATATCGAGTTCGGAGCATGACTGGCCTTTAGGGTGGCTGCGCATACACACGCACGGACTCGGTTCGTTGATTCAACGTCGGTCGAATGTTTGTTGTCATGAGCCCCCCTGCCTGGAGCCGGCACCCGGCGGCGGCGGCGGCGGGGCCGGAGCGCAACGCCCACAGCCCGAGCGGCGTGCCCCCGACCACGAACGCGTCCACCGCGTTCTGCAGCAGCACCTCCAGCCGCGCGCCCGCCGGCACACCCGCGTTGGCCTTGGCCAGCAACTCGACCAGCACCGGCAGCGTCACGCCGCTCACCGCCACCATACACACCGGTGCCAGCTCTAGCGGCGTCTCACGTCCGCCCGCTCCGCCCACGCCAGACTCCACAGACCCACTGGTATCGGAGCCGGGGCCCGAGAGGGTGCGCAGGAGCGGCGGGTCCTGCAGCGCCATGGCGTGCGCCATGGCCGCTTGCGCGCGCAGCCCGCTCCACATCAGGCACCGCGCGTAGCGCCGCGCCTCCGGCACGATGCTCAGCGGATCCGAAAAATCGCACGAGGCCGTCACGTAGGGCCCGTCAGATGCGTCCCGCCACGTCACGGGGGGCAGTGCGAAAGCCTGGTGCCTCCTCATACACGCGCGTGCGTCTCTCTGGTTCGACTCGCCAATTCATTGGATGCTACATACATGACTCAAGAGACAAGGGCCTAGAGTTTCCAATGACATGGATCCTGGCAGATGTTGCTCGCCACGTCAAAGGGTGGCATTCATATCAAGAAACGAAGGTTCAAATACGTGTGGAAGGATGACATGGCGGGGCCCCGATATGAGCTAGGCCCTGCCGCCACGATAGCGGCGGCGGCGCCCTGCGAGTGGCCAATCGCCAGGGCCGCGCCAAATATTGCTTGCCTTAACATCGACAGGCATTTCGAGCCCACGTGCCTTGATATCATCCTGTGACGTGGCGAGCAAAACCTGCCGTGCCCATTACCTGCCACGTCATCGACACGCATTTGTACCCTTGCATCTCGAGTGAAATGGCATCCCATGACGTGGCAGCCAGTAACTGCCAGGCCCATTACCCGCCACGTCATCGAGTATCGAGTTAGATGGCATCCTATGACGTGGCAAGCAACATGTGGCAGGCCCTGCCCGCCACAACGGCGAACGGTTTCGCGCTCAGGGACTCGTCCAGGAACTCACCCAGCTGCATCATCCGCGTGTAGGGCGTGGAAGCCGTTGCTCGCCACCTCACACGATGCCATGCCATAAAAGAAATGAGGTTCGAATACGTACAGGGGCCAGGGCGAAAGCATGGTGCCTCCTTACACAAGGAAGTGTCCCTCTCTCGAAATGTGTCGATGACGTGGCGGGCAGTGGGGCTGGCAGAAATTGCTCGCAACGCTATGAGATGCCATTCAATTCAAGAAACGAGGTGCAAAATGCGTGCCAATGATGTGGCGAGCAATATCTGGCCGGCCCTGCCTGCGCGAGAAGGATCAAGGGGCTGGACACGGGGGCGCTGGCCAGGTACCCCGCTGTGTGAGCTACCTCGGAGTAGGGCCTGCCTTATATTGCTCACGTCATCGGATGCCACGTCATAGGATGCCACGTCGTAGAATGCTACGTCATCCATTCCACGTCGTTGGATGCCATGTCAATGATACCACGTCACATGATTCCTCGTCATACAAGACCACTTCACCAGATGACACGCCAAATTTAGGATGCCATGTCAAACGATGCCACGTCATGCGATGCCATATCATAGGATGTCAAGTCATATGATGAACCGTCATAGGTTGCCACATCATACGATGCCATTTGACTCGAGACACCAGGGTTAAAGAACCTTGACGATGAGTGGTGAGCAATATCTGCGCGGCCCTACCACGGCTGCAGCGGCAGCGGCGGCGGCGGCGGCGGCGGCGGCGGAGGCGGCGGACGCGATGGATCCCTCGACGCCGGAGAAGCCTTCGGACAGGCACTGCTCGCGCGTCGGCGACTCGGACAGCGCGCTGGCCGGCCACCAGGGACTTATGGACAGCGCTCGCCACTTCATTGGACGTCGTTTAACTTAAGAAACGGGGGTAAAAAACAAAGTAACGTAGTACTCGCCACGGCATCAAACTGATTTTGATCCTCGTTTCTTCAGTCTTAAGTTACATGACATGCTAGGACAACATGTCATGACATGCAGGGATGGGGGCCACGACGAAAGCCTGGTGCCTCGTTACACACGCGGAAGCGTCTCCCCCTCTAACAGGGTCAGGAACATATCAGCTCCATTTGAGATGAAAAAGGGAACAATTGTAGTAAGTCCCTGCGGGTGACGTGTGTGCGATGCGGGACAACACCGTGGCCGCGCAGCTGCCTCCGATGCCGAAGGACGAGGACGAGGGAGACGCAGGCGATGAAGATGCCGTCGACGACGGAGGCGACGACGACTGCGGCAGCGCGTGCTGCGACGGTGACAGCGGCAGCGGAAACTGCGGCGGCATGACGCGCCCTAGCAGCGACGTGTCCGAGCGTAGGATCCCATCGAAGCTCTTGGGCAGGAACCGCTCGAGGGTGTTGGTGTCCACGCAGTCACGCTCCAGGCTCAGCGCCTGCGTGAGGTCGCACGCGATGGCGGCGGCCGGCGACAGCGGCGCGCGGAGTTCCGCCTCATATATGCCGGCGCCGCCGCGCACGCAGCGCCCACCAATCGAGCCGCGGAGATCCGAGAGGTACGAGAAGCCCTGGCCGCCGCAGTGTAGGGCCTGGCAGATATTCCTCGCCACGTGATCAAACGCATCAGTGCTCGCCACGTCATTGACAAGCGTTTTGAACCCTCGTCTCTTGAATGGCATCCCATGACGTGTCTGCCAGGCCCTACCGAAGTGACCCAGGGTGCGGGGGGTGCCGGGGGGTGCCGGTGGAGCCGCGTCTTGGGCAGACTGAGTGGCTCCACGGGGGACGGGCGCAGCGCCCTCCGCGTCCGCCCGCTTGAGCGCCGCGCCCGCCCGACCCGCCGTGCCGTCCATCGCATTCAGCATCTCCCGCTCCCGCGCCTCCTCCATGGTTTAGCGGCGCAACTTGACTTTGAAGCAAAGTTCGAAAGCGCTTCATCACATTATGCTTTCAAAGGGCTGAATGGTGCACAGGGGGCCTCCACCATTTATCAGAGTTTGGAAATATTAGTACATAGGGGGCCTCCCACATTTACCGAAGCAACGCGCTTTCAACTCGGATTCAGCTGGTTTCAACATGCAGCGCCCTACCATGGTGAGGTGCTGGTCCGCCGGGTCCGCCGCCGCGTCAGGCGCCAGGCTGTAGCGGCGCAAGTTCAAATTGAAAGCATCAGTTGAAAGCAGATTATGATATTATAGATTCAAGCGCTGAATCCATAGGCACTTTCAAGACGGGTTGGATAGTGGCAACCTGCACCGCACTACCAGGCTTGCCCCGGCCAGCTCCACCGCCTCCGCCGCCGCCAACAGCGAGGGCCTGCCAGATATTGCCCACCATGTCATCGGCCGTCATCGCATTTTGAACCCTCGTGACTTGAGTTGCCATTCAATGACGTGGCGAGCAATCTCTGCCAGGGGCTTACATTCGTCCACTTTTCAGCTCAACGTAAACGCCTTCTGTGGGATAGGGGGTGCATTTAGGGGTCGTTTAGGGGGTGTTTAGGAGGTGTCATGGGGTATGACGGGGTATTACGGGGTGTTTAGGGTGTATATTATGTCAGAAACGGCTCACGTTGAGCTGGAAAGTGGACGAGTGTAAGCCCCAGCCTCGCCCACCGCCTCGAGCAGCCCCTCCACCACCGCCTCCTCAGCCACGTTGGCGGCCGTCAGGTAGAGGCTTACACTCGTCCACTTTTCGGCTCAAAAGAAGCACATTTTGTGGAATGCGTTGGCTGCATGATTCTCCCCCAGTCTAGTAGACAGTGGAGCCCGGGCTGACGGGGAGGTGTGACCAAAACGGCTGAGGTCGAGCTAAAAATGGACGAGTGTAAGCCCCTGCCGTCAGCCCCTTGAGCGTAGCGTTTCGCGCTTTGTATTCCTCTGACTTCACGGGGGTCTCCCTCGGCAGCGGGCGGGCGTCGCTCTCTAGGATTCGCTTCAGGAACGCCTTCTCCGTGGTGTAGTGGTGCAACTTGAATTTGACAGCAAAGCTCAAAAGCAGTGATGATGTTATAGTTTCAAGCGCTGAAACCCAAGGCGCTTTCAACACGGATTTTGTTACTGACAACCTGCACCGCCCTACCGTGGACAGCTCCAAGGTGTCGCATGGCAGGGCCCGTTACCAGTTCCCGAGTCAGCTTAACACATAGGTTATCTGACTGCAAAGCAGTAGGGAAACCGGGTTCGCTGGTTGGTGGAGCGTGGACGCCACCAACGTGCTCCGACCCTCCGCGGACACTCAGCGAAGAGCTGGAGAGCTGGAGCATCTTCGCGACTCGAGGTGTTCAGAATAACTTCGAGGTGTTTTCAGGGACAATACGGCTGGCAGTTGAGCTGGAAAATGGGTGGTGGCTTGACTTGAGCTCGAGGAACCAAGTGGGGTTGACGTGAGGCGGACAGTTGAGAGGGGGAGGGGGAAAATAGCAGCCGGATGA
>Ga0307489_10002451_pt1 | contig 12417 bp, 12 predicted proteins | sample SB12metaG_FD_202247 | JGI IMG/M metagenome (GOLD analysis project Ga0307489, IMG submission 202247) | Sea-ice brine microbial communities from Beaufort Sea near Barrow, Alaska, United States - SB 1.2 | ecosystem: Environmental > Aquatic > Marine > Coastal | place: USA: Alaska | collected...
GATAGAAGCTGCCCCGTAAGTAGGTGCTACTGCCGTCAATTTCTTGACGAGACTATCAGCCACAAGTCCATCGGGTGCAGGAGTTCCGACAATTTCCGTCAGAGCATTATCTGCGTCTCGTAGGCCAACACCCATAGTCATCTTTATGACATCGTTGACATTGGCATAGTCAAAAATGCTTGAGGTACAGTGCTCAAGCACGGGGAATGATGCCAAGTTAATCGTAGCATAAACCGTTGATGTTACCAGATCTCCTGTTGTCCATTTTTTTAATACTACATTGAGTATGATGAAAATTGATGTAGTGCTATCTGCTTCTATGATATATGCATCGGTGTTGGACACTCCTGTTAGACTGAGAGGAAATGTAAATCTTCCAGCGTTTACCTCACAGAATACAGGAGGGTATGGGAGACAAGATTGAGATGCAAATGCATCATAAAGATCTTCATTGATGGTTAATGAATTTGTATCAGTTGAATCAACCTTACAAACTTGATCCCATGCATTCCCATCTGCAAAGGCAGCTGCGCGTGAGTACCTCATTGTTTCGCGATCTACTGTGATGCTCTCATACGTAGCGGCGTCATAACGGAAATCCATCTCGACATACTGTAGCAATTTCTCGCTCACGTCAGTAGCTTCAGACGCCTGTGCCTGGTGAATGAACGCATCGATTGATTTGATTGCACTTCGTTCTTGTTCGCTTGATACAGTGAAGAAGCCAACATCACTCTTCGTGAACTCAATGTTCTCTTGCATGACTATCGTATTTACCGATTTATCCTGGGTTTGTAACCCCAGGAAAACACAACCAACGAAGAACTCATACTTGAATGTACCAAATGTAGAAGGGACATCTGTTGTTAGAGTCCGAGGATCAAGATACTCCATGGTAAACCGTAACTCGATATCATAGTTATTTGTTTCATTGTGAAACGTTGATGCGTATGTAACTCCTGCCGTTGCACCCTGTAGTAGCTCCGATGAAATTAGAGGAGTTGGGTAATGAATATCTTCATATGCCTCCCAGGTATTTGAAGGGGATATGACAAGACTATTACCTTCACTGTCACATACATTGGTATTGTTGAAGAAACGATTTTCAATATCAGTAGCCGTCTGATACTCTTTTACGAATCGTTTGAGGCAACATGTCTTGTCCACGTATACACCGTTCTTCATTTCCGCTTGACATGGGTGAGTACTCACGTCAACCTGATCACTGTACTCGTCATACCAACCAGGTTGTGACATATACAGAAGAGGAACATGCTTTGGACCCCCACCTATACGTAGCTTGACTACAATCTGTTGCGTCGTACTATTCTGTTCAACACTCAACACACTAAAAGCGGGTGGGATTATAACGGCAGAGGATGATGAATATTGTGCCTCACTCAGAGGGAGCAACATACATGACACGCATAAGAATGAGATCACATATGTCATTGTTTTTTTTTGCACATATTGGTTCATTTTCAAAACTAGGATGAAAACTTACCAGTACACTAATATTATTACATGTGCGGTTAGTATTTATATATCATATGGCAGTGATCTGCTTTTGCGTGACGATGCTTGCTCTCTGAATCGGTCCTGTATACGTATGAAACAAATATGGATTAAATTATTGAATCCAACGTATACGTATTGACCAAGGTGGATATTTCAATAAAAGTGGAATTAATCAATCAATTAAAATAACACAACCCATCCCAATACTACACACGGTGTGTAGTCAAGAATGCCCAAGAGACCTCGTCGCAACATCGCCGAATACCGAAAGGACGTCAACGAAGCACGCGTGCGTCGGAAGATGAAGGAAGTAGAAAATGCTAAGAGGTTGAAGGAGAATGGGGAACCTCACATGACATTTTGTCAAGATATGCTGATGCAACAAAACACCAAATGTGATTCACTGTGTGGTATGACATGCGATGTACAGTACACACAGTGTAATGTAGAGCATACATCTCGTGGGGTGGAGTTTACGTCCTATGATGTTGACTTCAAACTTGACGGTGTCAATAATACACCATCTGGTCTTAAGGCAGGTGATCTTGAGTACACAAGCGACAATACAGATTGTCTGATTCGTGATGGCGTGCAAACATCTGGTACGGCAATGTGCGCTATCATAATCGACGAAGATACGATGGTAGACAAAAACGCATGAATGTGGTCTCAGTAAATCTTATTGTAAACGAATGATGCGTGTCTGGTGTGTAAACGAACGATGCGTGCCTGGTGTGTAAACGAAACTGTGTCAAATCAAACGAATCACAGCACCAATCACATTGCATTGACACACACACACACACACACTACATCCTCCACCGCACACCACACACAAAACACCACACAACACCACACAACACCACACAGTTGAAATACATTAACTGTACCTCCATTTCGAATTTCACATGGAATCGTTGTACACGATACCGCTCACTGAGCATGTTCAAGCATGTGAACAAATGTCTTATCGGCATGTTCCTGAACTTGACTGGAAGTCTGCGTGCCACGATATGTATCCAGGCGCAGAGATACACATTCCAGGAAGCAATGGTGGTCGTAGCACTTGCGCTTCAAGATGGCCTGGTATTTCTCTTGTGCAGTGGCAGTCGCTTTTGAAGGAGTTAATTTGTTTATCATATTTTTAATTTCAGGACTTGTTTTCATATCTTCACTTGGTGAGATCATCACAGAAGTATCTGATTTGCAATTTCATATACATGACAGAGTGTTTATATGCGTTGGAGATGTGTGTTTTTTTTTGTTTCACAAATTCGTGTGATATATAAACCATGCACGTGATGGTCATGTATTTTCATGGATATATGTCATGGCACGACACATATGAGCATCCTGGACAAAAATCAGAAATTTCAGACAGTAGGAGTATTCTAAATTGGTTTGTGGGCCACTTAAGAACACCAAAGAAAAAAAATCCCATCACAAAATATCACATGTCAATCTTATGTGATGCCAAAACATATCCCAAACCAATGTCCAATGACTATAACCCATGTAGACACGTAACCACAGAATGTGAGATATGTCATGAAACTCACAAAGTTAGATTTTATAACAACGGAGTTGTATGGAAACAAGTCAAAAACGGACATAAATGTACGCCGCCACTCAAACACCAAAAGGGTCTCTCAAACACAACCACCTGCCACAATAAGCTTCCTTCGATTCGTCGGTCAAAACCATATAATGATATGAAAGGTAATATAAAACCAAGCAAAATCATATTTATTGGACTGAACGATCAGAATTTAATAGATGATCAAATACTGAATGAAACGATGAATGATCATCATATCGAAAAGAACAAGAACATTCATGGTGTAGCAGTGAAACCCAAGGTGGTACATGACGTTTGTATTACCACAGACAAAGAACAACATCAGGTACGATTTGATAAAATTGTGCAAGTTAAAACGATACCACCAACCGAACAAATAAAAAACATACCAAGTGATTGTCCTAACAAACGTCATGTAACCTTCACTTCACATGTAGAAGTGTTTGTAATTCCTTCAAATTATGAAATCAATACACTATAATGAATTGTGTGGTCCATATTTCAACATAACTCAATTATAGAGGGATTTTTACTTTGAGAGTATTTAATCACGATTTCATACCTACAACACATTTGAAGAAATGTCACGCAATGGGTGCCAACGTCCACAATTTCGATCTTTTTATATATATCCTCATGGCAAGCGTGGTTGGTGTTTATTTTCTTCTTCCGTTTATACAGTCGCCGTTATACTATGGATGTTTTCATCAAGCGCAGACGCGCTTGCAAATATGACAGACACTCAATGTCAACTGATGCTGTTGGAGTTCGGGAAAACATTTGTGAAACCGGGTGACGGTTATCCGTTGATAGAAACATGTGACACACGCATTATGGGTCTCATGTGGGACCAACAGATAAGCCGTCTATATTCCACAGGTAAAAATACAATTGTGTCATATGAACAACTTCGTTCGCTTCCAGACGACCAGTTTGTAAAGCTGGTCATCAACGCAGCAGCAGGGTCACTTCTCGACACCACACAAACTGCCAGTGACGATGCAATGATCAGAATACGTGTCAATTCTGAAGGACATTTCAGGAGATATGTGCTGAATGACACTAGTCGAATCACATCTCTCCAGACAATGCTTGTGATAAGCATAGTGACACTTGCCGTTACTTGGTGGAAATTGGCAACAAATGAAACAACCAAATAGAACTGCCATGAATGTTCTTTGAACCAACAAAAACAGTGAACTAATTGCCATCAGTGTTCAATTGTGGTGGTTTCGATGTAAACATAAGTGTATAGTAAGATGCAAACATAAGTGTATAGTAACATGTAAACGCAAGTGTATAGCAAGATGTAAATATACGTGTATAGTAAGATGTAAACATAAATGTATAGTAAGATGTAAACATAAGTGTATAGTATAGCAAGTGTAGTTGATTGTACAGTATAAAAGTAAAAATCAACATGAAATCCCATGCATTTGAAAATTTGTAAATATCAACTGTTTTAGTGAATCGAGTCCTTGTTTTTACTTGAGAATATGATAAATTTGGTCGAGTTAGACATCGAAGTCATGGTACGCATTGTGTCAAATAAATATATACACCATGAAATTCTCTATGGAAACACAGACCCATCTGACATACTTCAAGCTCCATGCATACAAACAGTTACTTTTAAAATGAACGAGGACAGTATAGAAAAACTACATACCAACAGAATCGAAAGCATCAAATCCCAAACATATAGAAAAAAATCTGATAATACCAAGATTAAAAAACAATGCTCAACAAGACACACTAGGGTAGATGAGATGAGCATGGAGACATACCAGATGCTGATCGACGAAACGGCCAATTTGTTAAGAAGTCCACTCAACTTTAAAAATAAGATATGAACTTGACACATACAATACGAAGACATCATCCAATATAAACATATTCTATTGCATTCTGTTTGATTGTAAGCGATGCAGAAAACGCATTCAGCAGAATCGGCTGAAATCACCCCAAAACAGTCACAACCGATCGGTGTAGTGTCATCTAGAGATTTTAGAGGTTCAGCTGACATGGCTAGCGGGAAGCGACATACACTTTCTCAAACTATCTGGTTACAGCTTCGGTCACCGTTTTTGCTACCACCAAATACATGTATCAAGTGCACCAACTGGGAGGCAATTGAATATGGGAAGATGGGATGTCGAACATGCGGCGCATTTCATGTGTGCTGTGTCTCAACATGTCCTTTATCAGAAATCGAGAACAACCACGTATGTGTCATCACCGGCGTAGTTGTCAAAACAATTACGTACGATGTCAACGAATATATGTCAACTGCGACACGGGAGACACCATCTACAAGCGAAGTCGTCGCATCACTGATACGCAAAAGAACGAAACAAAACATATCCAATGCAGACACACCACAGCGTGATACCGTTTCGAAAAAGAAAGCGAAACATGGTGAAAGTATATCTAATTCTATACATACAAAACGACACACTGTATCACAATGTATCAACTTTCATCAGAGAGTCTGTATGCAGGTTTTGTGTTCAGAAACTACGATACAGTGCTATGAAAAAGAACGCACCAAATTACGAAATCGTCTTCGCTGGAGTTTCATGAAGAATGTACGACAGTTCAAAATGAAGCAACGAGATAAATCACCAAACGTGATAATACTAGCGTCACGGATCGCTACAGACGTCGAAAACTACCGACTGCCACTCATGAATGACACGTCAATGTTACGCAAAAACCTTGCCCATTGTTGTGCACACGCTATTCTCAAGTTTACATGTTCTATGACTCTGTCGAAAGCACAATTCACGATGAATCTCGATGCCAAGACAATGATCATCGGACTTCTTTATCTACTACGTAGTGGCCTGGTACACCACAGCATCACAATACTTCCTCAATTTCGTGAACTGTCGTACTTACTTCCACCAGAGAATTACATCAATCTATTCGGTGTAAAGAGTAAAATTATCACAGAGACTGAGAACATTGTCAAATGTCATCTCAGAACACTGGGTGATAGTCAAATCAAAGACATTGGATACGAAGCGTTCGACAGACTTGTGTAACAGTGTAATAAATGAAAACACCAACCACACTTCAATACAGAGACATACCCATGCAATATGTTTGGTTCTTATGAACCCACAATAACAGATATATACCACATACATATCATGATGTAAACCACCTATAAGATGTGACCCGCAACGCGGCGTTGTCGTGTTACAGTATCCATGTGGTTTTTGTTCGTTGATTGTATCCTTGCATTATTCCGCAAAGCATCGCCATATGATATATCTGAACTGAAGTAGTTGCTACTTCCCGAAGGTGCAGAAAACACCTGTTGGGGTTGCGGTGTTTGAGGGAAAATTCCTGGCTGCATTGATGTTGCGTCGTTGACTTCCTCGGGAACTTGTTCATAAGAACCCTTGCCTTCTCTGATACCACCGAAAATAGCACTAGGTATTGTTTTTTTTTTATTCAAATCGAACTTGACCGTAATGATCAGAGGGACGTTCATACCCAGAACAACAATAAACATGAAACCTATCAAAACATGTACATCAGAAGAACTGAATGCAATTGTCGATAATACTATGAACCCATTCAGGGCAGCTCCAGGGATTCTCCAGAAGTTAAATTTGAATCGACTGAAAATACCATTTGATTCGGTCTGAGATGAATCAACTTCAACCCCACTGAAAAAACATGCGAACGGATTCCATCTTTTAAAGTTCAGTAATTCGACAATATAGAGCAATGTAAAATACGATAACACAAAAATGAAGAATATGAAAGTATCAAATGTGCTTCGAAATGGTTCACATTTCGTAACACCACCACTTCCGAGAGACACCAATACAAAAAATAATAAGGAGACAACGCCAACTGTACTACCATTGAAAATGAGAGTGTTAGATCCACCTACAGGGACAGCTGTATAGCAAACAACAAGCGCTAGAAACGGGATGAATATTGTCGACCCGATCACTACACCCATAGCGGGAATTGACTCTACAGGCTGATGTCCTGGTATGCTGGTGATCCTTGGTACATCGATAAACATCAAAAGAATCATACCAATCCACATAACGAATGAAACAACAGCAAACCCCTGAGATACATCTGAAAGAGTTGTGCTGGCAACTTCCATATTTGTAGCCTTTTTACTTGTCGAGAATACAAATATTTGCATGGTGAGTGTCTTGACTGCCATTGCAAACATTGAATATACAAACATGAAGACGATGGGGGGTATCTTCAGTGTAGAGTTGAAGTATGTGGAAACAAATAAGATGGTAGATGTAATTATTGATATCAAAAGCATCAACTCAATTTCAAAAGTGACAAATTGTGTTATTTTACCCATCTTAACGTCTTGTTGCCAATTCTATCTACTGTATCTAAATAGAATATATGTAGAAACTTAACGAAGTTTTGTTCATCGTATACATTTCCACTCTTATGAACCCAGTATCATACATTTATAGTTAGTCGTCTATTTCGATTGGTTGATGGATTTTCTATTTATTGATCAGTTGCTTAGTCCAAGCTTCCTGCACACTCTTTACGAGACTTTCTTGAGACATCCCTTCCATGTTCGCATCAGGGAACGACTTTACCGGAAGCGCATCCATATAAAATCCGAACGTACTTTCCAGATCTTCAGACAACGACATAGGAGAGGATAAATTTTTGTCTAGTACGTCCTTTGGTGCCTCAAATTCAACCAACTCACGAACAGATTGAATATCTTTGCTCAACATAGCAATATGCAATGGTGTTTGTTTGTTATTGTCCACAGCAGACACATTGGCATGTGCTTCAAGAAAAAGATGCACAATGCTTTCCGAATTTTTGCGTGATGTGTTTTGCAAAACAGCAATGTGAAGTGGGGATTTTCCATTATCATCCTTTACAGTGAGATCAATAGATTGCAGTGCCAGCACTTGCTTCACAATACTGTAGGTTCCCACTGAGGCGGCATGATGAGCTATCGTGAAATGTTTATGATCTTCAAGTTGTTGATTCACGTTCGTTAGCGAACTTAGCAAACTACGCAACAATTCATCTTCTCCGTTCGATATAGCCTTGAATATATCTTCCATCACTAGACGCACGTGCTGCGATTGTATTTGACCAGAAGCAACCCCCTTTATAGTATCGTATAGTATATACCTTCAATGCTTGTTTGTGATTTCGTTTCTTTGAAAAATACTCAGTAAGATTGATGATATGTCAAATGACATCGAATATGAAATTTTCAAAGTTATTTCTTTACAAGTGGAAACAGTTTGTCAATGTACTTCATGATCAATTCAGGCTCTAAGTTCTGCAAATAAGAATTCTCTCCAAGACGTTCATGAAGTCCCATCATCACTGCTTCACGACATCTAACTTGCCGTTCATACTCTAAATCTCTACGTTCTTGTTCATGTTTTATCATGTTGAGAATTGGTTGATTATTTTTGCGAATAGCACACTCGAGTATACTTTCCCCCCCTATTCTTTCCCCTTGTCTTACATAAAGCCCGGTCTCACTGGTCAAACTAGCCCCTCTGTCTAATAAAAGACGAACCCTAGAAATAACACCGCTTTGAATAGCGGTGTGTAGTGGTGTTGCCCACAAAGGACCCATTGAATCTACGTCTACTCCATTGTCCAATAGCAATGTTATTATAGGCGTCATGTCCACGGTGTTGTCGTCCTCACGACGACCCAAAAGGTACACATTGTTGTCGACATCTGTTCGGTTAGCCCAGCGTCTGAAATGTTCAGTTTTATAATTCGTACAGGCATAATGTATCGGTGAAAAACGATCTCTATCCTTTCCAGAAAGATCTGCATTCTGGTGGACAAGACACTCTACCGCTACTGTGTGGGCAGCACGGCAAGCCATATGCAGTGCTGTCATACCAAATACATTAGTAAAATTGACGACAGCACCCCATTTGAACAATAAATCAAACATCTCTTTTTGACACGGTGATTCCATAATCATTCCTGCCGCAACCATGAGAGGTGTTTCGTTCACGCGATCCTCCAGATCGGCGTTCACATGCGCCCCGTGGTTAAGTAGTGTCGTAGCGACATCGATTCGGTTCCATAATACAGCCTCGTGTAGTGCTGTGTATCCGAAATAGTCTTTTCTTTTCACGTTAGCATGGTGTTGAATTAGTATTTTTACAATATCATTGTAACCCTTACAACATGCTTTTACTAAACAAGTGCCCTGATTCGCTCCAGTCGACGCCATCGACGTCGAATTGATATTCACTTGAAATGTAGGATCATTTAGAAGAGTTGTTACTTCTCGTAAGTTTCCATTTTTCACTGCAGCATACAAGACATTTATCGGATTCATCGGATTCATGTTATTGTGTGAAAAGGTGGTTTGATTATTTTGGAATTGAAATACTTAAATATGAAAGAAATCATACGAGAATACAAAAAAACATTCAATCTGGTACAATTCTATTTAAGTATTTACTGTACCGTCTAATTGAATCTATTTGTACTACGTTACATAATACACAATAATAAAAATGACAGACCCCAACTCAGAACCAGATGATCTATGGCTAGCAGCAAGAGATGGTGATATTGATCTGGTAAAATCTCTGTTGAACCAATTCCATACGAAATCCGATCACATTAACCACAGAGATAACATGGATGGCACGACCCCGTTGATTATGGCAATAAAAGCAAGTCCCAGATATTCGTATCGGCATTTTGACCATAACACAGGAATTTATTTCGACCACACCAACCGACATTTAGAGGTTGTAAAACTCCTTCTACATTATGAGGCTGACGTTTCATTAGCGTGTTGTACAGGTAAAACAGCACTATATTGGGCGGTGCTGGCTGCACCCAGTAACGAATACTTAGATCTTGTCCTCAAAGCCCCTGGTAATGACATCGACGTGAAATTTCATGGCTGTACAGCACTGATGATGGCGGTTTGTAATAAAAATCATGTGGGGCTTCGATGGAAACATCAAGTATCGGCGCTATTGGATCATGGTGCAGATACCACCACGGTTGACGAGAAGGGAGACTCGCTTTTACACCAGTTGTCTTTTCCTGGTGAGTGGCTGTTGGATAAATTAAAACCATTTCATATTGACATCAACCGCAAGTGTCAATACGGTAGAACACCGCTAATGAAGGTAATTGACTTGTTCAAATGTATTCATAGACCGAGTATATTTCAACAATTTACCAGCGTTGTGAAGGCACTTTTGGACCATGGTGCTGAAATAAATATCGAAGATGATGCAGGAAGAATAGCGATCGAAGCCGCAGAGTCTGTCGTTCTGGATGATCATGATGTTATGATCCTTTTACGGGAAAGAGAGTTCCGAGACAAGTTGCTGGTGTTTGCAACAGGAACCATCAAACCAAAAAATAACGAAAATTGTCGTGTGCGATATTTTTATGAGGAAATTCTCAAGGAGATCCTGCATCAAGGAAAATGAATATTAAATCAGCGCGAAAAAGAACGGAACCTCGCATTTGCGATGGCGACGAATGAGAGGCTGGGTACAATACCAGGACATCATTTGTTGCCCCCTGAAGTGATGCGTATTATTTGGGAACAAGGTCACGATAATACGTATGAAACGTGAAAACAACAGTTGTTTTCAGATTTGAATCCTAAACTTCTCCCGTTGTTACAATTTCTTCCCTATTTAGTGGGTACAGTACCGCACCGGGTGAATTGGTGAACTTTCACCTCCCATCGTAACTCATAGATTTGGTTTTGACATTATTCAACTTATAAAAAGAGAGTTTATGTGTTGCATGGTCTATAATGTCGTCTACACAGAGTTCAGCACATGGACTGACAGAAAATATGTTGTCCATGATTCCAAGTGCAAAAACAATAAAGGTCGATTTCGAGAAGGTTTTGAAGGACATTCCACCAGACGATCGCACACTTGTCGCAAATGTCATCAAGACAATGCACATATTGAGAACGAGTGATGACTTCATTTCTAATATTGAAATATGTGCAAATAAAAAAGGGTATGATATCATAGGGACCTTGTCTAACAGTTTCGACAAAGAGGTCATAATATCCAATACTGATTTTGAAATTCTAACATCCGTGAACCCAACACGAATCTCAACGGTTATGGTCCAAGTTGCAAATAAAAGTATCGAACTGGTCGTACGAGTCTATTCACATACAACACCGATCACATACAATACTGTACAGATATCACACATTGCAAAGAAAACGCGCTGGTTTTGAACCAGGCACACTGGTTACTATGTTTTAACATGTAATTACAATTTTCGTTTTTTTGAAACTGGATTGGTTTCCGGATCAGAAAACCCATGAATATGGCAAGTATCTCTCGCTCCGATTCTAACGATAGAAACCTCTTGAAATGTTTTCTTGGTTGCAGTGAAACTCTGTGAGGTCTCACTAAATTGCAAGCCTACTGTATATCCCAGAGACAGGTCTCTCACAACTTGCGACCTTACAAAACGAGACACAACACCCCCCTCAAATATCTTCTCGTTCACTTCAAGTAACATGTCCAATCGCCCATGATTATCCCACGTGCTGAGCACTTTTCCTACGGGAACACCAGTATGCTCAATTTTTACAGGAAGACCGACCAGAGATTCGTCACCAATAGCGCTCTTGATGTCATCATCTGTCAAATAAAGTCCCTGATAACTTCCCGTTTTTTCACCTATCTGTCGTGGAAATTGCGATTCAGTAAAGTGCAATGAAATACACAAAACAAAAAAATAATTTATTCAATGGTTCATGTCTACTTAATTGAGAAGACAAAGGGTATTATGAAATAAAGAAATTATTACCGGATTTGCAGTACCCCAGATGAACATCTAGAACCCGACGTAAATGAGGTGACCCCTCCTTGTTCTTAAACAAAAACGAAAGTATCGCTAATATATCAATACTTGCTTTTAACCACAATGAACAACTACAGAAATAACCTACATACGCATACATATGAACAATATCAATGTCCCATTTTTAGGCAATTCGGTTCCTGAACATCCAGAACCCATAAATACATCCAACGTCCCACAAACTATAACACATCGACCTGAAGATACCCGTGATGCAGGCCACATTATGTCGCAAATATCGACACACTGTCCAAAGAAACTGTATTGGTTGACCGCTAAATGTTACAGTTTTTGCCTATTTTTGATCACTGCACTCCCAATGTTGATTCTTTTCGTATCTCATGAGTGTAGTTCCATCGGATACTTTATTTCGCAGTCCTTAAATTGTGGAGGTGCAATTAACTTCAGCCCTATTTCACCAGTGTGGTCACATTTAGTTT
>Ga0307489_10002452_pt1 | contig 12413 bp, 21 predicted proteins | sample SB12metaG_FD_202247 | JGI IMG/M metagenome (GOLD analysis project Ga0307489, IMG submission 202247) | Sea-ice brine microbial communities from Beaufort Sea near Barrow, Alaska, United States - SB 1.2 | ecosystem: Environmental > Aquatic > Marine > Coastal | place: USA: Alaska | collected...
GGCTGATGCACACGGGCATGCAGAGGTGGCGCGTTGGGTGTGGGCTCAAGCCCCTTAGATCCATCGAAACGAAAAGCTCTACGAGAAGTACCTAGCTCTAGCCTCCGCGTCTTTTTATTTGATTATTTATTTATTTTTCGAGAGCCGCTGTTGGGGCGCCCGCCGCCATCAACCTCTCCGCCATTACGCACTAGCTAGGGTGAAGGTCGGCAGGCGTGCAATTTGACAAACATTCGATACCATCTTTCATTGTGAGCGTACTTCGTGACTATGTTCAGCGTACTGCAACGGTGCACGTTTGGGCTATTATGAGGTTCCGGGGTAAGACTCGCGCAGTTTGTACCAATTTATACTTCATTTTGAGGGTCGTGACTGTGTGTTATCACAGTGCACCGATGCATATGCAGGCTATCACAAGTCGCCGTCGGGGCCAAACTTGCGTAGGTTGCACCGAGCCTAGCGGCGCTGAACTTCAGCGGCCGCCAACTCAGCTTTGAGTACATTGAGCGAGGGCCAGGCAAATCATGCTCGCCACGTCACATAGTGACAGCTGTGCCTGTGACAGCTGTAGTGAGCAACGTGGCCGGCACTGATTACTCAGCTCTGCATTGAGTGAGGGACAGGTAAATCACGCTCATGCTCGCCGCGTTGTGTCAAACAATTTGAATTTATAAACGGGGAACCGAGCTGTGGTGAGTGATGTGATACGCAATGTCGACTCAGCCCCGCGTTGAGTTGCATCTCCGCGTCGTGCCGCCCCGCGTCGACCGCTTGCACCCGGGCCTCCGCGACGGATGCACGCACCCTGGCCGCCGCCTCATCGTCCCCACCACTTCCATTACCGCCGCCGCCGCCCCCGCTCCCGCCCCTGACCATTGCCAAGGGCGTGCCCGCCGCCGGCTCGGACCGCACACGCTTGCGCTTGCCCCCGCCGCCGCCACCGCCGTCCCCGCCCCCGCCTTCGCCGCCCACAAGTGTCAACTGCTTGTCTGCCGCAGACTCGGGCCGCTTCCGCTTGTCCGCACCCTGCTGCTTCAGGCTCTGCACACACTCCTCCTGTGTCATGCGCCTCAGCTCGGCAAACTCGCCCTTGTATTCGTCGTAGGCGAAATTGAGCGAAGCTTTGACGCTGCTCGAGTCGTGCACGCCGCCATTGGGATTGTTTCTGGCCACCCCGTGAAGCTCGAACCAATTCGCCATGCGGTCGTGCGCCCGGGCGGCGTCCTCCTCTTCGTCGAAGGAACCCAAGTACATGTTATTGTAGTTGTGCCTGAATTGCACGTGCCACTTCCGCTTGGCACGGTTCCAGTACACTCCCCGGTATTAGGAGGTGTGCGTACGCTCCGGCCGCGCCACCTCCCCTGCAGCAGTTTCCCCGTCACCGATGCCACTGCCCCCGCCGCGCCCACCTGTACCTCCCCCATTATCATTCCCGCCGCCTCCGCCGCTGCCCCTCCCGCCCCCGCCGCCGCTGCCCCACACCACATCCGCGGCGCGCAGCACGATGTCCTCCTCGTCGCCGTCGTCGTACACCACGTGGTGCGTGCCCGACCGCGCATCGAACGAGCGGACCACGCCGGCGAAGCAGCAGCCGTAGTTTACCCAGATTACTGAGAGGGAGGCGCCCACAACCTCGGCGCCGTAGTCACCGCCCCCGCCCCCGCCCCCGCCCCCGTCCCCGTTGGAGACTTCGTTGTTTTTTCCCAGGGTTTGGAACCCTTCCCCTGCAGCTGCTCCCGCGCCGGCTGCTGCGGCTGCGGCTGCTGCGCCCCCCTTCAGGCAGCAGGGTCATTAGTAGCACGCACTCGAATCGAGAACAGCGCATGACTCGCCTTGAAGGTGAGCGCTCATATAGACGAGTGGAGAAGGAGGAAGAGAAGGAGGAGGAGGAGGATATATCAACGTTGAGTCCAGCTTGTTTTCAATAACCCCCCTGCCTGAGCCCCCACGCTGAGCCCCGCGGCCTCCGCGGCCTGATCGTTGCGCGATCGCTTCAGCGGCCGCGCGGGGCGCCGCGCCGCGTCCGCCGCGGAGGAGAAGGCGACGGCGACGTAGCCGGAGACCGCGGCGGTGACGGCCGGCGGGGCCGTGGAAGCGTCCACCATGATACTTAGCTCGGGCGAGAAGTGGCTGCTCGTGAAGTGAAGTGCGCGAGAAGTGTCCTTCGCTTCAGATTTGTGTTCTCCGGCCGGACGCGTGAGGAACCCAACTTCACCGGACGGACTGCGGGTCCAGTATCCCGGACCTGAACAACAACTGAGTGCCTTCAAGCCGCCACTTTCTTTCGCCAGCACCTTTCATGGTGGACGCTTCCACGGCCCCTCCGGCCGTCGCCGCCGTGATCCCCGGCTTTGTCTACATCGCCTCCTCCTCCGCGGCAGACGTGGCGCGGCGCCCCGCGCGGCCGCTGAGGCGATCGCGCAAGGATCAGGCCGCGGAGGCCGCGGGGCTCAGCGTGAGGGCTCAGGTAGGGGGGGTTGAGAAGGAACACCCGACCGACGTTTAGCCGAATAATCGAGTCGTGCGTCTGTATGAGCACTCACCCTCAAGGCAGCTCTAAGTCATGCTCCGATCTCAGTTCGAGTGGTTGTTCTCAATGACCCTCCCGGCAGGAGAGGTTTGCGACAGTCACGGGGGTAGCTGCAGGGGACGGCGACGGGGACGGGGGCGGGGGCGGGGAAGGAGAGGAGGACGGTGACCCGGGCAAGGGTGGGGGGGGCGGAGACGGGGGCGGGGACGAGAACGAGAACGGGGGCGGGGGCGGGGGTGGGGGTGGGGACTACGGCGCCGAGGTTGTGGGCGCCTCCCTCAGTGTCATCTGGGTACACTACGGCTGCTACTTCGCCGGCGTGGTCCGCTCGTTCGACGCGCGGTCGGGCACGCACCATGTGGTGTACGACGACGGCGACGAGGAGGACATCGTGCTGTACGCCGCGGACGTGATGTGGGGCGGCGGTAGCGGCGGCGGGAGGGGGGCGGCGGCGGCGGCGGAGGGGGGGGTGGTGGTGGCGGTGGTGACGGCGGCAGCGGCGGTGGCGGCGGTGGCGGGGGCACTACTGCGGGGAAGGTTGCGCGGCAGGAGCGTACGCACACCTCCCAGTACCGGGGAGTGTACTGGAACCGTGGCAGGCGGCGGTGGCATGTGTCATTCCAGCACCAAAACAAGAAAATGTACTTGGGTATCTACGACGTGGAGGAGGACGCCGCCCGGGCGCACGACCGCGTGATGGTGTGGTTCGAGCTTCACGGAATCGTGAGAAACAAGGAGGCGGGCTGCGGCGTGCACGACACGAGCAACATCAAGGCTTCACTCAATTTTGCCTGGGACGAATACGAGGGCGAGTTTGACGGGCTGAGGCGTATGACGCAAGACGAGTGTGTGCAGCATGTGAAGCAGCAGGGTGGGCACAAACGCAAGAGCAAGCGGTCCGTGTCTGCAGACACACGCTTGGCTCTGGAGGGGGGCGGGGGCAGGGGCCGGGGTGGTGGTGGGGGCGGGGACGGGGGCGGGGCTGGAGCTGGGGGCGGTGGTCGTTGCGGCGGCGGCGGCGGCGACGGGCGAACTGCTGCGGGGGAGGTGGCGCGGCAGGTGGAGTGCAAGCTCCCCTCCCAGTTCCCGGGAGTGCGCTGGATGCCTGATAAACGGAGGTGGCACGTGCAATTCAAGCACAACGGCAAGATGACATACTTGGGTCTCTTTGACGACGAGGTGGACGCCGCCCGGGCGCACGACCGCATGGCGGTGTGGTTCCAGCTGCACGGGATCGCGAGAAACAAGCAGTCTGGTGGCGTGCACGACTCGAGCAGCGTCAAAGCTTCGCTCAATTTCGCCGACGACGAATACGAGGGCGAGTTTGACGAGCTGAGGCGCATGACACAGGAGGATCTCGTGCAGAAGCTGAAGCTGCAGGGCGGGGACAAGCGCAAGCGCAAGCGTCCCGAGGCTGTGGCGGACACGCGCTTGGCACTGGTCGGGGGCGGCGGCAGAGGAGGCGAGGACGGCGGCGACGGCAACAACGGCGGGGGAAAGCGCAAGCGCGTGCGGTCAAACCCGGCGGCAGACACGCCCTTGGCCCTGGTCGGGGTCGGGGGCGAGGGCGGCGGCGGGCCCGGCGGGGACGGCGAGGCTGGCGGGGACGGTGGGGGCGGCGGCGGCGGCGGCGGCGGCGGTAGTGGCGGTGGCGGGGACAGCGTGGCGGCAGCCAGGGCGCGTGCGTCCGTCGCGGAGGCCCGGGCGGAGGCGGCCGACGCAGGGCGGCACTACGCGGAGATGCAACTCAACGCAGGGCTGAATCAACAGTGCCTGCCACGTCACTCACCGCATTAAGCCCACCGCTCATTGAGTTGAATGGCTCCTACGATGCGGCGAGCGTGAGCATGATTGACCTGTCCCTGACTCAATGCAGGGCTGAGTAATTAGTGCCTACCACGTCACTCACCACAACATTCACCGGCACAGTATTCTCAAAGTGACGTGGCGAGCATGAAAATAACTGGCCCTCGGGCCCCTCGCTCAAGGTGCTTAAAGCTGAACTGGTGGTCGCGCAAGTCCGGCCCCGCTAGGCTCGGTGCAACCTACGCAAGTTTGGCCCAGTGTCGAGTCGGGATAGCCAAAATGTGCAACATTTTGATAACACACGTTCACGAAAGGACGCTCAGAATGAAATGTTAAATCGAAGGTTCGTCAACTCGCCCGCCTGGCGACCTTCAATCTGGCTAGCTACGCAGTCGAAGATTCACACGCCCATAATCTCGCCCCCGACTCTTGGGATGGCGCCCCCGGCGGCAATACAGCGCCCGCGGCAACACCTACCGGTGCGTCATCATAATGTGTTGCGGATTTGTGTCCGTCGTGCGAAGACAACTTAGTTGTTATTCGTGTGTACCTTCATGATGTGAAGCGTGGACGTGCACAAGCAGAGTGACAAGATATCCCACATCGGTATGGGAGATGACCTATCGATACTGTCATCTCCCATATCATTAGACCATATCCCATATTGATATCCAGGATATACATATCGATATGGTAGATCACCACATCAATGTCCCATATCCCTATTCGATATCCCATATCCCATATCGATAACCCTATCGATGTCCCATTGATGTCCGATCTCCCATATCAATGTCCCATATCGATCTCCCATATCGATACCGGATCATATCTCGTCACTCTGTACACAAGTGGCCGCCAAGTGGGCTCTGCACCCCCGGTGATGATCTGCGCTGCCGCCACCGCTCAGGCGCCGGTCTCGCCGCGGTCACTCTCGCAGCGGTGGCACGTAACGGCCTGGCGGCCGCCGCAGTGGGCCTTGTGGGCCGTCCAGTGCGCCTTCTGGCACTGGGGGTTGCAGTAGCGGACCGTGCCGAGGCCCGGGGGCTTACACTCGTTCTCGTTTGAGCTGAACTTGAGCAACTCCAGGACACATTCATGGGTTAAGTCGTGTTACACGGTGGACAGAAGAGCTCAAGTTGAGCTGAAATCGGAACGAGTGTAAGCCCCTGCCGAGGCCCGTCTTGGACTTGCAGCCCTGGTACGTGCGGCTGGCGTCGGGGGCGCCGCATGCCAGGCACCAGGGGCTTACACTCGTCCACTTCTCAGCTCAACCTGAGCCGTATCTGACACGAAATACACCATTTACACCCCCTAACACCCCTCGACACCTCCTAAACACCCGCACAAGAACCCCTGAAAAATCCCTCAATGCACCCCCTATTCCACAGAAAACGCTTTCTATGAGCCGAAAAGTGGACGAGTGTGTAAGCCCCTGCCGTGCACGCCCGGAGCAGCTTCAGCTGCTCTATAGCGTCAGCGTCGCCTTGCTTGGCGGCAGCCATCATGAAGATCTTCGCGCAGTGCGCGTTCTTGGGTAGGCCAAAGCCGCCGCGCGAGTAGGCCAGGCCGAGGTTGAATTGGGCGTGCCCGTCACCCTTCACCGCAGCTTTCTCCCACCACGCCACCGCCAGACAGGGGCTTACACTCGTCCACTTTTCAGCTCAACCTGCGCCGTTTCTGACATAAAATGCACCCTAGCCACCCATTAACACCCCCTGAAGCCTCACAAACACCCCCTTAAGTACCCCAAAATGTATCCCCTGTCCCACAGAAAGCGCTTACGATGAGCCGAGAAGTGGACGAGTGTAAGCCCCTGCCGCCAGAGCGTCGTTCTGCTCGACTCCCTGGCCTTCGGAGTAACGACCGCCGAGGCAACTTTGAGCTACGACGACCCCTTGACCGGCAGCCTTCTCCCACCACCAGGGGCTTACACTCATTCACTGTTCAGCTCAACTTGAACCGTGTCTGACACACAAAAGACCCTACACACCCTACACACCCCCTAACACCCCCTTAACACGGGCTATTCAACCCCTACGCGCACCCCCTGTCCCATACAAAGCGCTCAAGTTGAGCTGACAAGTGAACGAGTGTAAGCCCCTGCCCACCACGCCACTGCCAGCGCATGGTTCTGCTCCACGCCCTCGCCTTCGGCGCAGCAACGGCCGAAGCTGAATTGGGCGTTCGCGTGCTCTTGCTCGGCCGCTTTGCGGAACCACGCCGCCGCCGCCACCAGATCTTGCTTCAGCCCCTCCCCCCCGGTGTAAAAGAGGTAGGCGAATTGGTACTGGTCCTCCGCCTTGCCCTCCCTCTCAGCGACCCGGCGCAGCTTCTGCGCGTCCTTGGTCGGCGCCATCGCGACGCTTCAGATCCACCACGGTGCGACTTGATCCACCGCGGTGTGACACCCGGCGCGGATGACCCGCAGCGTGCGCGGCGCGGTGAGAAGTGACCCCACGCGTCTGTGTGGCGTTGCCTCGTTGTAAAGGGCTACGCGTAGCAAATATTTGGGCGCCGACCGACCACCAGCCAGGCGGACAGCCCAGCATAGCTTGGCTCCCTCGTGGCCAAGTTTCGAGTTGCCAGCGGAGGAGGGTGATGCAGGGGCGGCTGACGCCGCTGGGAGGGAACGTTGTGTGGACGCAGTGGATGCTGGGAGGTGACGAGGCGAGTTGGCGTGGGCTCTTCGAAAATATACACGCACGTCCACTCGTCCCACGGACATTCGTGCTCCCGCGCCCACAGAAGCGCCCCAGCTGGCCGCGACGAGCGGCGAGTGCACGCTAAGTTGTACTCAACCAGCCTCATACGTTACGCCTTGTCTACCTATAATGTGCTAATGTCTAAGAGTCACAAGCTTCCGCGTGAATCAGGAGGCACCAGGCTTTCGCCACGGCCCCCGTGCGGGGGGGGGGCGCAGTGCTAATACCTATATCTAAACACGTTCACTCATATGATGACATGGCTGCTTACTCAGCCCTCCTGTAATGTGCTGAATGTCATAATGTCTAGCTAGAAGAAGACAAGCTTCCGCGAGTACAAGGATGCACCAGGCTTTGATTCGCCCTGCCCCCAGTGCTGGGGGGTCACAGTGCTAATATCTAAACAAGTCTGATATGAGGACCCGGCTGCTGACTCAGCCCTCCCTCCACGGCGCCTCGGCACGCTCCACGTGCGCCATGTGGCGCGTTGGGCGCCAGATAGCGCGGCGCCACGCGCGGGGCCGACCCCCCGCCGCCGCCTGCCGTGCCGGGTCGAACACGGTGTGTGACCGCCTTAGTGTCACCCCGATGCGCTCGCCGATGTCGTCGACCACCTCTCCCTCTTCGTCACCACCACCGACGCCGTCTCCATCCTCAGCTTCGTCGCGGGCATGACCATCGATGTCGCCGTCATTGGCACCTTGGAGCTCCCCCGCCTCTGCGCGGACACCACCGCCGCCGCCGCCTCTCTGACCACAGCTGGCCCCGCCGCCGCTGTCCCCGCCGCCGCCGCCGCCGCCGCCCCCGCTGCCCCTGCTGCCGCCGCTTCCCCCGCCGCCCCGACCACCGCTACCCCCGCCACCCCGACCATGGCCGCTTCTCCCGCGCATGTCATCGTCATCATACACGTCGTCGTCATCGTCATCGTCATTGGCATCGTCTTGGTTGTCTTGGTTTTCTGGGGAGTTGTGATGTTGATGTTGGGTGGGGCGGCTGCGCTGCGGAGGCCCATGAGGTGAGTGCGGGTGCGGGTGGATGGCGTGGGTCCACCGCGAGTTGAACGCCATGTTGAAGAACACCGCCGAGCCGGGCTCCAGCACCAGGTGGAACGCGGCGGTGCCCTGGGCCGCCTTCCACGCCTCACGCGCCTCCCGCGCTCGCGCCGCGGCAGCCGCTACTACTGGGTCCGCCGCGCGCAGTGCGGCGCTGCGCTCCCGCTCGCGCGCCACCGCCGCCGCCTTGGCCGCGCTGCGTGGCGCTGCCGCCGACTTCAAAGCCGCGATCTCGCGCCACTCCGGGTCCGCCGCTAACGCCGCCGCCAGCGCCCGCTTAGCCTCCTTCACCGCCCACGGACCCGCCCCGGGCCCCGGCCCTGGCCACGCCTTTGCTGTTGAAGGTTCGAACGTCATGACCCGTGCCGCCCCACAGTTTAGAGCCTTGAATGGTATTGCTTGCCATGTCATAGCATGGCATGAAATTCAGTATTCAAGAGACGAGGGTTCGAAATGCGTAGGATGAGGGTTCCTGTCTGTGAGGTCCTACCGAAACTGACGCTGACGATGTACGAATCCAGATCCAGATCCAGCCCCTTATCCGCGTGTGCTCCGATGCTGTCCGCACTGCCTTGGTGTAGCGGCGCAAGTTGACATGGAAAGCAAAGGATGAAAGCGTGTTCTCATGCTCTGGTTGCAAGCACCTAATTCCAGGCGCTCTCAACGTGGGTGTGATAGCTTTAGTGAGAGAATGGCACCAGAGCCCTTGATTAAATCTACGATTTACCGATAGCTACAATCATTATATAACCCCTACATATTTGCACAAATACACCTCCCATGTGATAGGGTCAACCTGCACCGCCTTACCTTGGTAGCGGTTGACCACCGCGTGGTTGCACGTCTGGCCGGTGAGTGCGTACACGCGGGCGGATATGCGGCGGATGATCGGCGGGGGCAGGCCCGGCGCGGGCTGCTGCGTGTGCTCGGGGTTGTACCGGTAGGACGACCACCAAGGGGTTGAAGAGCCGCTGCTGCAGCCGCCGCCGGCCCTGCCTGCGGTGACGATGTCGATACCTCCTGTGGACGCCTGACCATCCTTTGTTTCCCCGCCGCCGCCGCCCCTGCCGCCACCCTCGCCGCCGCCGCTGCGGCCGCTGCCGCCGCTGCTTCCGCCACCTCCGCCGAGCCCGCCGCCGGCTCCGCCGCTGATGTCGCCGCCGCCCCCGCCTGTATCGCCGCCGCCACCGCCTCCTCCTCCTCCTCCTCCGCCGCCGCCGCCGCCGCCGCCGCCGCCGCTGTCATCGGCCGCGTAGTAGCACACGCCGTAGTACGCCTGGTCGCGCGGCACCGGACGGCGCTCTCCCCGGCGGTCGGCCGGCATTACCAGCGCATCATCCCGAGGCAGGTACCCTCCTCCCCCACCTCCGCCTCCTCCGCCTCCTCCGCCTCCTCCGCCTCCTCCTCCGCCTCCGCCTCCTCCGCCTCCTCCCCCTCCATCGCCTACTCCTCCTGCTCCTCCTCCCTCTCCTCCCCCTCTTGCTCCTCCTCCTCCCATTCCTTCTCCTCCTCCAGCTCCTTCTCCTCCTCCTCCTCCTCTTCCCCCTCCATCTCCTCCGCTTCCTACTCCCCCTCCCCCTCCCCCTCCCACCTCAGCTCGCAGCGCGGCCAGGCCTTCACTCGCGTCCGGCCAGAACCCCGGCACGTACAGCACTGCGGCGCCTGAGGCGGGGTCCCAGTACACCACCCGTGCTCCTGGGATAGATGGGGGCGGCGGCGGCAGCGGGGGAGAAGGCAGCGGAGGAGGAGGCGACTGCGGGAGATGTAGTGAGGTCAACGACGAGGCCAATGATGAGGCCAACGAGGGTGGCTGCGTGGCCACCGCCGCCGTCCCCGTCCTCGACCCCGTCCCCGCCACCGCCGTCGTGTCCGCCGCCGTCCCCGCCCCCGCCGCCCTCTCCGCCGCCGCCGCCCCCCTCTCCCCCGCCGCCGCCGTCTCCGTTGCCGCCGCCGTCCCCGCCGCCACCATTCCCGCCATGCGCTGCCATTGGCCTGGCGGCAGCTGCGCGCGCCGCCATTGGTCCAGCATGTCGATGATGTTCCCGCGGCTCCAGCGCTTGGCCTCGGCCTCCACCTCCGGCCCCAGCGCCGGCGCCGCGCCGTGCTATAGCGGCGCAAGTGGAGATTGAAAGCAAAGTTTGAAAGCAGTTGATCACATTTTAGTTTCAAGCGCTCATATCCAGGCGCTTTCAACATGAGTCTCATAGGGTCAACCTGCAGCGCCCTACCGTGCCCCGCGCAGTCCACCACGGCGGCCAGCAAGTGGGCGTGGCCCCATCGCACCGCCAGCACCGCCAGGCGGGAGGCGGCGTGCTCCGATATGGCGGGGGGTGGCTGTTGAGCCTGGTGCGCCAGGAGCAGTGTCCGCACCACCGCCGTGTGCCCCCACCGCGCGGCGGCCTCCAGTGCCGTCCGACCGCTGCCGTCCCGCGCACCCAATGCGTCATCCAGCCCGCCGCCGCAGCCTCCCAGATCCCGACCTCCTCCTGCCGCCCCCCGCCCCCCACCGCCGATTGCCGCTACCAGCGCGGCGACCACGGCGGCGTGGCCGCGCTCCGCCGCGCCGTGCAGCGCCGTGCCGTATCGGCGCAAGTTCAAATTGAAAGCAAATTCAACATATTTCTGCTTCAAGCGCTGAAATCAAGCTGAGTCAGGACGGGGTTAAGCTGGGGTCAAGCTGCACCGCCCTACCGTGGCCCCGCCGCCCCCTCCCTCCGCCGCGCGCTCCGCCGCAGCATCCGCGCCGTGCTCCAACAGCGCCAACAACGTGTCCAGGTGCCCGAACTCCGCGGCGCGTATGAGTGGCGTCGCCTGACTCCCGCCCCCGCCTGACGCTTTGCCAGCTGTGTACCCGGTGGCATTGACGTCAGCACCGGCGCACATCAGCGCGGCGGCCGCGGCGGTGCGCCCAAATCCCGCGGCGGCCAGCAGCAGCGTGTTGCGCGCCCCCGCCGTAGCGGCGCAATTAGGAAACGAAATTAGGACACGAAAGTTGAAAGAAGCTTGTCATGTTGTGATAGTTTCAAGAGCTGAAACCAGTCACTTGGCAGTTTCAACACGGGTGTGATCCGGTTTCAACATACACCGGCCTACCCCGCCGGCTCCACCGCCCCCGCCACCGCCGCGCCATTCACAGCCAGTTGCTCACCCAGGCCCACTACATCCCCCACCCAAGCTGCAGCGGCGCAAGTTGCAATTGAAAGCAAGATTGAAGCAAAATAGACAGCAGTTAATCATACTTCAGTTTCAATCGCTCAGTTCCAGGCGCTTTCATCATGGCCGCCTTACCACGCTGCGCGCCACACGTCCACACCCCCGTCCGCGGCGACCCGGCCGTAACGCTCGTTCCGTCGCAGCCGCGCGTGCATCACCAACGCCCGCCGCGCATCCCAGTCGGCCGCGGCGCCGAACCTCGCGCACTCCCCGCACACCCCAACGACAGTGGCAGTGGCAGTGGCAGTGGCGGTGGCAGTGGTAGCACCAGCAGTGATTGCACCGCCGTCAGTAGCAGTTTCACGAGCACCACCGTTGATGCCTTCGCCAATGGCCCTGTCGCTCTTGATGCTGCTATCGTCAGTAGCAGTGTCATGAAGACCGCTGTTGATGCTGATATCGATGTCCGTGTTGCAGGGGCTCACACTCGTTCACTTTCAGCTCAACCAGAGCCGTTTCTGACACAAAATACACCCTAAACACACCCTCATACCCCCTGACACTTTCAAAGCATCCCCCAAAATGCACCCCTAAATGCACCCCCTATCCGACAGTAAGCGCTCATGTTCAGCCGGACAGTGGACGAGTGTAAGCCCCTGCCGTGTTGCTGTTGCTGCTGCCGACATCCCCATCTCTGTTGCCCCGCTGTGGTGTTGGTGTCATGACCATGACGTACAGCGCCCGCCGCACGCCGGTCTTGCGCTCCTCCGCCGCCACCCTCTCCACCTCGAACCCCCCCGCCGCCGCCTGCGCGGTGACCTCGTCCACCGTGAGCCCCCCCTCGCCGTCCCACCGCTGCAGCCACACCGCCACGCGCCCCGTGGTGTAGCGGCGCAAGTTGAATTTGAAAGCAGAATTTGAAAGCAGGCTATCGTATTTCACTTTCAAGCGCTTAGTTCCGGGCGATTTCAACGTGGCTTTGATAGCGTCAACCTGCACCACCCGACTGTGTCCGGTCGCAGCACAGCGGCGGCCAGGCGCAGAAGAGCGCCGAGCATGTCGCCGGGCGTTGGGGTGGCGGCGGCGGCGGCGGCACCAGTGCTGGGGCTCGCTCCGTTGGCGGGCGTGGCGGTGGCGCCCGGGGCCGCTCCAATGCCCACGGCCGCA
>Ga0307489_10002453_pt1 | contig 12410 bp, 15 predicted proteins | sample SB12metaG_FD_202247 | JGI IMG/M metagenome (GOLD analysis project Ga0307489, IMG submission 202247) | Sea-ice brine microbial communities from Beaufort Sea near Barrow, Alaska, United States - SB 1.2 | ecosystem: Environmental > Aquatic > Marine > Coastal | place: USA: Alaska | collected...
GCGCTCGCGGCGGCGTCGCCGCCGGTCACGGCGAATAGACCGGCGGCCACGTGGTCTTGGTACGCCTGTCGGGGCAGATGAGTTGGGGAAGCCGTGCATCGTTTCAGACAAACGCCTCCGCATGTATAAGTAGGCACCAGGCTTTCGACGACCTGGCACCACTGCTGTGACCCGCACGCGAGCGCGCGGAGACTGGACCGCGTGATCCACCGTATGTTCTCCCCGCGCCACCCTGTTCTGTCCGCGTCAGCCAATCGTACGTGCTCAACGCCCTCGATGCCTCCCTTGCTGCGCCGTGGGTGCATCGTTTCAGATTTGTGGGCACCCCCGAACCATGATTTCGAAAAGGGAGCGCTCAGCGAGCGGTAGGGGAAAGGGGATGGGGCTTGGGGCGCACATGGTCGTGCCCCCGCGTCAGGTTTGCGGCGTCCAGCTGGTGCAGCACACGCAGCCGAGCCTGCCGCGCGGGGAAGACTGGAGCGCGTGTTGCCGTCAGCCTCGGAACAGTGGAGGCAGCGAAGCAGCGAGAAGGATTGCATATGACGGACACATATAAGAACAAAGCAACAGCAGATTCTCTTCTACACATAGGTAGAGTCGCGCCTTGGCTGCGTCCTCCAGCTCCTCGAGGCTCACGTCCATCGCCTTGAACCGCACCGTGGGCTCGCCCTCAGCATGGTCCTCGCCGTCACCCATCGCGTCGCCCCCCATGCTCGCCGCGGAGTGTGGTTGCGTATAAGTCAAGTGAGTAGAATGACAACACAACACAGGTGTGATGCGGCCCTTGTGGTGTCGCTTAGGCGGAGTGGGCAGCGGGCGAGCTTGCGCGCGCGTCAACTCCACCAGCGCCGCGCAGCGCAGCGGCCCCACACAGCTGTGCGCGCTACCCCACCCAACAGGTGTGAATGCGAGGTGCCGGCCTTCGGCGACTGCTTCTGCTGGCTATCAGAGCTACTCGTATATGACCGGATCCGCGAGTCGAAAATATAAATCGACTCGCGGATCCGGTCACATTTCTTGCGTACCACGGCTGGTCGTCGCATTCTACGATACGGTATCGACACCCGCCGCCGCCGCCGCCACTGCCACTGCCGCCGCCGCCGCCGCCCTCTTCCCCGCCCATCTTCTGTACGAGTAACGCCCAAAACAGAATGGAATCAGGTGAGATATACTCGACGGACGAGGACGAGGAGGAGGAGGTGGCCGCGGAGGAGGAGGCGGCCGCAGAAGATGGGGTGGTCGCGGCGGCGCCGAGCCCGCCGCCCGCCGCCCTCCAGCGTCAATGGAGCATAGCGGCGCAGATTGAGCTCGCGCAGGTGCTCCCCGCCGAGTCATCCATGTTTCATTCCCCTCTTCGTGTCCGAGACCAGCTGTGCATGCTCAGTGTTCTGTCTTGCATTTGCATGTACACTGACACGCGCATCCCGACCCACTATGCGCCATCGCAGCACGAGGCGGAGATGGCGGAGCGGAAGCACATGCGTAGCCTGCGGCCGCAGAAGGTGCGAGCTCGCGGCCCCATCCGGCAGCCGCCCCGACTCAGCTCTTTCCCCCGTTAGCCTATTGAACTCGGCCGACTTTTTCTCCGAGAGTCGCGGGGAGGTGCCGGCTTCAGTCGTGCCACACTCAGGGGCTTACACTCGTCCACTTTTCAGCTCAACGTGAGCGCCTTGTATGGGATAGGGGGTGCGCGTAGGGGTTGTGTAGCCCGTCGTAAGGAGGTGATATGGGGTGTGTAGGGTGTTTTCTTGTGTCAGGCACGGCTCAAGTTGAGCTGAGAAGTGAACGAGTGTAAGCCCCTGGCCACACTCCCATCAGCGAGCCCAACCTCGTTCACGTTCACGCCGCACTCCCCGACACTGACGCCCACGCCACGCCGTCGCCGCACCACGCACCACAGGACGGCGGCAAAAAGCTGGGCGCGAACCACCCGACGCGGCGGCACAAGGAGGACGTGTTGCGCAATCTGGAGGCGAGCTCGTTGTCGCGAAGGTTCGGGTACCACGACCAGCTCTTGCAGGCAGGTGCTTACACTCGTCCACTATTCAGCTCAACTTGAGCCGTGTCTGACACAAAAGCACACCCTAAACACTCCTAATACCCCCAACCAGCCCCCAAACACCCCCGAAACAACCCCGAACTGCACCCCCTGTCACACAGAAGGCGCTTAAGTTGAGCTGAAGAGTGGACGAGTGTGAGCCCCTGCCTGCAGGCCAAGCGCTCGGGGAAACCCGGCACGGCGCCCGACGCCCCGACCGCCGCCGCCGCCGCCGCCGCCGCCGCCGCCGCGGTGGGACCGTACAGCTCCCCGAGCATGACGCCGCGCAAGCAACAGCAAAAGCGCGCGGGGTTGGCGCCTCCGATGCGGCCGACGCCGCCCAAATCCTCGGTACCTGCAGGGAGCCCCGACACATCCGCGGCAGGAGCTTACACTCGTCCACTTCTCAGCTCAACTTGAGCCGTGTTTGACACAATAAACCACCCTACACACCCAAAACACCCCCTGACACCCCCTTAACACGCGCTACATAACCCCCTGCGCGCACCCCCTATCGCATGAAAAGCGCTCAAGTTGAGCTGAAAAGTGGACGAGTGTAAGCCCCTGATCCGCGGCGGTGGAGCGGCGCCTCACGTACTCGCGCAACCTCGCCGACGCGCGCCGCCCCTGGCGCTGGCAGCCCCAACCCAGGCAGGACCTAACCACTGCATCCCCATTTCAGCTCAACTTACGCCGCCCTTTCCGCTGTGGCAGCTGTGGTTTCGCAAAGGAAACCATTGGCAGTTCCCGCGGGCAGTCCCACAGGGATATCCCCGCTTGGTACCTGGAAGCTGCTCAAGTTGAGCCACGATGAGGAGGAGTGTCGGGCCCTGCGCCTCAAGTTGAGCCACGATGAGGAGGAGTGTCGGGCCCTGTCCCGCGGTCCCGCACGGTGGTCATCACCAGCGCCGAGACCGCCGCCGTCACACGCGCCGAGATAACCACGGTAGGGCGGTGCAGGTTGATCCGATGAAATTCAAGTTGAAAGCGCCTGGAACTTAGCGCTTGAAACTATGATACGATAATCTGGTTTCAATAATTGCTTTCAAATGCAACTTGCGCCGCTACTCCACGGTCCGCCGCATCGCGGAGTGGCCCGAGCCCAACACCAATGCCGAGCTCCAGCGCTTCGTCACCGCCGTCAAGCGGTTCCAACACTGGATCCCTGATTTCGGAGCCGCCGCCGCGCCCCTCGTGGCGATAATGACGCGGTAGGGCGGTGCAGGTTGACCCTATCAAACCCAAGTTGAACTGCCTGGAACTAAGCGCTTGAAACTGAAATGTGGTGTACCGCTTAGAACATTTGCTTTCAAATTCAACTTGCGCCGCTACAACGCGGGATTGGATCACGCCCAACGAGAAGGCACAGTTCTGGGGCTCCCAGCAGACCTCGGTAGGATAATGCAGGTTGTCCCTATCAAACACACGTTGAAAGCGCCTGGAACTAAGCGCTTGAAACTACAATATGATGAGCCGCCTTCAAATTTTGCTTTCAAATTGAAGTTGCACCGCTACACCTCGGCGTTCGATGCCCTACGCGGCGCCATCACCGGCGGGCAGGGGCTTACACTCGTCCACTTTTCAGCTCAACCTGAGTCGTTTTGACAGTGACAGAGTGACGCAACATAGCTCATCCCACATCAAACTGTGTAACGTCGAGCGGAAAAGCGGACGACTGTAAGCCCCTGCCGGTGGGCCCTCCTCGCTCCGCAACAGCACCGACATATTCTCTACCCACTCCCACGCATCCGGCCCCGGCCCCTCTTCCGGGTGGACCACAAACGTGGCCGCCGGTTACGGGGACATGGATTTCCCGGTCAAGGTAGGACATGGCAGATGATGCTCGCTACGTCATATAATGCCATGAAACTTCCGCGCCGCGGCGGGGGTTCGATGCGTGTCGATGGAGTGGCGGGCAATGGGCCTGGCAGATATTGCTCGCCACGTCATCTGATGCTGTGTAACTCAAGGGACGAGGGTTCAAAATGCGTGTCGAAGACGTGATGGGCAACACTTGTTTGACCCTGCCTCCAGGGCGCCACGGTAGTTGTGGTGGGCGCCGTCAACCCGTTATTCGACGAGGATTGCGGCGGCAGCGGCAGCGGCGGCGGCAGGGGCTTACACTCGTCCACTTTTCAGCTCAACTTGAGCGCTTTGTATGGGATAGGGGGTTCGCGTAGGGATTGTGTAGCCCGTGTTAAGGGGGTGTTTAGGGTATGTAGGGTGTTTTCTTGTGGCACATACGGCTCAAGTTGAGCTGAGAAGTGGACGAGTGTAAGCCCCTGGGCGGCGGCGGGAGCGGTGCGGCGGCCGTGGAGGCGGAGCTAGCGAAGCTGGCGGCGTGGCCGGAGCCCAGCAGCGGGGCCAAGCTGCACAGGTTCATGTCGGTGGCCAAGAAATACTCGCACTGGGTCCCGGATTACCCTCGGCTCGCCGCGCCTCTGACGGAGCTGCTGCACGTGCGGTGGGCCGGGGCTTACACTCGTCCACTTCTCAGCTCAACTTGAGCCGTGTCTGACACACAAAAACACCCTACACACCCTAAACACCCCCTCACACCCCCTTAACGGCTGCACAACCCCTACGCGCACCCCCATCCCATAAAAAGCGCTCAAGTTGAGCTGAGAAGTGGACGAGTGTAAGCCCCTGGCGGTGGGCGGCGAAGGGCAAGGCTGACGTGTGGGGTGACGCGCTCACCAAGGCGTTCAAGGCAGGGGCTTCGCAGTTTTCCAGGGTACCTCAAATGGCGGTCAACGCTGCGCAAATTTGGGCTCTCGACTTAAGCGACGGTCAGATTTGCCATAAAATGGTACAATGTGGCGATTCGACCGTCTATTTCTCATGAATTGGCGACCGCCATTTGAGGTACCCTGGAAAACTGCGAAGCTGGTACACTGATAGCGAGCAGTCTGCCGTGGATGTCGATGTGCTTGGCAAGCAATCTGACGTGGATATGGCAGCACACGTATCGGTGTGTCTGACTGATTGCCTGTGTATGTGTGTGATGTGCTGGTGGGGTTTTACCACGTGCTGCCACTAGTTTGCCATCAGCGATGTCTCTGACCGAATACGAGTTGTGTGTGAATGTGAAGTTCCCAACGCCGCGGCTGTGAAGGGCGCGCCGCTGGAAACTCTAAACCCTAAACCTTAAATCATAAACCCTAAACATCCCTGAGCCGCGGCTGTGAAGGGCGCGCCGCTGAAGGCCGCGCCGGCGACGCTGCAAACCCTGGTAGGGCGGTGCAGGTTGACCCTATCAAACCTACGTTGAAAGCGCCTGGAACTAAGCGCCTGAAACTAAGATGTGACGAGCCGCTTTCAAGCCTTGCTTTCAATTTCAACTTGCGCCGCTACACCCTGGCCGCGTGGCCCGAGCCGCAGTCCGGGGACGACGTCAAGGTAAGGCGGTGCAGGTTGACCCTATCAAACCCACGTTGAAAGCGCCTGGGATTAACCTCTTAAAACTGAAATACGACACCGCCTTCAAATTTTGCTTTCAAGTTCAAGTTGCGCCGCTACATCAAGGTGTTCATGGAGGCGGCGTATCAACACGCCGCGCTCGTGCCCGACATCGATTACTACGCGGGGACACTGGCAGGGGCTTATACTCGTCCACTTTTCAGCTCAACTTGAGCCGTGTCTGACACACAATAACACCCTACACACCCTTAGAGACCCCCTGACACCCGCTCAACACGGGCTACACAACCCCTACGCGCACCCCCTATCCCATACGAAGCGCTCACGTTGAGCTGAGAAGCGAACGAGTGTAAACCCCTGGACACTGGCGGTGACGATGGTTCGCGACTGGGCAAGTCGGAGCAGGTTGAACCCATGAAACCCGTGTTGAAACCGCCTGGAATTAAGCGATTGAAACTTGAATACAATAAATTGGTTTCAAACTTTGCTTTCAATTTCAACTTGCGCCACCACAACTGGGAGGAGGCGGGGAAGAAGGATGTATGGGGTGACAAGGAGGTGAAGGCCTTTAACGCGCTGAAGACGGCGCCGTTACGGGGGGTCACTGGCGCGCTGGCAAGGCTGGCGCGCGACGCCGGCCGTGAGGCAGGGCCCGCCCGCTTCATCCCTGGCTGTCTGCTCATCGTGTACATGCACATGTGTGCCCGCGCACACTCGCGGGCCGGCCGCTTGATCCCTAGCTGTTTGCTCATGGTGTACTTGTGTGCCCGTGCCGTGCACACTCGCCGCAACCTCCATCCACTCGCCGCCGCTACAGCTGTGTGAGGCAGAGTGAGACGATATCCCATATCGATATGGGAGATGACAATATCGATACTGTCATCTCCCACATCATTAGCCCATATCCCATATCGATATCCAGGATGACCATATCAATATGGTCGATGACCATATCGATAGACCACATTCCATATCGATATACCACATTCCACATCGATAATCCTATCGATATCTCATTGATGTCCGATCTCCCATATCGATCTCCCGATCATACCTTGTCACTCTGGTGTGAGGCCCTGGCAGTGGGAGCCGCACAGCGCGGCGCGGCTGAAGGTAGGGCGGTGCAGGTTGACCCTATCAAACCCAGGTTGAAACTACCTGGAACTAAGCGCTTGAAACTAAATTGTGATGGACCGCTTTCAAATTTTGCTGTCAAATTCAAGTTGCGCCGCTGCATGAAGGCGCTGCTGACGGCCGCGGCGCCGTTCCAGCGGTGGATGCGGGGGTACCACCAGCTGGCGGCGCCGCTGGAGGAGGTGCTCGCCGGGTGGGTGGCGGCGGGGCCCGCGGGCTCGCAGGCAGGGACTTACACTCGTCCACTTTTCAGCTCAACGTAAGCGCTTTCTGTGGGATAGGGGGTGCTCGAGGGATTGTTTGGGGGTTGTTTTGTGGGTGTTTAGGAGGTGTCAGGGGGTGTTCGGGGGTGTATGTCGTGTATTTCGTGTCAGATACGACTCAGGTTGAGCTGAAAAGTGGACGAGTGTAAGCCCCTGGTCGCAGGCCGCGCGCAAGGCCGCGGTGTGGGGGCCGCCCGCCGCGCGGGCGTTCCAAGCCTTCAAGGCGGAGATGGCGGCAGCGCCCGAGGCACTCCGCCGCATCGCGGACTGGCCCGAGCCGTGCTCCGCGCTGGAGGCAACGCCGCACCATCGTTCCCTGAACCCTAATCTCTAAACCCTAAACCCTAAACCGTAAACACTAAACCCTGCAACTTGAGCCGTTTTGTCCCTGACCCCGGTGAGACAGAGAGGCGCTTCCACGTGTACACGGAGGCTCCAGGATTACGCCCGGTCCCCCCGGAGTCCGTGTCCCTGACCGACTTAAATCATCCCTCAAAGGTGCTGAAGTTGAGCAGCAAAGGGAACGAGTGACATGCCATCAACCCGAAACCTTAAACCCTAAACCCGAAACCCTAAGGCCCTGGCCTATGGTGGATGCGTTCCTCACGGCCGCCGCGCAGTACCACCCCGTGGTAGGGCAGTGCAGGTTGACCCTATCAAACCCACGTTGAAACCGCCTGGAACTAAGCGCTTAGACCTACAATATTATGACCCGCCTTCAAATTTTGCTTTCAAATTCAACTTGCGCCGCTACACCGTGATCGCCGAGCACGCGGGTGACGCGTTGGCTGTGCTGGAGGCAGGGGCTGGCACTCGTCCACTCTTCAGCTCAGCATAACCACCTTTTGTGGGATAGGGTGTGTTTAGGGCGTATTCAGGGGTGGTTCAGGGAGTGTTTACGAGGTCATGTTGACAGGGATTTTAGGCTTAGGGTGTGTTTGAGGGGGTGTGTAGGGTACATTTTTTGTGACAGAAACGGCTCAAGTTGAGCTGAAAAGTGAACGAGTGTAAGCCCCTGGCTGGGGGAGGTGTCCAGCGCCGGCTTCGGGGAGTGCTGGGAGCCGGAGGGCAAGGCCATGCACTGGGTGCCCACGCTGCACGGCAGGGGCTTCGCAGTGTTCCAGGGTACCTCAAATGGCGGTCAACGGTGCGCAAATTTGCAACCTGAGTAAATGGACGGTCAGATTTGCCATACAATGGTTCGATGTGGCGATTCGACCGTCTATTTCTCAAGAATTAATGACCGCCATTTGAGGTACCCTGGAAAACTGCAAAGGGCGCACACTCCAACACTTCGCGTCTCAACCTGAGCCGTTTTGGTCACTGAAGCCGCCCAACGCATCCCACAAAAAGCGCCCACTTTAAGCCAAAATGTGGACGAGTGTAAGCCCCTCGTACACGGCCACGCGTTTGAGGAATTGAAAACGGCGCTGGGGTCCGCCTTGGACGACGTCAAGGTAGGGCGGTGCAGGTTGACCCTATGAAACTCGCGTTGAAACTGCCTGGAAGTAAGCCCTTGAAACTAAACTATCTGAGCCGCCTTCAACAATTGCTTTCAAATTCAACCTGCGCCGCTACATCAAGGAGTTTGCGGGTTTCGGTGAGCCCCAGACGAGTGCCGAGACTGCGCAGTTCTTGCAGCGGGCCAGGAGGTACGCACACGGCATCGACAACTTCGGCGCGGTGTCGGCGCCCCTCGTGGTAGGCACGACTTGATGCTGAACCCTAAACCCTCAACCCTAAACCCTAATTGAGATCCAAAACCCTGAGCCACGTCATCCACCGCACCAGTGCTCGCCACGTCATCCACCATATGGTGCACCAGTGCTCGCCACGTCATCCACCACGTAGTGCACCGGTGCTCGCCTTGTCACATGCCTCATGGCAGCGCCTTGCTGTCATAGCTTGTCTTGACTCTTGAGCACCTTTGAGGTATACGTTGGAATGACTTGAGTGATTTCTGGGACAAAAACACCGCTTCCACAGCTTCCACATCTATGTTACCACAGCTACCGCCTAAATGATGAGACAGCTTAAACTCAGTGTAGCAGGGACATGTCCCTCTTATCTCCTCGGAATCGAGGGTCTGTGTACTCAAGGGTCGCGACGCGGTCGGACTGTCGGCGAGTCGGTCGGTGGGATTTTCGAAATGTACAGTTCTGATTGGTCGAACGGGATTCGCATTCGGTACCATATTATCGATACCAGACCCGACACTGAGTTTAAAGTTGAGCTGGAAAAAGGGCTGGCAGTTGAGCTGGAAAGGTGGGGCACATTTATGATTTACTCGACCCTGCTCAGTGGTGGCGGCGGCGCGCAAGTGGTAGGGGCTTACACTCGTCCACTAACTGCTCAATGTAAGCAGATTTTGTGGGATAGGTTGGGCGCATGATTTTCCTCCAGTCTATTAGACAGGGGGACACGGGGAGGTGTGACCAAAACGGCTCAGGTTGAGCTGAACAGTGTACGAATGTAAACCCCTGGCAAGTGGGGCGCGGAGGACCGGCAACAACACTGGGGACTGCGTCAGGCGCGCGCTTTCGCCGTCTTACGAGGAGCGCTCCTCAGCGCCGGTTCCAAGAAAGTAACCGTCGGACCCGTCTCCGCGCTCACCACGTCTTGGCGGCCAAACGGAGCCATCCAAGCACCTAAGGTCGATCCCAACTTCTCGACTTCATCCTACGGGGGCTCGGGCTCTACCACCCAGCGCCGCAAGCCGGCTCAGACGGCGATGAAGCCCGCGTCGATGGCGAATCACGGTGGGGCGGTGCAGGTTGACCCTATGAAACCCACGTTGAAAGCGCCTGGAACTAAGCGCTTGAAACTGATCTATGATGGACCGCTTTCAAACTTTGCTGTCAAATTCAACTTGCGCCGCTACATCACGGCGTGGCCAGTGCGAGGAGCGTGAGGAGCCGGCCGGCGGCGGCGGCGGCGGCGGCAGGGGCTTACACTCGTCCACTTCTCAGCTCAACCTGAGCCGTTTCTGACAAAAAATACACCCTGAACACCCCCAGATACTCCTTTACCCCCTGACACCTCCTAAACACCCCCCAAACAATCCCTGAATGCACCCCTATCCCTGAGAATGCGCTTAAGCTGAGCCGAAAATTGGACGAGTGTAAGCCCCTGGGCAGCGGCCGCGGTGCGCGTGCCGTCCGCGGTGCCGCTGGATGAGGATACCGATGTTTACACGGATGTGGACACGGATGTGGGGGCGATCACGGGCGGCGGAGGAACCAACTGGTCGAGTGATGCTGCTGCGGATAGGGACGGGGCGGGGGCGGCGGAGGCGGAGGCGGAGGCGGCGGCGGAGGCGGCGGCGGAGGCGGCGGCGGAGGCGGCGGTGGGGGAGGAGGTGGGGCGCAGCGGCGATGAGGTGGCGGCAGCCGGGCCGGGGGCTGATGGGGCGGCGGCGGATAGAGAGGCACTGGGCGTGCGCCTTGGCCCCAATACTGATGCGGCGCGAGGTGGGGCGGCGGCGGGCGGGGCGGCGGCGGGCGGGGCGGCGGTGGAGGGGCCTACAACTTCGCGACCAATCGTGAACCATTCGCATCGGCGGCGTGACCCGGCTGGCGTGTCGTCGTCACGCCATTCGCAACAACCGCAGCTGTGGCAAACCCCGGCGGTGCGGTTGGAAACGGCTGAGGGTGCCGCCGCCGCCGCCGCCGCCGCGGGCGACGCGACCGAGAGCCTCAGACACCTGCTCGAGGCCGTGGGTCTGGCGCACGTGCACAGCGCTACCGTCGCCGCCCTCCGAGGTAGGGCCTGAACCCTAAACCCTAAACCCTAAACCCTCAACCCTAAACCCCAGAATGTGCTCTAAACGTCCTGCAACACATTTCAATTCCTCGTTTCTTCAGTTACGATGTCACCCTGTGATGTATTGAGTACTTTCTGCCAGGCCCTATGAGGCGGGCAGCTGAGCCACCGAGACGCCGCCGCCGAGGTGGGGCGGTGCAGGTTGTCAGTATCATAATCCGAGTTGAAACCGCGCCTGGTTTCAACGTTTGATGGTAGAATGTTGTGAACCGCTTCCAAATTTTGTTTTCAATTTCAACTTGCGCCGCTACACCGAGGGCCGCGTGCATATGGCCATCGCCCAGGTGCAGTGCGGCAACTTCAAACCCGTGTTGAAACCGCCGAATTTCAGCCCTAGGAAACCAAACCAAAATATTATCAACTGCTTTCTTCTCATTTTTGCTTTCAATTTCAAGTTGCGGCGCTACACCCGGGTCTACGAGGAGCACGACGAGGGGGGTGAGGGCGGCGGTCGGCTGGCGCAGTCCGCCGCGCACCTGGTAGGGCGGTGCAGGTTGACCGTATCAAACCCACGTTGAAAGCGCCTGGAACTGAGCGCTTGAAACTAAAATATGATGGACTGTTTTCAAGTTTTGCTTTCAAATTCAACTTGCGCCGCTACAACCTGCAGAGCGCCATCGCCGCCTCCGCGCCGTGCGCCCAAGCCGCCAGCGCCGCGGCTCAGGCAGGGGCTTACACTCGTCCACTTTTCGGCTCAACTTGAGCGCATTCTGTGGGATAGGGGTTGTTTAGGGGTTGTTTAGGGGGTGTTCAGGAGGTGTTTGGGAGGTGTCAGGGGTTATTAAGCAATGTCATGGGGTGTTTAGGGTGTATTTTGTGTCAGAAACGGCTCAGGTTGAGCTAACAAGTGGACGAGTGTAAGCCCCTGGGCTGAGGGCGCGCTCGCCCAGCAGTGCTTAGCCGCGCGCCTCAAGCTCGCGCCGCAGCTGTTCATCCTGGGTCGGGACCCCACTCACCACTCGACCCCATTATTCACCTGAGCCCATCGTTTACTCGAACCCATCACGCACTTGAATCCCATTACTTACTTGACCAACTATCGTCCGACGTCGGGATGAGTAGATGATGCTCACTACTACGGGACTCAGGCCCCTGTGTCGTAAGAAAATGGCGTCTTGGTCGGCCGGTCCCAAGTGTGGAAACTACTTTCACGCGGCCGAATCCGGTCGGCGATGTGACCAAATGATGCTGTCGATACCAGATCTCTGTCCTTGCGCCAAACAAAGCAGGCCATTTGGACTGCCGTATGGTTTGTTTCTTACGAAACAGGGGCCTGAGTACACTACTTCACACCATATTTTCTTGATCACATTACTTGCTTCAGCACATTATCGACCTGACACCATGATTGAGTTGGCCCTCCGCCCGGGGCGGCACTCTGACGCGGCGGAGTGCGCGCGGCGCGGGCTGGCCACCCTCACCACCACCGTGGTAGGCCGGTGCAGATTGACCCTATCAGACCCAAGCTGAAACTGCCTGGAACCAAGCACTTGAAACTGGAATATGATGGACTGCTTTCAAGTTTTGCTTTCAACTTCATGTTGCGCCGGTACACCGTGGGCACCTCCGCCGACCGCGTGGCGCTGCTCCTAAGCACCGGCGACGCCGAGCGCGCCATGGGCCAAGCGGCGGCCGCCAAAGCGGCGAACGCCAAACAAAAGAAGGTGGGGACAATAGGCCGATTTCGGTATATCGCTTCCCGCGCCGAGCGCCGACGCTTAGCCCGTAACTCT
>Ga0307489_10002454_pt1 | contig 12410 bp, 18 predicted proteins | sample SB12metaG_FD_202247 | JGI IMG/M metagenome (GOLD analysis project Ga0307489, IMG submission 202247) | Sea-ice brine microbial communities from Beaufort Sea near Barrow, Alaska, United States - SB 1.2 | ecosystem: Environmental > Aquatic > Marine > Coastal | place: USA: Alaska | collected...
CAGTAAATATGGCGCTAAGTGTGTCCTGATGACATGGCTCTGGCGGGTCACGCCAATGGATGGCGTTTTACTCATAAAACCATGCGTTCAGAATCAAGTGTTCCAGGACGCGGCAAGCGTGATTCATATAACCTTGCCTCTTGCAGGCGCTGCGTTGCTGCGGCCCGTGTACCGCGTTGCAGGGAATGACTGGCGCCGGCGCTGGAGGTGGCCGATTCGAGCATCGTGTTCTGGAGATCGATGACCAGGGACGCACACTCGAGTTGCTCCGAAGACGCTCAACTTTAGCAATTTCGAGGTATAGCGCCAGGATAACGCGAGTACTTACAGGAAAAGTTACCGGCTCCAGAGAAACTAGTCCATGCAGGCTAGAGTGGCGGTCGTGGCGAGAGTGTATACGGGTGGCGTGTGGAGTGTATACGGGTGGCGAGTGTATACGTGGCGAGTGTACTCTATTGTGTGGTCAGTTAGCCGTACTTATACAAGTACGAAGTACGAAGTACGGTGCAGTTTGGTGATCTGGCCCAAAGTCAAATGTATTTTGGTGATTTGGCCGGTACTACAAGTTACGATCCCGCACTACGAACAGATCAGGCACTTTGAGTAGCGCTTCGATGTGAAACGGGTGGCCAGGCTGGCAGTGAGGGTGCATCGACCTTGTGCGTGTACGCTGGTACACCGTGGGCAAACAATTAGTTCTTTTCTGAAAACGGAACTAATAGAAGACTAGGGAGGAGTATGTGGGGAGTTGGTGCAGGTGCACTGGTGTGGTATAATCGAACAGTCTGGTTGAGCTGAAACAGGAATGCATGTCAGGCCAGAGTGACGAGTTAAGATCCGATATCGATATGAGATATCGGTATGGGATACCGATGTGGGAGATCGGACATCAAGTCGATAGCGATATGAATATCGATATGGGATATGGGATATCGATTTAGGATGCGGTATATCAATATGGCAATCTCCCGTGTCAATTTGGTAATCCAGGATATCGATATGGGATACGGGCTAATGATATGGGAGATGACAGTATCGATATGGTCATCCTCCGTATCGACATGGGGTATCTTGTCAGGCCCTGCCATCGAGCATGAGTAGCATGTCCACCACCGACACGTTGGTATACTCGGCGGCCACCACGCAAGGCCATTCACTCGATACAATAGGCCGTTATCGGTATATCGCCTTGGTGAAATGCCCATACATAGTTGCGGACAAAGCGTCACCGCGCCGGCAAAGCCTCAGCGCTCGGCGCGGGAAGCGATATACCGACATCGGCCTATTTTCAGCTCATGGAGGTATCACGTTTTGATGCCTTGGGGGTGTTCAGATACGCTCTTCCCTTTTCTGCCAACTTTGAGTATATTATTGGGCCGGGCAGTAGTGGCGGGTACCGGTGCTCCCAAACCGGTACACTGTGTGCAGACAACGTGATGGTCACGGGGTTCTGTTGCAAGGCGGTGCACCGCTACACTATGAGCAAACAGTCTGATGGTTCCAAGCCTCACCGCCATGAGACCCTCCGCCATATCAGCGTCCGTGACGTTGGCCATTGCATCGCTCGTTCCGTCCAGCAGGGCCAGCTGTATTCGTCTGGGTTGGCGACTTTCATATTTGGGGTCCTGGAATCCGTCCGAACCCGTCCGAGTCCGACTCTCTACCGAATCCATTTCTGTAGGGTCAAAATGCCCATACAGACTGTACAATACCGCAAAGAAATTTCCTGTAGGGCTGCTCGGAATCCGCCCGAATCCGCCCAAATCCGACCCTCTACCGAATCCGTCCGAATCCCGAACCGCCATCCCAGGTCTTTGTATAAAGCGCGCTTCACTTCGGCTGTAAGTTAGGGTATATGAAGCGTGCCATGATATCCCATATCGATATGCAGGATGACCATATCGATACTGTCATATCCCATATCGATACTGTCATCTCAAGGTCATCTTCCATATCGATACTGTCATCTTCCGTATCGATACTGTCACTTGAAGGTCATTTGCATGTCGATACTGTCATCATGTCATCTTGTAGACAAGGTGAAAATATCATATCTTCCTACTCTGGTCTGATGGTGCGCTTCTGTGGCACCAACACGTTTGATTTTAGATCGGGTTATGAGCAAGTCCAATATCAAGTTCGTCGTTCATCCTCGTCTGGGAAAATTAAATTGATCAATATATAAAACAGTGTTTACTCCGCCCTACCTATAAAGGGCGTGTCGTCGTTGCCTCTTCCTCCCGCAGCGGCCGAGGAGTCTGGGTTATAGGAATCCCACGTGTAATGCCCGTGACAGTCAAATGCTACTAATGGAGAACCTCTCCATCGAAAGGGGATTTCGTCATGCGCATAAACGGAGCTAAGATGAAGGATGAAGACTAGACTACAACGTTTTTATGTGGAGGATGACGCGACATGTTACCGAATGAAGTGGCACTCAAACAACTACTGGCGAGGTACTGTACCGCATTCAATATGAGAGGGGTTCAAAAAGGTTGAAACCTGGATCACGTGCTAAAGTGATCGAAACCTACTGACAAAAAACGGGCCGACCTGTCACATCAGTCAGCCAGTAAGCAACATATTTATTGGTCGGTTTCGGGCGAGTCGAGTGATGGGTGTTGATGTTATTTACTCATCCAAACGCAAACCAATGACGCTTGACTGAGACGAGGGTATAAATCGTGGAGGATGACGTGCCAAGGTATGTGCCCAGCCCCACGGCGCCCTCGGCCAATCTCCGCATGACGGCGGCGGCGGCCATCACCCAGGGCCTTTACACCGCGACCCTTTAATGTTTGCTCACAGTGTGCCGGTGTACCTGTGTACACTTGCCAGGGCGAAAGCCTGGTGCCTCTCTATACACGCGAAAGCGTTTCTCTCTCTCTCGGCCGCATTCTCCTCGTACTGTGTCTATGTGAGTTTCGTCTGTGGTGAGAAGTGGCACGGTCAGATACGCGTTCAGTGGACCGGTGGCGTAAGGCCTGCCATCGCCGCGCTCTGCGCCTCCGGAGAGGCCTGCGCGAGAAGGAGCATCGGCGGCTGCGCGGGCGGCACGGCGTCGCCGCCGGCTCGTTCGTATCCGGCGTCGGCGTCGGCGCGGGCGCTCCCGGGTCGCCTCGAGCTGTGCACGGGGTTGTCGGGAAGCTGAGCAGTCGTCGGCTCCAGACGTGCCCCAGGGTCGGGGCGGGTGGAAGCGGAGGCGGCGCCGGCAGCGTCGGCGGCGGCGGCGGCAGCGGTGGCCAGGCATGCCGCAAGCATGGTCAGGGCGACGGACATTCTAGGCATCGTGCCAATGTGCCCGGGAGCGGTAAAAGTACGACGGTGTTTGTGGCGCAGGCTCTAAGGCACGACGGCGACGGCTCGAAACTGTGCTGTACGAGTACTGGAATACATGGAATGATCCCCGATCGCCCGACTGTCACTTCCGCGATAACTTCGAGGTAAAAGACACAGAATGAGGGTATCATAGCTGAACCGTTTGAATGATCCCCGATAGCCCGACTGTTACTTCAGCGACAACATCGAGGCAAACAAACAATGAGGGGAGCTGAACCGTTTGACCGTGGCTCAGAAAGCGGCAAAGAAAAACGCCCTGCCCCTGAGCTAGTTTGTACGAGTTACGTACAGCTCACGCGCCCAGTCACCCGCCACTTCGCCGCGCCCGGGCCGCTGGCAACCTTCCCCGATCGCTCTAAAGTCGGCGCATCTTAAGCTTCAAACCACACGACGCCCCCGAGCATGCGGCGCCCTCGCGTCGAGACCGCGCCGATGCGGGCACTCGCGGCGACGATCCTCCTCCTCCTGGCGATAGCGACCGTGAGCGTGACCCCTGCGGCGGCTTCGCCTTCCGTGAAGCAGTCCCCGCCGTCGGCGCGCCGCCCCGACGCCTTCGACGCCGTCAACAGCGCCACGCCGCTCGTCGCCTCGCTGCGCCGCAATGGCGCTCGACTGGCCGCCGGCGCCGCCTCCATCAAGCGCCCCGCTGACGCCGACGCCGCCGCCGACGTCCCCGACTTTGCAGCCCATACTCTGAGACATACTCACAACCCCAACAGCGTGCCCCGCTCCGGCATTGAGACTGCCGATGACTCCGCGGCCGACCCATCCGCCACCGAAGAGCGACGCGACGCCGATGATGGCGACGGTCGCGGCCGCTCTCCATCTCCCGAGTACGTGGCCACCGAGCGCGGCACCTTTCCGTCTCCCGCCTCCCGTCACCCCTCACGCTCCGCGCCTCCCGCGCAGGCGAGGCCCTCGACTGCAATTACTTACCAGGTCACATCATGTCACATCATTCCAGGTCAATGATCACGTCACATCCTTTAAGCCCAGGTCAGATCATGTCACATCATTCGCTGTCGTTTTACGAAATAATGTACTCACCTGTCATGTCACCTGTCACTCGTCAACCACCAATCGCATTTCGTTCTACATTCGGTTCCTCAGCTAGTCAGCCTCATCTGTTGAGTAAATCTTAAAATTGGAGACCTGTCACATCAATCAGCACATTTTGCAATAGTTTACGATTTTAACCCTCATTCCTCGAATTCAGTGTTGACCTGTGATGTCACGATCGAACGGTGATGACGGGCGCGCGCTCAACTCGCTGCCGGAAGGCCCGACTCAACAATGTTGCTGAAGTCAACCCTAAACCCTAAACCCTAAACCTGGGATCCCGCTCCGGCCCTGTGCGCCGTCGGAGGTGGCCGCCATCTCCGCCGCCTTCGCAGCCGTGGCCATGGTAAGGCGCTGCACCAGAGTGACAAGATATCCCATATCGATATCCAGGATGATCATATCGATACTGTCATTTCCCATATTGATGCTGTCACTTGAGGGTTGACATATTCCGTATCGATACTGTCATCTTGTCATCCTGTGGAAAGAATAACCAGATTTTATCTTGTCACTCTGGCGCTGCCCCTTGCCCCCTGCTCGACCCCGGTTTGACCGCGCTTGCTTCCAACGATTGAAGCTTACCTATGTAACAGCGCTTTCAAATTAGCTTGAATAATTTAACTTGCGACTTTACCCTGTGGCGATGGATCCCCTGCACCAGGCAGGGTGCGCCACTCCTTCCCGTTGTTTGTTATAGGCCGTTTTCGGTACATCGCAGCATACAGGAGCATGCTACTCGTGGACGACCAATGTATGATAGTCATGGCTTAAAGTTGAGCTGGCGAGGCGACGGGTGAAGGCCCTGGCACCAGAGCATGATGCCGACGATGTTGCTCGACGGAAACCGGAACAAGGCATGGCCCACCACCAACCTAACGGTTTGCTCATAGTGAATTACAGGGCCCAAGGTGGAGGTTGGCGCCTCCCTGTACACGCTGAAGCTTCTCTCTGTCATAGTGAACCAGCTTTGCAGTTTTCACCGAAATTTGTTTCAGCCTCCTCGTCGAGTCCCTTAAACCGTCGCTGCATGCTCCTCCGTGTCATGTCAAAACGACCCCACGTCAGCTTGACTATGATAACATATGGTTACGTTCAGCTGAGCAAGGGTGTGCATCTTGTGTGTGGAGGATGCGGCCAGTGTATTATACTGGTACACTTGAACAAACACTGGTACATTATGAACAACAGTCAGGTTGCGCTGAAATAGGGACACCGAAACCGACTTCCTAATCGCTAAACCCTAAACCTTAAACTCTAAACTCTAAACCCAAACCCGGAACCCTAAACCCTAAATGGCCCTGCCTCGCGGTCAGCGAGAGCCTCTTCGCCATGACCGAAGCGTTCTCCACCTCGGATGTGAACGGTGGGGTATATCACTCGTTACATGTGTAAGAACATATCAAGTACAGAGATGGTGTGCAGAGTGACAAGATATGATCTGGTCATACTGTCCGGTTGACCGAGAGGATGACAGGATGACAGGATTTTGGGGGTCATCCTCAGGATTCTGAGGCCACATTTAGGATTTTAAGGTCATCCTCAAACCGACAGGATGACAGGATTCATTGTCATCTTGGAGATCGATCCTCCATATCGTGTCACTCTGATGGTGTGCAACATAAGATGCAGCATAATCTGGGCGAGATCCCACGCGCTACACTGCCCTCGTTACCTTGACTTCAATCTCTCTACTTCAATCTGACTTGAGCCCACCTTGACCATGGAACTGCGCAAGTCAATACAACTGAACGCTTCGATATCGCGAAATGCCTCTAGTGCCTAGTCTGTAAAGTACTAGTAAGTACTAGTACTAGTAAGTACGTTTGGCGAGTCACGACTCGCCAAAAGTACTTACGAAGATACTATATATAGTACGCTTCACAGATTAGGCACTGGGTACTATTTAATCAATAAATGCTCGAGATGTTGAACGCTATGAGATACCTGGGAAACGAGTGTAGGGCCCTGTTCAACGGCATTTCAGCTGCCTTGAACAACGCCGCAGTTGCACTTGGTAGGGCGGTGCACGTGGAACCGATGAAACCCATATTGAAAGCGCCTGGGACTAAGAGCTTGAAACTATACCATGATGAACCGCCTCCAATTGTTGCTTTCAAATTCAAGTTGCGCCACTACAACTCGGAGGCGGCAACACTGACGCAGACATCACCGCCAACGCCGACACCGGCATTGACGCCACCGATAACGCCAACATCGACAATGACGCCAACACCGACGAAGGCACCCCGGGCAGGGGCTCAAACTCGTTCCCATTTCAGCTCAACATGAGCTCTTCTGTACTCTGTATAACCCAACTTAACTCATGAATGTGTCCTTGAGGTGCTCGAGTTGAGCTCTAACGAGAACGAGTGTAAGCCCCTGCCCGCGGGCAACCGCCGAGGCTCGCATAGCGCTCGACCCCGCTTGAACGCCGTCGTTAAAGCCAGCCGCGCCCGCGCGACCAAGGTAGGGTGTTGCAGGTTGAAAGCATAATCACCCGTGTTGAAAGCGCCTATGGTTTCAGCGCTTGCATATATGATGTGATGCACTGCCTTCAGAAAGAAGAGAGACGCGTCAGCGTGTATGAGGAGGCACCAGGCTTCCGCCTGGGCCCCCGTGCACCGCCTTCAAAAAACGTTTTTAAATTCAACTTGCGCCGCTGCACCAAGGCTAGCGCCGGCCGAGGTGTCAGCGAAGACAGCAGCAGAGCGGCGGGTAGGGCCTTGACAAGACATCCCCTGCCGATATGGGAGATGATCGTATCGATACTGTCATATCCCATTCAATTAACCCGCGTCATTAACCCATATCCCATATCGACAACCCATCTTCCATATCGATATTCCTATCGATATCCCACTGACGTCCGATCTCCCATATCGATATCACATACCAATCTCCCATATTGATCTCGCACATCGATATTGAATTATATCTTGTCACCCTGGAGGACACTCGACGACCCCATACTGTGTCCTCATAGTGTAAAAGTGTTCCAGTACGCAATCGCTGCCATCTCCGTTCTGCTCTGACCTGATCGAGGGAGCTGGTGATCGTGAATTATTCTCATACATGTAGGGAACGCGTGCATTACCCTGGCATCAGGCTCCCAGTACGGCCGCAGCGGACCTTCGGGTACCGGCGCCTGCCGGGGCACGAATGCCGCGGGCGAGACTTGCGGTGCGGATTCCGAAGTACCCTGCCGAACGCACGTGGACGTCACGCTCTTCGAGAGGAAGTATCCTGATCTCGCGCAGGAGTACATGCCGTACGAGTCCGCGTTTTCGGTCAGTAGGGCTCGAAATAGGTTGTCTGCGCACAGCGTGAACATTCACATTATCCGCATCTCCATCTTCTCCTCCTTCTCCTCCTCCTCCGTGTCATCGGGATGTTCTATTCCACCTCATCCTCTTCCTCCTCCTCCTCCTCCTCATCCTCCTGCTCATGCTCCTGCTCCTGCTCCTGCTCCTCCGTCTCCTCCTCCTCCGCCTCCGCCTCCGCCTCCGCCTCCGCCTCCGCCTCCGCCTCCTCCACCTCCTCCTTATCATATTTCTACTCCTCCACCCTCTCCTCCTCCTCCTCCTACTCCTCATCATCAAGATCATCATCCTCCTCAGCCTCATATCCTCCTCCTCCTCCTCCTCGTCGTCATCATCCGACTCCTCCTCCTCATCTCATCCTCCTCCTCGTATGCATCATGCTCCTCCTCCACCTGCTACTCCTCCACCTCATCCTCCTCCTCCTCCTCCTCCTCCTCTTCCTCGTCCTCCTCCTCCTCCTCCTCCTGTCCCTCCTCCTCCTGCTCCTCCTCCTCCTCCGCCTCCTCATCTTCCTCATCCACCTCCTCATCGTCCCTCTTCCTCTTACTCGTTGACCTAAGGATGTTCTCATTATACTCAACACCGATCCATTCGAGGCAGTCATCTAACCGAAAGTCTCCATTTGGCGCTGGGCCATTTTGAACAGTTTCGTCTTTCAGCCCAATACCGCGCCAGTCTGTGTAGTAGATGAACTGATCAAAGTCTTCCAGATGTAACCGGGACCCTACTGCTCGAGTGCCATCCTTCTGATGAGACGATTCCGGACAAACCCACTTTAGGCAGGGGACAGCAGAAATTGCCGGCCACGTCAATTCACATGTGTGAACCATCGCTCCATCATTGAAAGAGAATGGCACCTGACTGAGTCTGCAATTTACTATACGATTTACCGATTAGCTCCAATCATGAGACCTGTATCACCTTTTAATAGAACCCCCCCCAGTCGTTCAAACGGCAACCTCTGAAGTGACGACCAATTTCTTTAGGGCACTACCGCTTGGGTATGAAGACCGGATGAACACCCTGTTGGCCAATGATCGCCCAAACTTGGCAGGGTTTGACTCTTGTTCATCAATATGCCGATTTCGGTATGATTATCGCTTCCCGCGCTGAGCGCCGACGCTTCGTCCGCAACTCTGTGGGGGCATTCAACCTGGCGCCCGCTTACCCGCGCGGAGCGCCGACGCCTTGCCCGCATCTCTGTATGGGCATTTGGCATTTCACACAGGCGATATACCGAAATCGGCCTGTTATAAGGCGGGATGGAGGTAAACGTCTACGCGACTTAGTCAATTCCACCTCCGCCAAAATGCTTTGCATGTAAACGCCCGGCACGAGCTCCTCTGAGTGCCTTGGTCCAGGGCCTAGACATGGCGAGCGTGTACGGGTACATCGGTACACTACGACGTGTATATTGTTACAGACGCTTCCGCATGTGTAAGGAGGCATCAGGATTCCGCCCAGGCCCCTGTGTGCATGATCAAGCGGTATGAGTGAGCTTGAATGGGTTGGAGTTTGAGGCTCTGGTCATACTGACAAGACATCCCATATCCATATGGGAGATGACCATATCGATAATTTTATCTCCCATTTCATCAGTCCATATCCCAGATCCATGTCCAAAATGACCATATCGATATGGTAGATAACTATATCGACATACCGTATGCCATATCGATAACCCACGTTCACATCGATCTCCTGTATTATTGATTCTCCCATACCGATATCGGATCATATCTTGTCGCTTTGACTCAGATTGACAATATATGATCTGGTCATACTGTCTGGTTGACCGACAGGATGACAGGACGACAGGATTTTGGGGGTCATCCTCAGGATAATAAGGCTATATTTATGATTTTAAGGTCATCCTCAAACCAACATGATGACAGGATTCATGGTCATCCTAGAGATCGATCCTCCATAATTTGTCACTCTGCTTTGGCTCTGGCAACCGGACGACAACGGCGAGGGCTACAACAGCTACTGCCGTCGCGACGGGGCGGCTGACGTGGTTCTGGCCGCCAATGTGATCTCGTACGTGGTCAACGCTGTCGAAGCCATTTGCCACGCAGCATGGTAGGGCGGGTATTGACTTATGAGAACAAGCACTCGACAGATGTCGAACATATTCCTACTCAACCGCGCATGTGCACGCGCAATCGGCCCGAACGTAAGTCATGCCTCAGCAGTTTTCATACCTTCGGATCTCCAGCCAGTCAGAAGTTATTCATAATCCCCTTGTTCAATTACTGTTCTGTAGTCTAGGTGGTTGGATTGATTAGCCTAGACTGCTTTTGCATACACACACACCCTGACATACACAATATAATTCATATTCGCATACCGTCTCGAATGATATTTCTGCATGACCAGAGGGACAATATATTCCATATCGATTTGCAGAATGACCATATCGATACTTTCATCTCCCACATCATTAGGCCATATTCCACATCGATGTCCAGGATGACCATATCGATATACGCACATACCGTAGATAGCCATATCGATATACCGTAACCTATATCCATAACCCATATCCCATATCGATATCCCTATCGATATCCCGTTGACGTCCGCGCTCCCGTATCGATCTACAATATCGTTCTGGATCATATCTTGTCACTCTACGCAGTTCTGGTGGGGGGGTCAAATGGAGATCCGGATTTTCTTGAGTTAATAATGGATGGTCTCTCAAATAAAATACAGTGTAGTTCAGTCTGCCGTACACGGCAGACTGAACAATGTATGGGCGAGGGTCTATTAACTCAACGATCGTGACCAGACCGCGCTACGCGCCATCTCCATTTGCCCTCCCCCACCAGAACTGCGTAGCTCTGTCCATGACCCTTATGCTTGGCCCGGATGCATTGCTATGGGGGTGTCCAAAGCTGTTGCCCTCGGTCTTAACGCCGCCGTCGCCACCTGCGATCTCAACGCGGGACTGCTGGGCAACGCCTACATCGAGGTAGGGCCTCCCAGCTCAACCCTAGTGCCTGGTCTGTAAGACTTACTCTTACAAGAACTTCGTGCTTGAGTACTTGTACGAGTACGTTGGAGTTTGGTGGTCTAGCCCAAAGTCAAACGTGCTTTGGTGATTTGGCCGGTATTACAAGTTATGATCCCGTACTACGAACAGACCAGGCACTAGCCACATTGTGTCTGAAGCCATCTAAGGCATCCCTCCTCGTGTGATACCTTACAAATGCCCAAGTTGCGCTAAAAACGGACAAGCGAAAAATGTGAGGCCCTGAATGTAGGCGCTCTATAAGAACGGCCTGACGCAGATCCAAGCGTTCGACTCGATAACGAATCAGCTCATCGAGATCCAGAAAGACGCCACCGCCGCCGCGGAAGGGCTGGCAGAGGCAGGGCCTCGTGTTTTGTTTCCCAATTACGAGGCTAGTGCCCTGTTTGAGGGGTAGTGACTTCTAGTACGCTGGAGTTTGGTGATTTGGCCAAAAGTCAAATGGCTCTTCGTGAATTTCACCAAACGCTTTCTTACAACAGGTAGTACGAGATGCTACAGGCAGTACGCTTTACAGACCAGGCGCTAGGTAGGTATTCGCCTGTGTGTTGGTAGGTATGATTGTTGGTGTCATGCTAAGCACGCCAGTGACCACCACCTTGTGCTAGACCATCTATGCTAGTATCTGAGCAAGCACTTAGCTTGAGCCCAAAACCCTAAACCCTAAAAGCAATATACCGTAAATCATATACTCTAAACCTGTGAACGGCCCTGGGTCACGGCAGATCGGATCCAGTTGCTCATCAAGGCGGCACTGGATGAGGTTGAGGTAAGGCGGTGCAGCTTGAACCGATGAAATCCAAGTTGAAAGCGCCTCGAACTGAGCGCATAATATTAAAATACGACAATCTGCTTTCAAGATGTGCTTTCAAATTCAACCTGCGCCGCTAAATTGAGGCGATTGAGCGGAGCGTCATCGCGCGCGAAGCGGCCATCGTGGTGCAGCAGGACACCGTCATTATGATGCTCGAGGCATGGGGGGTGTTCAGGGCAACCACTCGAACCACGTTTGAATATCCTCTTCCTCCTCCTCCCCCCCTTGCTCCTCCTCCTACTCCTCCTCCGCCTCCTCCTCCTCCTCCTCCTCCTCCTCCTCCTCCTTCTCCGCCTCCGCCGCCTCCTCCTCCTCCTCATAATCCACCTCCTCTACATCCGCCTCCTCCTACTCCTCCACACCATCCTCCACATCCACCTCCGCCTCCGCATGCCTATATGAGCATACACCCTGGAGGCAGGTCACGCTGCGAGCTCGGTCGAGTGCTTGTCCCGAACGACCCTGTTGCGAGAAGATCCAGACCGAGGCAGATTTCATCGAGTCCCAGCACCGCATCATGAAGGACAAGTCAGAGCAGGCGCAATTCGTGGCAGGGGCTCACACTCAGAGTGACAAGATATCCCATATCGATATGGGAGATGACCATATCGATACTGTCATCTCCCATATCATTAGCCTCATCTCCCATATCGATATCCAGGATGACCATATCGATATGGTAGATAACTATATCGATACACCGTATCCCATAACGAAAGCCCATATCCCATATCGATAACCCTATCGATATCTCATTAATGTCCGATCTCCCATATCGATCTCCCGTATCGATCTCCCATATCGATCTCCCGATCATATCTTTTCACTCTGCTCACACTCG
>Ga0307489_10002455_pt1 | contig 12404 bp, 17 predicted proteins | sample SB12metaG_FD_202247 | JGI IMG/M metagenome (GOLD analysis project Ga0307489, IMG submission 202247) | Sea-ice brine microbial communities from Beaufort Sea near Barrow, Alaska, United States - SB 1.2 | ecosystem: Environmental > Aquatic > Marine > Coastal | place: USA: Alaska | collected...
CCTATCCCATACAAAGCGCTCAAGTTGAGCTGAGAAGTGGACGAGTGTAAGCCCCTGCCCGCAGCCCCATCCGCTTCACTCACCAACCAACAGCCATGACTCCACTGCACCTCCCTGTCACCAGGGGCTTACACGCGTTCACTTCTCAGCTCAACTTGAGCGCTTTCTATGGGATAGGGGGTGCGCGTAGGGGTTGTGTAGCCCGTGTTAAGGGGGTCTTAAGGGGTGTTTAGGGTGTGTAGGGTGTTTTTATGTGTCAGACGCGGCTCAAGTTGAGCTGCAAAGTGAACGAGTAAAAGCCCCTGCCTGTCACCCTCGCCTGCCTTCCGTTCCACCACCTCGGCTCCGAGCGCTTGAAACAGCGCCCAGGGGTCGGGCCAGGCAAATAACGCTCGCCACGTCATTCAACGCACTGTGAGTGTGAGCTCTGAAGTGGCAGCTGAAGTGGGGTCTGCCGTATAAGCGCCAGCCCAGCAGCGACAACGACCTTCAGTGAAATTGGAGTCCGCCGTGCTGGCCAACCCCGCACGCAAGGGTGAAGGAGTGAAGAGCCCGTCCTGGAGAGGGGGCAAGGCGTGTCGTCTCTTGGGGTAAGGCGTGTCGTCTCTTGGGGCAAGGCGTGTCGTCTCTTGAGTTGTTTGACATCGTGTGAAGGGGGAGCAAGGCAATATCCGCCAACTTATATCCGCCGGGCCCTACGCGGGGGTCTTCAGATTGCGTGGTCCAATCCCCGCCGGCGTTCACGTTTAAGTTCGCGAGCACGGCGGCAGCGCCCGCGGCTCCCGCGGCTCCCGCCTGAGCCGGCGCGCGCTTGGCGGCATCGCGCTCAGCCTTGCGACGTTCCTGACGTGAAGGCGCCATCTGTTGAATGAGCGACCGGATACTTTGACGACGAGCTGGGCAAATCGGCTTCAGCGTTCGACCCTCCCACACTTCCGTCAGTATAAACGCGGAGTCCGTCGAGAAGGGCACCTGTCGCTGGCGACGCGGCGCGTGCGAAATGCTTCCTGCAAAACGCGCGTGAGTCACAGCTCAGGTCGCGACACTTATGCGAGATCATCGGTTATGCGTGGTTATGCGTGGATAATTTGTGCGCCCCAAGAAATCGCCCATTTGCGCTGCCGCTTGCCGCCGCCGCGGCGTCCATACACCGACGCCCCGCCATACATCAGCCGCAAGCATGGCAAGAACCAGCGCCGCTGCCGCTCGCCCAGGGATAGTCCGCGACGGCATCGCCGCGTCGCCACTGCTCGGGCCGCTGGGACGCGCGGCTGTGCTTGGCCGCCGCTGAGTACGGCCACCTCGAGCTGCTACAGTGGGCGCGGACGCACGGCTGCCCGTGGGTAGGGGCTTACACTCGTACACTTTTCAGCTCTACTTGAGCGCTTTGTATGGGATAGGGGTGCGCGTAGGGGTTGTGTAGCCCGAGCGTGTTCAGGGGGTGTTTTGGGGGGGGTAGGGTGCGTACGGTGTTTTCGTGTGTCAGACACGGCTCACGTTGAGCTGAGAAGTGGACGAGTGTAAGCCCCTGCCCCTGGGATAGGCGGACGTGTCACGCCGCCGCTCGGGGCGGGCACTTGGCTGTGTTGCAGTGGGCGCGGGAGCACGGCTGCGATTGGGACTGGCAGACGTGTGTGTACGCCGCTGCGGGGGGGCACTTGGAGGTCCTGCGATGGGCGCGGGAGCACGGCTGCGATTGCAATTCGCAAGCCGTGGAGATTTGTGCAAACGCCGCTCGTGGCGGGCACCTGGTTATGCTGCAGTGGGCGCGGGAGCAAGACTGGAACGTGGGGGGGTACAACCTTGGAGACCCGTTCCGGAACGTGTGCTTTGAAGCTGCTGGGGGCGGGCACCTGGCGGTCCTGAAGTGGGCGCGGGCGCACAAATGTCCGTGGGATAAACGAACGTGCAAGTACGCGGCTGCGGGCGGGCACCTGGAGGTGTTGAAGTGGGCGCGGCAGCGGAAATGTCCGTGGGGGGCGGACACGTGTGCCGGAGCCGCTTCGGGCGGGCACCTGGAGGTGTTGAAGTGGGCGCGTAAGCACGGCTGCCTGATGTATTGCGACACGTGTGACTGCGCCGTGCAGGGCGGGCATCTGGACGTGTTGCTGTGGGCTCTTGGGCACGGCTGTCCGATGCGACCTGGTTCTGAGGCCTTGTGTGGCCATGCCGCTCAATATGGGCAACTGGCTGTGTTGCAGTGGGCGCGGGAGCAGAACCACCCGTGGGATTGGGAAACGTGTGCAAATGCTGCTCGGGGCGGGCACCTGGAGGTGTTGAAGTGGGCGCGGCTACACGGCTGCCCGTGGGAGGTTCGAACATGTCAATTCGCGTCTGAGAACGGGCACACAGAGGTGCTGAAATGGGCGAAAGAGAACGGGTGCCCGGGGGGAAGGCATTATTAAACTGAACGCATGAGATACCCCGCCGCTTGGCAGCTTAGCATCCCGCAATATAGCTGAACAAATTGTGAATGGACCTGCAACAATTATACCGCTCAAGAAATCACGGCCCACGTGGGGATCCGATGTCGCGTCTATTGAGTGGTGCGCTTGCGCGGCCGCGCAACTCGTCCCGGATATTCGTTTCTCAATTCATAGGCTTGTTCATTTCATAACCTCACGCATACGAGTATGCGTGTGCCTTGATACCATCTCACTGCGTCACGGCGTGTTCATGGCACCTCATGGCACTGCGACTGTATTCATCCCATCTCACTGGTGTCTACAGCTGTGCAATAAGCGCTTTCTATCGTCATCGAGTACGGGGGCCAAGGCAGAAGCCTGGTACCTCCTCATACGCGCTGACGCGTGTCTCTTGTTATCTCTCTGGTGTTCGTGCGTGACTGTGCCTGTGTCGGTATCTGTGTGGTCGCGCGGCCAGAGTGACAAGATATGGAGGATCGATCTCCAGGGTGACCATGAATCCTGTCATCTTGTCGGTTCGAGGATGACCTCAAAATCCGGGCATCTTGTAAAATATGGCCTTAGAATCCTGAGGATGACCCCCAAAATCCTGTCATCCTGTCATCCTGTCGGTCAACCGGACATTATGACTTGATCATATCTTGTCACTCTGAGCGCGGCATCCCGGTCGTCATCTTGGCAGTCGGCACCCTATGCGCCAGTGCCTGTGTCTGTGTGCTCGCGCCGCGCCTCTATCCTCATCTGTGTCTCGTAATATCGGCACACGTGCGGCTGCATCACGCTTCAACCCGCTTAATGCCGCTTCATCCCGCTTCAACCCCGCTTGACCCTGCTTCACCCCGCTTCATCCCGGCGTGAGAGAATGACGCATACGAGTGTCCCGGTCCCAAGCATTCGGGAGAATTCTATTCGTTTCTACTTCCAGATTTGTTGACACAGATCATTTATATCGGGACACGGCAACCCTGGATCGCACCCGGAGCTTTTGTTGTTGTTGCTTGTCTCACTCTCCCCACGCGCGTACCACCATCCCCCCCGACGAGAAGCTCCGTCCTCCACGTGCGGACGAGGCGATCATGTCGAGCATCAACGTTGAGGCGCTGTTCAAAGCGTGCTGCACTGGCGACGCCGCGGCGGTGAGCAGGCTGCTGCCCGCGGGCGGCACGCCGCGCAACCTGAGCGGGCTACTCTTCCAGTCCCCCGACCTGCTGATAGCGGCGGCAGCTAACGGGCACACGGAGATCGTGCGAATGATGCTCGATCGCGTGCGGAACACCACCGTAAACGACGCCAACGAAACGGGCTTAACGGCGCATATCATAGCGGCTCAGTACCACGACGCCGATATGGTCCGAGTGCTGGCTGACCGCGGCGCAAACGTGAACCTAACCACCCGCAAGGGTTACACCGCGCTGTGCCTCGCCGTTGCGCCGATCTACCCCCCCGACCCTCCCCGCGCACCCGACCCCGGCGGCTCGCGGCAGGTAGCCACCGTGAAGGCACTGCTCCGGCTCGGCGCAGGTAAGTTGCCTGCCCGCGCTCCCCCACAGCCCTTTCACATAACAACGTCCCCGCCATATCCGTGCGCCTGTTATGGAGTTTATTATCTGTCAACTCACGCGTTCTGAATAGACCTGTGCCTATGTTGCTCTCCTCATGGCGATTCCTCCGCAGCACCCCTCCTTCCCACACGGACTGATCGTGTATGACAACCCCACCCTCGCAGTCCCCGACTTCGTCAACGCCCACGGCGTTACCCCGCTCTTCCTCGCCTGCGAGTCTAGCTCCACCAAGGTCGTGGTCGCACTCCTGGACGCCGGCGCGAACATCGACTTTGCTGCCACGCCGCCCAGCAGCAGCACCCGCCCGTCGCTCCCCGGCCTCACGCCGCTCATGTGCGCCTTGGGCAAGAAGAACACTGGCGTCGCCAAGCTCCTGCTGAAGCGGGGCGCAGAAGGCACCAAGCGCACCACCCTGGCGGCCGACGGGCTCGCTGCGGGGTCCACCGCGCTCGACATCGCGCGCACTTGCGTCGGCGGTAACCCCGACTCTGCGGAAACGCTGGAGGTGCTCCGCAAGCGGTGCTGCAGCGCGTGCGGCGTGACGTCGCGCAATCTCCGCGATCAACACGCGGAGTGCGTTGGCGTGAGCACGGAGGCGCGCCTGCCGCAGTTGAAATTACAGTTGTGCTCTGGGTGCCCCCGTCACGGCGCCCGCAGTGCCAGAAGACGGACTGGGTAGGGGGGTGCAGACTGACCTGATCGAGCGGGGGCTGGGGCTAAACAAGCCAGGTGCCTCCTCATCCACGCGGAATCGTTTCTGGATCTCTCTCTCTATCTTGCCTGATCAAACCCGCGTTGAAACCGCCTGAACCAAGCACGGGGGGCAAGGCGGAAGCCTGGTGCCTCCTCATACACGCTGACGCGTCTCTCTCTGATCAAACACGCGTTGAACGCGCCTAGAACTAAGCGCTCAAAGCAAAAATGTGATGATCATTGATCCGCTTTCTGACTTTGCAGCTTTCAATTTCAACTTACGGCGCTACAGCCGGGTGGTGCGCCACCGCGCCGAGTGCGTGGAGGCGAAGCACGCAAAGGCGAGGCTCGCAGAGGCGAGGTACGAAGAAGCGAAGCAAGCACTGGAGGCGCACGCACGGGCACATCCTTCGTAGGAGCGTGCCTCGGGCATCATGAAATGCAGATAGGCACTATAGTCCGCCGTTATGTCAAGATGTAGGCTCTACGATCAAAGTTAGTTTCGTAGTAACGAAGCATACAGCATGCATAAATAGACACTCAATCTACTGCATCTAGCTCTAACTCCCGGGCCGGGTGCTATGAAATGCTGCAGCATACTATTTTGCGAGGCCGCTAAAGAAGCCGTCCATCTGTTGGCTCCACTTGACCGATAGTTAGGGACGAGCAGACACTGCCCGCCACGTCATCCAACGCATTTCGAAACCACCCTTCTTGAGTTAAGTGGCATCCTGTGACATGTGGGGCAATATCTACCAGGTCAATATCCCGCCACGTCATGTACGCAAGTTAAACCCTCGTTTATCGCGTAACATGGCAAGTTAAACCCTCGTTTCTCGCGTAACATGGCATTCCTTGATGTGGCGGGCAATATCTGCCAGGCCCATCCCCCGCCACGCCTTCACATTCAATGTGAGGCCTCGTTTCTTGAGTTGAATGGTATCCTGTGACGTGGCGGGCAACATCTGCCAGGCCCATCGCATGCGACGTCATCTTACACAATGTCAACCCTCGTTCCGTAAGTTGAATGGAATCCTATGATGTGGCGGGTATAGAAGTGACATTGAGGTGACTTCTGAAGCACCAATAAGCTCTTCAATCGACATGCCTCTACGTCTGTAATAATGACGTGGCGGGCAATGTTTACTAGACCCTACCGGGATCATGTCGCCCACCTTTTCGAACGCCGCCGCGTTGGAGCTGATGGAGGTGCTCACGAAGTCCGTGAATCCCGCAATGCAGGGCTGGGCCACACGTTCCCTTTTCAGCTTAAACTTAGTCAGTGTGGGGTTTGGTATTGATGTCTCGTGGTATCGAATTCCGCTCGACCAATCGTAACACCCCCAAAGCGAGACTGCCGCCTGGCGACTCGTTGAAACTCCGACCGGGTTGCGATGGATGGTAAATATACTCTCGATCGAGACAAGATAATGAGATATTTCGACATGTCGCCTTGACACAAAATTACACTTCTCCCACACAACTGAAGAGAAGGTTTGCTACGTGGTACATATTTGAGCTCATGGAAGAGGGTGCGCCGAGTGTTTAACGGTACACTAGTACATTATGAGCGAACAACGAGCTCAGAGACAAGCACGCGGAGGGCCCCACTCCGATGAGGCCCTTCTCTCCGTCGTCGTCCTGCGGCTCCGGAACCCGGAACACCGAGTGCGCGGCGCACAGGAAGCCCCCGCCTAGGGCCGTGCAGACATCGCTCGCCTCGTCATAGGACACCATATGACTAGAGAAACGAGAGTTCAACTTCTGTGTCAATGGCGTGGCTGGGAAATCAGCCTGGCTGACCTCGCTTGCCACATGATAGGATGCCATACAACTCAATAAAAGAGGATTTAACATCGGTTTCGACGTTGTGGAAGGGACTGGGACTGGAAGATGTTCCTCGCCACGTCACAGGACGTCATATCAGACAAAAGGAAGGAGCGCAACGTGCTGGATGAGGTGGCGAGCAACATATGGCAGGCCCCACCCCCGCCGGTGACCGCGCCCATGAGGATCGCGGAGACGTCTGTTATAGTGAACACCACCAAAGCGCTGAAGGCGGCGAGGATCACCCCCTGCGCGCGCGGCGTGAACGTGCGCCCCCACACCTAGGGCCGCACTCCATCGCACCTGTGGTCGCTCAACTTGAGCAACTAATGTATGGCCCTGGACAGCGTTACAAAAATCGGCGGCAGCGGCAGCGGCAGTAACGTATGAGCTTACATTACGGTAGTCTATGACTGGCCTTGGACGGCAGTGGTGTACAGGTGCACCATAAGCAAATATACAGGGAACACCGTGGAGGCCCTGGACGGCGGCAACACGTAGGGCGGCGGCGGCAGTGGTGCACATGTACACTGTAAGCAAACAGTCAGAGGACCCGCGTCTGGCCCTGGAAGGCGGCAACACGCAGGGCGGCTGCGGCTGCGGCGGCAGCGGTACGGGTGCATTATGAGCAAACAGTCAGCGGACTGGTCTACGGCCCCGCCTTGAACACGATATCCGCCGCGTGCACGTAGAACACGTACGCCCACAGCATGCCGAGGCAGGCGATGACGATGAGCGAGAAGGGCTTCACGATGACGCACGCCACGCACACGGCCAGGAGCAGCAGGCAGTAGTTGTAACCGAAGTCAGGGCCGCTGCCACTCGTTCCCTGTCCTGCTCAACCTCGCTATGTGCTCATAGTGTACCAGTGTACCGGTGCACACCCATAACAATGGCCGCAGCCAGAGACGCAGCCGCTCAGTCATTCGTCCTCGCTCTAATTCATTCTGACTACTTGCTGATAGTGTAGCAGGGTACTGGTACACACTCGCCACACCCTCCTCCCTGGCCTGGCCGGCAACACTGCCTCGTTTATCAGCACTGCGGAGAGAAATTACAGCTCAACCAAAACACATTCGCCACCACTCCTCCCTTAGTCCCTGGCATGGCCACACGTTCCCGCTAGTGGCATCACTGAGGGAAATATCTACAGCTGTAGTGAGGCCCTGCCCAAAGTCGTTGGTGTTGCGGCGGAAGCGGTGCATGCCGTCGCTGAAGGACTCGGGAAAGGACAGCTTACGGGGGTCCACCTGTTACGAAGCGAGGCGAAGAGTGGGTGATGGGTGAGTGAACGCGAGAGGAAAATGACGTGGCCAGGTGAGACAGTGGACAGATGGGGCATCGATACACGATCGGGGTCTGCCCGTTGTGAAGCAACGGTGGAACGCGAGGAGATGAGTGGGTGAGTGGGTGAATGAACGCGGGAGGAAATAACGTGGGCAAAGGTAACAATGGGCATTTGGGGCGTCGAGCCACATCCTGTCTCTGTTCGCGTCGCGGGCTGCCAAGCGACCGATCGCGGGGGCGGCCCCTCGACGACGGTCTACACGAGGAGCTGCGAGCGCGGTTGGCGCGCGTGCTGCACGGGGCGTGGATAAACGATGGGGCGTCGCGTCGAGAGCCGTTGTTGTGCGTTCGCGTTCGCTGGAGTTCGCCGCCCTCAACAACTCGAGACGCTTCCGGTTGTTTGCTCGTCGGCCGCCGCCAGCCTGCTATGAGTGTGCACAAGAGGCACCACGCGCCCGGCTTGCCGCGTTTACGTGGCGCAGAGAACCTTGGTTCTCGGCGCGTTGGTTCTCGGCGCGGCGCTCATCCGCTCAAGCATCGCTTGTCGCGGGACGCTCAAGGTTGTTGAATTGTTCGATTAGCTGGCGTTCGCCGCGGGCACTCACCAGCAAGAGCCACGGCGCGGAGCGGTCGTACAGCCCGCGCACGCCCGCGAGGATGCGCCACATCACGGCGGCCGTGACGCCCGCCAGGCCCTTGGCCTTCTCCTCCCCATCCTCGTTCGTCGCCATCTCACTCAAGCGTTCTGGGGACCAGGGGCTTACACTCGTCCACTTCTCAGCTCAACTTGAGCGGTGTCTGACACAATAAAACACCCTACACACCCCCTACACCACCCTGAGTATGGGCTACACAACCCCTGCGCGCACCCCCTATCCCATACAAAGCGCTCAAGTTGAGCTGAAAAATGGACGAGTGTAAGCTCCTGCTGGGGACCCGCGGGTGCCTTCTCAGGAGTGTCTCGCGAGAATCTGAACTTGCTCGAGGCGGTCAACGCCCACTGCTTCGCGAGCGTGTTGGCAACCGCTGGCGATCGGAGGTGTGTGTGGGTGCAATTAGGTAAGTGTATGGAGCGCGGCGGCGTGTGTGGCGGCCAACGGCGTGTGTCGCGTTGAGGTGAGGTAAACGCCCGATCGTACGTCAAGTTGCATCCCGAAAGCGGCTCGCCCCGCGCCTCGGTCTGTCGGACAGCATAAAATAATTCGTGACTCATCCTTTTCAAAACTGTGCGGGGACGGCGTCCGCGCCCGCCACAGCCGCAAGCGCAGCGCCGCGGGATTGAGACTCCTTCGAAACCTGCGCACGCTTCCAGGGCGTCGTTCACATCTCTTGCATTAGTCGCGGCGTCGGCGGGGGTAACGCATGGACACTCGAGGCAAGACGCGAGGCGCGGAAAGCGGGAGTGGTGTTAGGGTTGAGGAGGGGCACGTAGGAGTGAGCGCTGAGGCGGTGGCAGGCGCGGCATTGGGTGGGCACGTGAGAGGTAGGGCCTGGCAGATAGTGCCCGCCGCGTCGTTGTCACGCAGTGTGAATAATGAGTAGCAGACTGGAGCTATGCTCCTAGTCTGGATACAGGCTGTACTAGTACTGCCGATATATCCGCATTTCTCGAGTCAAATGGAAACCTATGACGAGACGTGGCGAGCATTATCTGCCAGGCCCTAGGGCACGGGGTTGTGGAGCGTAAGACACCCCTCAGGGCAGGGGCCTACACTCGTCCACTTCTCAGCTCAACGAACGCACATTTTGTGGGATGCGTTCGGTACCTTCAGCAGATAAATGGGTCATAAGCTCATAAGTGGTCACAAGCAGAACACAACAAGGCTCACTGACCAAAGCGGCATAGGCTGAGCTGAGAAGTGGACTTAGTGGACCAGTGTGAGCCCCTACCTCAAGGTGGAAAATTTCGTTCCGCGGCCCGGTAAAGCACACAGCAGGTTGCCGAAGGACGTGACGCACGTGCCGAAGGCAGGGGCCTACCCTCATTCCCATTTCAATTCAACTTGAGCACTGCTGTCCACCGTATAACCCAGTTTAACTCATGAGTGTGTCCTGGAGTTGCTGAAGTTGAGCTCACGTGAACGAGTGTAAGTAAGACCCTGGCCGGAGGCCGTATATAAACAACAGTACAAGGAGAAGCAGAACATCGCGAGGCAACAGAGGAACGCGAGTGTCAAGGCGGCGAGGGAAGCTCTTTTGGCTTTGGGAGCTGTGGGCCCGGCGGCAGTGTAGATGGAGTCAGCGATGGGTGGGGCGGTGGCAGGCGGGGCGTTGGCAGGCGAGGCGGTGGCAGGCGGGGCGGCAGGTGGGCATGGTGCAGGTAGGTCCTGGCAGATGGTGCCTGCCACGTCGTCGACACGAATCGTGAATGTGAACCCTCTTGCCTCGAGCGGAATGGCGGCCTTCGACGTGGCGAGCAATATCTGCCAGGCCCTTGGGCACGGACACCCCTCCGATGGCAATGACGACGCGCCCAGCGAGTTTCTCGACGGGGGCGCAGCGGGGGCAGATGGGCCAAGCGCTGGGGCCCAGGCTGCGTTGGCGGGGCTCGAAGATAACAACGGCGACGATGACGTCGACGACGACAACGCCCCCAGTGAGCTGCTCGTCCCACTGCTCGAGGAGTGGCCTGATCTCCTTGGGTTAGTGCTGGCACAGCTGGACCCCACGGGCCCTGCTCGCGCAGGTGGGAAAGCCCTGGCTGGCGGCGTTGGTTTCTTCGGGCTTGCCGCGCGCGGGGAGCGCAGGGGCGGTGCCCCTCAAGATCGACGACTTTGTTGGGTCCGTCCAAATGCTGGCTTGGGCCAAAGACAACGGATGCCACTGGTTGATGTTGACTTGCGGACACATCGTTGGGGGGGGGAAGCTGGAGGTGCTGCAGTGGACGCGGGCTCAGGGCTGCCTGTGGGACCTTCAGGACCTCGAAAACCTGGTGGACCCGGACCAGGACTGCTGTGCACGCGCCGCTGAGGGCGGGCACCTGGAGGTGTTGAAGTGGTTGCGGGAGAACGGCTGCCCGTGGGGTCAAATGACGTGTGAAGGCGCAGCTTTGGCAGGGGCTTACACTCGTTCACTTCACAGCTCAACTTGAGGGATGTTTATGGGATAGGGGTTGCGCATAGGGGCTGTGTAGCCCGTGTTAAGGGGGTGTTAGGGGTGTGTAGGGTGTTTTCATGTGTCAGACACGGCTCAAGTTGAGCTGAAAAGTGAACGAGTATAAGCCCCTGAGCTTTGGGCGGGCACCTTCATGTGCTGCAGTGGGCGCGGGAGCACGACTGCCCGTGGGACGAATGGACTTGCCATGGCGCCGCTGTGCGCGGGCACCTGGAATTGTTGAAGTGGGCGCGGGAGCATGGATGCCCGTGGGAGGAAGATATCATCGAAAACTCGGGTAGGGATTGTTGTGCGGCCGCCGCGCGGGGAGGGCACCTGAGTGTGTTGAAGTGGCTTCGGGAGCACGACTGCACGTGGGATGACTGTACCACAGCATACGCCGCGGGCTGCGGGCACCTGGAGGTGCTGCAGTGGGCGTGGGAGCACGGCTGCCCGTGGACAAAAATGACGTGTGCACTCGCCGCTTCTGGCGGTCACCTGGAGGTGCTGCGGTGGGCGCGGGAGCGCGACTGCCCGTGGGAGGAGGGAACGTGTGAATCCGCCGCTGGAGGCGGGCACCTGGTGGTGCTGCAGTGGGCGCGGGAGAACGACTGCCCGTGGAATTCAAGGACGTGTACAGAGCCGCTAAGATGGGGCACCTAGAGGTGTTGCGGTGGGCGCGGCAGCATGGGTGCCGGGTTGACATTGCCGCGTGTAAAGAAAGCGCCACTTTTATCGCTTGCGGAGGGCCGCACACTGAAGTTTTGGCGTGGTTGGATCAGTTAGCAGCCATGACTGCGTGATGTCTAACCATTTGAAGGCCATCAGTACATGATGTGATTAATTTTGTTCAAACTAACTCGGACCTTCGAATATAAGCCTGAAGATTCTACCGAACATGATGTGATTTATTTTGTTCAAACTAACTCGGAACTTCGAATACAAGCCTGAAGATTCTACCGCACGGTATGCTCCACTGATTTGGAAAAGTTGCCACGATGGCAACAGCTCAAAACCAATCCTCCAACCCCGCCTCCAAATGCCATCTCCAAAAGGATTCCATCGTCGTTCCGCAATGGCTTAGAGTCCCAACACCCCCCCCTCTCCGAATCCCCTCTTCGAATTTAATGCTCGTTGTGCAACTGCTTGAAGTAGTCCTTGTACAGCTCCTCGCGCACCTTGCTCAGCTCCCGGGGGCAGGGTCGGATCGATGGGTACACTTTGAGCAAACTTTCAGGTTGAGCTGAGAAGGGAACGGAGTGGCCAGGCTCTGCCGTCATCACTCTGGCGCTGATGACGCTCACCACGTCACAGGGAGGCACTTAACCCAACACAGGAGGGTCTGCACTGTGCTGCAAGTTAAGCGGCGAGCAGAATAGGCCAGGTCCGGTTTATTGCCTGGGTGAAATGCCAATACAGGGTCGCGGATAAAGCGTCAGCGCTCCGCGCAGCACAGCGGGCGCCAAGTTGAATGCCCGTACAGAGTAGCGGACAAAGCGTCAACGCTCTGCGCGGG
>Ga0307489_10002456_pt1 | contig 12402 bp, 24 predicted proteins | sample SB12metaG_FD_202247 | JGI IMG/M metagenome (GOLD analysis project Ga0307489, IMG submission 202247) | Sea-ice brine microbial communities from Beaufort Sea near Barrow, Alaska, United States - SB 1.2 | ecosystem: Environmental > Aquatic > Marine > Coastal | place: USA: Alaska | collected...
TCTCTCTCTCTCTCTCTCTCTCTCTCTCTCTCTCTCTCTCTCTCTCTCTCTCTCTCTCTCTCTCTCTCTCTCTCTCTCTCCGATCTCCGATCTCCGATCTCCGATGACGTGGCGGGCAATCATTGCTTGTCCCGAGCTGGTGGTGATGATGCGCGTGGCGCTGCACTGCACGCTGGCGTCGGGCCACGCGGAGATCCGCGAGGCCGTGGCGGAGGTGCATGCGGCGATGGCGTCCGCGCTGGCTCCCACGTGCCTGCGGCGGGTGTGGGTAAGGCGGTGCAGGTTGACCCCGGGTTGATTCCTGGTTGACCCCAGGTTGACTGCGCTTGGCTTCAGCACTAAATATGATGATATGCTTCCAAACTTTGCTTTCAATCTCAATTTGCGCCTCTACATCTGGGCATTCGCCACGCTGCCGGACGCCGCACTGCTGCACCTGATCAGCCGCATCGAGGGGAAGCGGCTGTTCAACTACCCCAAGGACCCGGCCAAGCACGTCTACATGGTGAGGCCACGGGATAACCCTAAACCATACACCATAAACCCTAACCTTTAGGACCCGGCCAAGCACATGTATATGGTGGGGCCACTGCACCATGGGATAAGTCATCGTAGGTGTGTGGGGTGTGTGTGGTGTGTGAGGTATGCGTCTGACACAATACCTATGTGTGATGCTGGGTGATGTGCTGTGATCTTACCTCGTGCTACTACTCATGTGTGTCGCGTGCCCTAATACATGGTGGCCAGCGGCGCCATCGCGTGCCGCTTCGCGCACCCGGACTACGGCGAGTACGTGCAACAGGTTGGTCCGCGGAGCGTGTTTGGCGAGTCCGCGGCGTTCAGCAACATCGACGAAAACAGCGGACCGTTCTACGGGCCCTCTCCGTTCACCAACAAGGCATGGCCTGGTAGATATTGCTCGCCACGTCGTCCAACACATTGTGACCCCTCGTTTCTCGAGTCAAATGGCATCCTATGACGTGGCGATCAACATCTGCCAGGCCCTTTGCCCACCACGTCATCGACACGCATTTCGATTCCGCGTTCCTTGAGTTGAAAGGCATCCTATGACGTGGCGAGTCATATGTGCCCGGCCCTACTGCATGGGAAAGCTGCTGTCTGGCATGACCGCGGCTCCGACCATTTTGCTGACCATCGGCCACCGGATGATCACCTACGTCACCGCAGACCTCGAGAAATTCGCCGCCATGGCGCCGCCGTATAGTTTATCGGATGCACCGGGCGGGACGGTCGGACCCGCACCGGCACCCGGACCGGACGGGTTTGCCGGCAGTGGCGGCCCGAGCGCGGAGGGCTTGGCGTCGGGTACGTCGGGTAAAAAGCTCAAGTCGCTGGTGACTCGCGCGAACGTGAACCTGAAGTCTCTGCAGAAAAGTGAGTCGATTTTCGCGCGAGCGGCGCACGCGGCGGTGGGGACTGACAGATATAGCCCACCACGTCATCGACATGCATTTTGAACCCTCGTGTCTGGAGTTAAGCGGCATCCTATGACGTGGCGAGCACTATCCACCAGGCCCTACGCGGCGGTGACATCCGCCAACGACCGCATGCGGGAGAAGTATCTGCAGGCGGCGCAGACCCTGGCGCTCATGCCGGGCTCGCACGTCGCGCAGATCGTCAAGGCGGTCAAACACTCCGCCACGCCGGAGTTTCTGGTAGGGCAGTGCAAGTTGAAACGATGAAAGCCGTGTTGAAAGCGCCTGCAACTAAGCTCTTGAAACTTGACAAGCTGCTTTCAAACTTTGCTTCGATTTCAACTCGTGCCACTACATTCTGGCGCGCAACTGGCTGCTCTCGGCGTTGCCGCGCGAAGTGCTCGAGAAGCTTGCGGCAGCGGCGGTGATTGCACCGGCTGGGGAGGGGCAGCCGCTGTCGGGGTCCTATGGGTGGGGCGATGCAGGTTGACTCCAGATTGACCCCCGGTTGATCGCGCTTGGTTTCGGCGCTTGAAGCTAAAATGTGTTAAACTGCATTCAACCTTTGCTTTCAATTTCCACTTGCGCCCCTTCGTATGGGTGGGGTACGGATGCCGTCGTGGTTGTTAGCGGCAGAGTGGCGGTGACAAGCGTGGACGGCGACGGGCTGGAGCAGGTGGTGGAGGCGGTGCCGGGGGACATCCTCAACGTCGAGGCGTTGCTCAATGACGCCGCCACCGCGCACGCCGCCGCGGACGCCGCCGCCGCCGCCGCCGCGGAGTCATCGGGAGGGGAGTCGGGGGATGAAGCCGGGAGGGCAGGGGCGCCGGGTACGTTGGGGCGGGGGTCGGGCCTGTCGGGGCTGTCGGGGGCGTCAGGGCGGAGGGTCGGGACCCAACAGGACGGCAGCAGCAGAGGCTCACCGAGGGACGGTAAGCAGTCACCGAGGTCAGCATCGGGGACGCAATTGGACGGCATCAAGGGGTCACCGAGGGACGGCAAGGAGACACCAAAGTCAGCAATGGGGACGTTTAGTTCAGGACTAGGGACGTTTAGTTCGGCACTAGGGACGGCAAGATCAGCAGTAGGGACAGTGAGTTCAGCAGTTGGGACGGCAAGGTCAGCAGTGGGGACCGTAAGTTCAGCAATGGGGACGTCGACGTCAACCGAGGGGACGCCGAGGTCAGCAGTGGGGACGCCGAGGCTGGAGGCTGCGAAGGCTGCGAATTTGAAGGATGCCGGAGGGGAAGCTGGGACGGAGGCTGGGGGGGTGCCTGGGAGCGAGGCAGGGACGGAGCCTGGGAAGGCCGGCGAGATTGACGAGGTCGCTGGTAGTATCCCGCCCATGCCTGCGCCCTCGCCCTCCGCGCCATCCTTGTCGCCCTCCTCCTCGTTGCCGCTTGCGAACCAGGTGCGCATGCCGAGCAAGGTGGAGGTGATCAGCGGCGGGTGCGTGGTAGGGCCTGGCAGATCCATTAGTCGCCACGTCATAGGATGGCATGTAACTCAAGAAACGAGGGTGTTAAATGCGTTGGATGACGTGGCGAGCAATATCTGCCAGACCCTAGTGCCTGGTGCTGCGCCTCGAGCGCCGCACCTTCATCGAGGCCACCGCTGGCGCCGAGGCCCGCAAGGCCCTCGACGTGGCGCGTGGCTTCTGCCGTGAGATGCAGAGCACGCTCAGCACCGCGGGCTTTACGCGCGCCGGCCTCATCCCCCGCGCTGTCAGAACCTCGCGAGCGGCGGCCACGGGTGTTACAACGGATAGTGTCACCTCAGAGGGTGTTACAACAGAGGGTGTGTCAATAGAGGGTGTTGCAACGGAGGATGTTGACGGGGTGTTGGACCGAGTGGAGGCTTTGATCTACGCGGCCCACATCACCACGGCGCTTCCAGGGTAGGGCCTGGCAGATGTTGCCCGCCGTCATCCTCCACATTCGCAGACCCTCGTTTCTAGCGTTTAATGGCATCACATGACGTGGCAAGCATCGTCTGCGGAGCCCTATTCCGGGGCAGTTGCTGGATCCGGCGAAGCCGGGCGGCGGGGGCGGGCAGCAGATTGGGCTTAACTTCCGGGAGCCCAAGGCGACGTACATCGTGCTGCACGGCCGGGGGCGCGTTGTTCCCGCGGAGGAGGCCGACGAGGAGCTGATGGATGACGACGATGACGACGGCGATAGCGTTGGGTCGAGATCACCGGCGGCACCGGGGTCTCCGCCGAAGATTTCACAGACGGGCAGGAACGCACGGATGTCGCAGTCAGGCAGGGCCTTACCTAAGTACTTGTCCTTGCTGAACTTGAGCCGTCTGTTCCTTACACCACTTGAGTTATCCCACTGGCATACCTCAAAGATGCTCAAGTGCCAGTTGAAAAACGTTACTTGGGTGATTAGGTGAGACCCTGCCGCCGGGGTCCCCTACTAAGGGCTTGAAGAAGCAGCGGTCTTTGACTTTGAAGCAGCAGAGGTCCAACGAGCTGCAGAAGACTTTAAAGGAGCAGGAGTCTTTGAAACAACGGGGTCCCCCGCGGTTCGTGAAGCCCGGCGATGTCGTCACGCTGATCTCCGTCCCGGGGTCCGACGCGGCGGCGCTTGAAAACGCCGCGGAGATGGGAACCGACGCCATGCCGCTCGTTGTGCTCGCCATCCCGCTCGCTGGCTCGGAGGCCGGGCCTAACAATCGTTCCCTTGACAACTGTTTCCCTTACAATCGTCCTCTTGACAATCTTTCTATTTACAATCGATCCCCTTACAATCGTTCCCTGCCCAACTTCAGCACCTTTTAGGGTTGTTTAAAGTGGGATCAACTGGGACTAAACGGCTCAATTTGCGCTGACAAAGGGAAGGATTGCAAGGCCCTGGTCGGAGGACCCCAACATGGCGGCGCTGGTCGAGGCATATCACGAGCACAAGGAGAGGTTCACCGCGGCGGTGGTCAGCCGCGAGGACATGGCAGGGGGGTTATTGAGAACCATCACTCGACCGACGCTGGATCCCCTCCTTCTCCTCCACCTCCTCTTCCTCCTCCTCCTCCGCACGTCTGTAGGAGCGGGGGGTTATTGAGAACAATCACTCGACCGACGTTAAATCCCCTCCTCCTCCACCGTGCGCCTGCATGAAGTACTGCATTCACCCTGAAGTAAAGTCATGCTCCCAACTCGAATGCTTGTGCTTGTTCTGAATGACCCTGCTATTTGGCGGTGCAGGTGCGCAAGGTGAAGCAGGACGGGTACGACGCGGAGCTCAAGATGGGGCTGCGCCGCAAACGCTCCGCCAGGGTGGGGCCAAGGTGGTACATCGACCTCCTGTTCGCAAAAGTGTCACATTGACCTTCTCCTCCTTGTAGTGTACCCGTAAACATTGACCTCCTCCTAACATTGTTTGTTCGTAGTGTACCCGTACCCGTACACATTGACCTCCTCCTCATAGTGTACCTGCACACATTGACGCTGCCGAACCGTCCCCGCCACCGTACCAACCCGTTCCCGCACCGTACCAAAGCGTTCCTCCACTATGCCGAACCGTTCCCGCACCGTGCCTAACCGTTCCCGCACTGTGCCCAAACCGTTTCCGTGCTGTGTCCGAACCGTTCCCGCGCTGTGCCAAGCTGTTTCCGCACTGTGCCGAACCGTTCCCGCACTGTGCCTAACCGTTTCCGCACTGTGCCGAACCGTCCCCGCACTGTGCCTAACCGTTCCCGCACTGTGCCCAAACCGTTCCCGCACTGCGCCAAACCGTTCCCGCACTGTGCGAAACCGTTCCCGCACGGTGACGAACCGTGCCTGCACTGTGCCAAACCGTTCCCGCATTTTATCCCACTCCTGGTTGTCGACCCCATCACTCGTAGTACGAGTAAGCCCTCTCTTCTTGAGTGAAGTGCCGACCTGTACGTGGCGAGCACTTTCGCGTTTTTTTATCGCGAAATTCGCGAAATCGCGAAATTCACCACCCATAAGTTTGTGCCAACCTGATCTGTTGGGTATTCCGAGGGTATTTATACGGTGAAAAACCAAGGTCGGCATTTTTCTTTCAACCACCTTGAATAGCGAGAATGAGACAACATCGTATCAGTACTCCAGCAAAGGTTGGGCGAGATTAGTACTAGGCTGAGGAATGACCCGGGAATCCCTCGTACGGAAGCTTTTTGCTTTTGTCGACGGCGTCACCGTCACCGTCATCGGAGGCCATCTTCACCGCCGCCAGCGGATGTGAACTGAGACGAGAGAGAGACAGACCCCTCCTCCCCCGCCTCATGGTTTACGAAATATTGAAAACAAAGTTTGTGGAGCTGGCCCTGCTCTGCGGCGTATTGGCGTCTGGCGGCGGTACTCGGCGCTGCGCTGCATGGGCGACAACGAGGCCATCGTGCTGTCCGAGGGCGCCGAGGTATGGCCTGGCAGAAATCGCTCAAGATGTCCTTCCACACAGTTCGCCAACTACGACCGACCGCTAGCTCGAATTTGACCACCCGACCAGCCTCAAATAGAATGACCCCCCGGTTCTACCAGGGGTATTTTTTATTACCCCTGGTTCTACAGTTGCCAACCCTCGTGTCTTAAACTCGGTGTCGGGGCGACCGGTCGCCCTGATCTCCTCGAAATCGAGGGTCTATTTACTCAAGGATGGCGACCCGGTCGGACTTTGGGCGAGTCGGTCGGTGGGATTTTCGAAATGGACTGTTCTGATTGGTCGAACGGGATTCGATTCGATACCGTACCTCGATACCAGATCCGACACTGACTGACTGAGTTTAAATGCCACGCGCCTGATGTTAAATGGCTCCCGCCTGATGTTTTGAGTGTGTTCTGGCGGGCCCTGCAGCGGAGGCGGGCGCGTGCAGCCTGCAGGAGCAGCTGGACATGCAACACTCGCTGCTGGTGGAGACGCGGAAGGAGCTGCAGCCCCGGGAGGTGCACCTCGAGCAGCTGATGTTGCGGTGGAACAGGCGGGGACCATTGCATAGTGCTCGCCGCCTCATCCACCACATGCACCGGAGCATCGTATAAGTTGCAGCATCGTATGACGCGGCGAGGGCACTTAAATCGTGTGTGAGGCATCCTCTGACGTGGTGAGAGCACCTATAACCTGGCCCTCTGAGCCGGGGCGATGCCGTGCCGCTGGAGCTGACAATGGAGCCCGACGCCGGCGAGGAGGAGACGGACCCGGGGGGCTCCGCCTTCGGGCCCGGGGCGGGGGCCGACTATGAGGTGGGTCCCGCCGTCCAGAGGAGCGCTCGTGTTGTCAACTTCCCGTATTGAGTCGCTTCGTGTTAGGCGAACTACGCTGGTCAGCACCCGGAGTTAACTGCTTGTAGCGGGGGGTAACCGGGCACAGTCATTTTCTTGATTCGGCCTCAGAAAAAACTAATCAGTGTGGTGCCGATACCATATGGGGATATAAGTCGACGTGTGCAGGTAACTCTGGGTGCTGGCCAGCGTAGAAGGGACCACACTAATGTTTGTGCCACCGGGCCTTCCTTCGTAGTCACCATATTGAGTTGTTTCATGTCAGGTGAATTGACGACACTGACGTGGATGCCAATTGGCTTTACTTGGAGGCTCGGGGCATCCCGGCGGACGCCATCAGCGGGGACGTGTCGCAGGGCCGCCTCAGCGCGCTGGAGGACCGTATCATGGCGCGTGAGAACCAGCGCGCGCGGCGCCTGAAGAGCTTCGCCGTCACGCTCCAGCGCCTCGCTGCGGCGCCGCAGGTCGGGCCACGCACGTCGCACGTCGCGATTGCTCACCACGTCATCAAACGCATTTGAACCCTTGTTTCTTGAGTTAACTGGCACATTTTGACGTGGCGAGCACTAGGGACACACAGATATTGACCGCCACGTCATCGACACGCGATTTGAACCCTCGTTGCTTGAGTTAAGTGGCATCCTTTGAAGTGGCGAGAAAGTGTCTCTGCCTGGCCCTCGCCGCAGGTGGCCGCGGACGGTGTCGACGCGCGCCAGGTATCTGAGGCGCTCGCGGTCCTCATGCCGGCGTCCAAGCAAGTGGAGGACGTGGTAGCGGAGCGGCGGCGGCGAGTGGACGCCTCCTCCACCATCCCGCTCAAACATCTGACGGTAGGGCCTGGCAGATAACTCCCACCACGTCAGCTTCCGCATGAAACCTGTGTTTATTGAGTCAAATGACATCATATGACGTGGCTTTCAACAACTGCCAGGCCCTGTCTGACGCAGTGACCCGAGCTCGCGCGCTCGCTGGAAATCAAAATCCGGGCTAACGACACCATGATGGTGGACGTGGAGGTGGCGCGCGCGGAACGCACCGTCGCCGCCTTTGCCACCGCCATCGCGGTCGCCGCCGCCCTTCGCGTCAAGCTCACCCCGCACGTCCCCAGTAGGGCCTGGCAGCTGTGGCTCGCCGCGTCATCGACACGCATTTTGAACCCTCGTTTCTTTAGTTGAATGGCATCCTATGACGTGGCGAGCAGTATCTGTCAGGCCCTAGTCACCGTCACCGTCGCTAAGATCCAGGCGCTACACGACGAACTACTCGTGTTGTCCGGGGGCCCCGAGGATCCGCTCGAGCCCGGTAGGTCGCTTCATGTCGACGGCTTTGGCGGGCGGACCGAGCGCCACCTGGCAGGGGGGGTTTTGAGAACGAGCACTCGAACGACGTTGAATCCCTTCCTCCTCCTTCGCGCGACTGTAAGCAGTTATTGAGAACAAGCACTCGACCGACGTCGAATCCCTTCCACCCCCACCGCGCGTCTGTACGAGAGCTGTATGAGCGTTCACCCTGAAGGCAAGTCATGCGGGCACGTCCGATATCGGTTCGAGTGCTTGATGTCAATGACCCTGGTGCCTGGCGGCGCTGGAGGCGGAAGCCGCACGGCTGGAGGCCACCGCGGTGCTGACGCGCCTCACTAAGGCGGTCAACGACGCGAAGGTGGCGGCAGAGCGGGCCGAGAACGAGGCGGCGGTGGCGGCGACTCGGGCCGCCAACGAGGCGGCGGTGGCGGCGACACGGTAGGGCCTGGCAGATGTTGCTCGACACGTCATAGGATGCCACTACCTCAAGAAACCAGGGTTCGTAACGCGTTTCTTTGACGTGGCGGGCAATATCTTCTAGGCCTTACGGTACGGGCCTCCAACGAAGCGGCGGTGGCAGCGGCACAAGCGTCGAACGAAGCGGCGGTAAGGCCTGGCAGATATTGCTCCGGTACTCCACGTCATAGGATTCCATTCAACTCAATAGACGAGGGTTCAATATGCGTTGGATGACGTGGAGAGCGATAATCACTAGGCCCTGAGCTGCGGTTGCGGAGGCGCGAGCATTAAATGAAGCGGCGGTGGCGGCGGCGTGGACGGCGAACGAAGCGGCAGTGTCGGCGGCGCGAGAGACGAACGAGGCGGCGGTGGCGGCGCTGGAGATCCGCATGCTGGCGGAAAACGTGGAGGAGGTAGGGTTCGGCAGAAAATGCTCAAGCATCACAGGGTGTCATTTATCATGTCACTCAAGAAACGAGGGTTGACGGATTTGCTGGATGACATTTTGAGCAATTGCCGCTGGAGCCTAGGAGGAGGTGCGGCGGCTGACTGAAGAGGCGGCGGTGGCGCGGAGCGCGGGGCGGAGCGAGGGCCACGTGGAGGGCCGCAGCGAGGGCATGGTCGTGGGACACAGTGCGGGGCACGGCGAGGGCCGGATCGTTGGGCACGGCGAGGGTCGGATCGTGGGACATATCGAGGTAGGGTCTGGCAGATATTGCTCGCCACGTCATCCAACGCATTTTGAACCCTCCTTCATTGAGTTGAATAGCATGTTATGACGTGGCGAGCAATATCTGCCAGGCCCTGTCATCCAACGCATGTTGCACCCTCATTTATTGAGTTGAATACCATCTGATGACGCGGCGAGCAATATCTGCCAGGCCGTACGTCGAGGGCCACACGAAGGGCCACTTGGAGGGGCGGGTCGTTGGCGGGCGGGAGGCAACTGACCTGCACCGCGCAGTTCCGTTCGCAAAGAAGCTTTTATACAACTGGCGTTTGACCGTGGCGACAAAGGGGGCGCTGTCCGGGTTGCTGGATGACTTGGTAAGGCTGTGCAAGTTGAACCGATGACACCCATGTTGAAACCGCCTGGCTGCAGCGCATGAAACTCACATGTGAGGCAACTGCTTTGAACTTTTGCTTTCAATTTCAACTTGCGCCACTTCAACTTGTTGATTGAGATCGCGAGAGAGGCGAGGCCGGCGGCGAAGCTGGAAGCAAGAAACGAGGCAGGGGGTTTATTGAGAACAGGCACTCGACCGACGTTGACTCGATAAACCGAGTCTGCTCGTCTATATGAGCACTCATTCCGAATGTGAGTCATGCTCCAAATTCGGTTCGAGTGCTTGTTCTCAATGACCCTCCTGCGAGGTCAAGGAGGCTATGAAAGCGCTGTTTGATTCGGATTCGTCGGCGGGGCCAAGTAAATGATGCCCGCCACGTCATCGTCATGAACCACATTAAAACCCCCGGTTCCCGAGTTGAAAGATATCCTTTGACGTGGCAAGCGGTAGTTGCACGTCTTAGCTCACCACGTCTTCCACCACATTGTAAACCCACGTTTATTGAGTGGAATGACGTCTTATGACATGGCGAGCGTAATTTACTCGACCCTATTCGTCGGACGGCGACTCATCGGATGGGGATACATCCGTGGGGTCGTTCATGCTGGGGCGGGGGTCGGGCCGGGTGTCGAGTATGAACAGGGGCTCCCCGGTCGGTGGGACCTTGTCTAGGTCTAGGGAGGAGGGTGAGGTGGGGCGGGCTGCGGTTGAAACCGGGGCTGAGGGTGGAGCTGAGGTTGAAGCTGAGGTTGAAGTTGGGGTTGAAACTGAGGCGGGGGGTGAGGCGGAGGTTGAAGTGATGTACCCTGAGCCTGGGGCTGAGGCTGAAGGCTCGGCGGCGGAGGAGGAGGAGGAGGAGGGTGACTCGCAGGTTGTCGCGCCGGAGTCTGTCGTCCTCGACGTGTCCGACCGAGAGACCCCTGCTTCCGCCGCCGCCGCTGCCTCCCCCGAGTGATTGCCCATACAGGTAGTCAAACGCCGCCGCCGCCGCGTCCCCCGATGATTGGTCACACAGGGACTCAGCGCCTTCGCCGTCGCCGCCCCGCCGCCGCCGCTGCCGCTGCGGCCGTAGCGCCGCGAGGGAACAAGCCAATGAGCCGAGGAGTCGCTATTTATATTAATTTATCGATTTCGAAAACACGCTGCACCGAATGAGACCTAGCTATCACATGATGAACTGTAGGTTGATATTATCACAGTACATTTATCTCCTCCCGTGAAGGTGGGCGGCGACGGCACCTCTCTCACTCGCCACGTTTCATTTTACTTGCTAGTCTCGGGCGGCAAGCAAATCATGTCTCTTCTTCTGCGTGTATATAAAGCACGAGGCACCAGGCTGTCGCACTGCCCCCCGCAATATGTTGGCCATATTTCCGGGTACAGGGTACGGAGGGATATGAGACGGAAGGCTGCGCACTAGCGCACACCGCATGGGCGCGGGGTCCGCGGGGGAGGGGGGCGCACGCGGCGGAGACCGGCACTGGGGGAGGACGGGGGAGCATGGCAAAATATAACGGTAAAAAACGGTTCAGCTTCTTGAGATCTTGAAGGGGCGTTCTTGAGAACAACGACTCGAACGGCGATCGGGCATGACTTGCACTCAGAATGCTCATACGTATACGTGGAGGAGGACATTCAATTTCGGTCGAGTCGTTGTTCTCGATATCCCCCCTGTGACTCATTCTGTTATTCGTACCCCTCGTGGGGTCGGCCCAATCCGGGAGGGGGAGGGCTTGTTCTCCATCCTCACTGGCTCACGCTCACACGCCGGACGCAAAAAGGACCTTGTCCTCGCCAGCGCGGTTCTCCCACTCCCTCCCTCAACGTTGCCGCCGTCCGCCTGCGAACCCTCACCGCGATCATGAGCGCGTCCCGCCTCGTGCTGGCCGCGGCCGCCCTCCTGATGCTCGGGGCGGTCGGGGCCGAGCTGACGTTCCCCACCCAGATCAGCTCGGCGGATGGGACGCTGACCACCACCATCACCGTGGAGGAGTACACGCTGACCATGACGTCCCCCGACATCACGCTCCGCACGCGCGGGTAGGGCCGCGCGTGCGGGTCGCGGCATCCACGGCAGCCTGCTAACCCATCTTGGTGTGTTGACTTATGAACCCCATCATCAGAGCAGGTGTGGAATCCCGATTGATCCCGTTCGTACACCGCATCGGTTTAGCATTGGGCGAGTCCTCAAGTCAGGCGTGACGCGTATCACTCGGCGATATTGCGCCGCACGCGCTCACAGTCGATGTGATTAAGTCGCCTGACGTCATGCCAAGTGCATCTCCATTCGTCCACTGCGGTGTGGTCAATTCATTTCACCAGTATTCGTTTCCACCAACGACTACAATGCGGCTCCATCAGATTGTTATTTCGCCGCAAAGCTCAATATGGATATTTTCACCAATCGCTCCATGTGGTGTTTGGTGGCGGGGCCCTCCGCGCGGGTATAACGTGGCCACGGAGTCCACCCTGCCCGCGATGGCGGTGGGCCCCACGCTGCGCTTCAAGGCGGGCGACACCCTCAACGTCACGCTGCAGAACGACCTGGCAAGGGGGGGTGCTGAGAACAACTGAACAAGCACAAGCACTCGACCGACGTTGCGTCCCATGTGTTGCTCCTCCTCCTCCTCCTCCTCTTTCCTCCTGCTCCTCCTCCTCCTGCTCCTCCTCCTCCTCCTCTTCCGCCTCCTCCTCCTGCTCCTCCTCCTCCTCCTCCTCCTCCTCCTCCTCCTCCTCCTCCTCCTCCTCCTCCTCTTCTTCTTCCTCTTCCTCCTCGTCTCCTCCTCCTCCTCCTCCTCTTCCTCCTCCTCTTCTTCTTCCTCTTCCTGCTCCTCCTCCTCCTCCTCCTCCTCCTCCTCCTCCTCCTCCTCCTCCTCCTCCTCCTCCTCCTCCTC